>Ga0272446_1001528_pt1 | contig 33505 bp, 19 predicted proteins | sample YNPCB0061_FD_194587 | JGI IMG/M metagenome (GOLD analysis project Ga0272446, IMG submission 194587) | Hot spring microbial mat communities from Yellowstone National Park, WY, United States - YNP-CB-006-1 | ecosystem: Environmental > Aquatic > Thermal springs > Hot (42-90C) > Sediment | place...
CCCGGGGGCGCACGCCACAAGGAACGCCCCATGCGGACCGGACCCGCGCGGCTCGCCGCCGCCCTTTCGCTCGCCCTGCTCGCCACCCCGGCGCTGGCTCAGGAGCGCTTCACCGTCACCCGCACCGAGGTCGAGGACCGCAAGCCCGTCTTCGCCACGGTGGAAAGCGTGCGCGAGGTGGAGGCGCGCACCCGCATCGCCGGCACGCTGCGCACGCTCGCGGTGCGCGAGGGCGATGCCGTCACCGCCGGCCAGGTGATCGCCGAGGTGTTCGACCAGAAGATCCCGCTGCAGCTCGCGGCACTCGACGCCCGCCTCGGCGCGCTCGAGGCGCAGCGGCGGCAGGCCGCGCTTGAACTCGAGAGGGTGCGGCAGCTGCGGGCCAGCGGCACCGCCACCCAGGCGCGGCTGGATGACGCGCAGACCGCGCTCGATGTGGTGGAAGCGCAGCTCGCCGCCGCCCGCGCCGAGCGCGAGGTGCTGGCCGAGCAGCAGCGAGAGGGCCAGGTGCTCGCCCCTCAGGCCGGCCGTGTCCTCGCGGTGCGCGGCACCGTCGGCGCGGTGGTGACACCGGGCGAGCCGATCGCCGTCATCGCCACCGACCGCTATGTGCTGCGGCTGCGCCTGCCCGAGCGCCACGCCCGCTTCCTGCGGGCGGGCGATGCGATCGAGGTCGGCGCGCGCGGCCTCTCCGCACGGCCCGATGCGATGCTTGGCCGCGGCGAGATACGACTCGTCTATCCGCGCCTCGATTCCGGCCATGTGGTGGCGGATGCGGACGTACAGGGCCTCGGGGACTTCTTCGTGGGCGAACGCGTGCGGGTGACGATCGCCGCCGAACGCCGCGAGGCGGTGGTGATCCCGGCCGCCTTCCTGATCGTCGGGCCGGGGGTGGATCTCGTGCGGCTCGCCTCTGGCGCGGTGGTGCCGGTGCAGCGCGGGCCGGCGCGGGAGATCGGCGGGCAGCCCGGCGTCGAGATCCTCTCGGGCCTGCTCCCCGGCGATGAGCTGGTGCGGCCATGAATCTCGGCATCTCCGGCAACCTCGCCCGCGGTTTCATCCGCTCGCCGCTGACGCCGCTCCTGCTGGCGGCGGCTGTCGCCCTCGGGCTGCTCGCCCTGCTTGCCCTGCCGCGCGAGGAGGAGCCGCAGATCAGCGTGCCCATGGTGGATGTGGAGGTGCGCGCCGACGGCCTCTCCGCCCCCGATGCGATGGAGCTCGTCACCCGCCCGCTGGAAGCGATCCTGACGGCGATCCCGGGCGTCGAGCACGTCTACACCCAGACCGCCGACGACCGCGTGATGGCGACGGCGCGGTTCCTCGTCGGCACCTCGGCCGACGACGCGATCCTGCGCGTGCACGAAAGGCTGCGGGCGAACTGGAACCGCATCCCGCTCGGCATCCCGGAGCCGCTGGTGGTCGGGCGCGGCATCAACGACGTGGCGGTGGCGGTGGTCACGCTGCGCCCCGCCAACGCCGCCGATGCGCGCTGGACCGACGCCGCGCTGCACGAGGTGGCCGACCGCGTGCTGTCGGAGTTGGCCACCATCCCCGATGTCGGCCTCACCTACATCGTCGGCGGCCGCCCGACCGAGATCCGCATCGAGCCTGATCCGGAGCGGATGGCGCTCTATGGCATCACGCTGAACCAGATCGTCGAGAAGCTGCAGGGCGCGAACCTGTCCTACCGGGCGGGCGTGCTGCGCGAGCGCGGGCAGACGCTGTCCGTGCAGGCCGGGCGCACGCTGCGCGGCGTGCCGGATGCCGGGCTGTTGCTGCTGACCAGCCGCGACGGCCGGCCGGTCTATCTCTCCGACGTCGCGCGAATCTCGGCCGAACCGGCGCCGACCGAGGCGCGGGTGTGGCGGCTCACGCGCGACGCCGCAGGCGAGTGGGAGCGCGCGCCGGCGGTGACCATCGCCATCGCCAAGCGCGCGGGCGCGAACGCGGTGGACATCACGCACGCGGTGGCCGCGCGAGTCGCCGCGATGACGGGCAACGTCATCCCCGAGGGCCTGGCCGTGGACCTGACGCGCGACTACGGCGCGACGGCGCAGGAGAAATCGGACGAGCTGCTGTTCCATCTCGGGCTTGCCACCGTCTCGATCGTGGCGCTGATCTGGCTCGCCATCGGCTGGCGGGCGGCGGTGGTGACGGCGGTGGTGATCCCCGTCACCATCCTGATGACGCTGTTCGGCGCCTTCCTGCTGGGCTACACGCTGAACCGCGTGTCGCTCTTCGCGCTGATCTTCTCGATCGGCATCCTGGTGGACGACGCCATCGTGGTGGTCGAGAACATCGACCGCCACTGGGCGATGAAGGACGGGCGCGACCGGGTGACGGCGGCGCTCGAGGCGGTGGCGGAGGTCGGCAACCCGACCATCGTCGCCACACTCACCGTCATCGTCGCGCTGTTGCCGATGATGTTCGTCTCCGGCCTCATGGGCCCCTACATGGCGCCGATCCCGGCGGTGGCCTCGGCGGCGATGGCCTTCTCCTTCTTCTCGGCCATGGTGCTGACGCCCTGGCTGATGGTGAAGCTCGGGGCGTCGGCGGCGCATCACGGGCACGCCCTCGCCGACGCCTACCGCCGCATCGCCGGCCCGCTGATCCGCCGCAAGGGGACGGCCTGGCTGTTCCTGGCCGCGACCGGCCTGCTCACCGCCGCCTCCATGGTGCTGTTCGCGACGCGCGACGTGACGGTGAAGCTGCTGCCCTTCGACAACAAGAGCGAGCTTCAGGTCGTGCTCGACATGCCGGCCGGCGCCAGCGTCGAGGACACCGAGCGCGTGCTGTTCGCCGCCGCCGACCTGATCCGCGGCGTGCCGGAGCTGCGCGCGGCAACGGTGAACGCCGGCACCGCCGCGCCGTTCAACTTCAACGGCCTCGTCCGCCATTCCTTCGCGCGGCAGGAACCGCGCCGCGGCGACCTCGACATCCAGCTCGAGGACCGCCACCACCGCCTCCGCGCGAGCCACGACATCGCGCTCGACATCCGCGAGCGGCTGCGGGCGCTGCCGCTGCCCGAGGGCGCGCGGCTCGGCGTTGTCGAGGTGCCGCCGGGCCCGCCGGTGCTGGCCACGCTGCTCGCCGAGATCTACGGCCCGGATGCAGAGACGCGGCGGGCGGCGGCGGCCACCGTGCGCGAGGCGTTCCGGCGAGTGCCGTTCCTCGTGGATCTCGACGACACCATCGGCGACCCGGGCACCCGCTTCCGCATACGCCTGCTGCCGGACGAGATCGAGTTCCACGGCGTCGAGGAGGCGGCGGTGCACGAAACGATCCGCGCGCTGCTCGGCGGCGTGCAGGCCGGCTGGTCGCATCGCGGCGAGGGGCGCAACCCGCTCGCCATCATGATCCGCCTGCCGCGGGAGGGCCTGTTCCTCTCCGAACGCCTGCTCGCGACCCCGGTGCCCGGCCGCCGCGGCCCGGTCGAGCTCGGCAGCCTGATCGAGATCGTAGAGGAGCCGGCTTCGCCGCCGATCTTCCGCCGCAACGGCCGCCCGGCGGAGATGGTGATGGCCGAACTCGCCGGAGCTTATGAGGCGCCGATCTACGGCATGCTGGCGGTGGCGGACGCGCTGCGCGACATGCCCGGCGCGCCGGAGATACGCCTCGCCGGCCAGCCCGACTCGCCCCGCAACGCGGTGCTGCTGTGGGACGGCGAATGGGAGATCACCCGCATCACCTTCCGCGACATGGGCGCGGCCTTCGCGGTGGCGCTGCTCGGCATCTATGTGCTGGTGGTCGCGCAGTTCGGCTCGTTCAAGCTGCCGCTCGTCGTGCTGCTGCCGGTGCCGCTGGCGCTGCCGGGCGTGGTGATCGGCCACTGGGTGATGGGGGCGGCCTTCACCGCGCCCTCGATGATCGGCTTCATCGCGCTCGCCGGCATCATCGTGCGCAACTCGATCCTGCTCGTGGATTTCGTCCGCCACGCCGACCGCACGGGGCGCACGCTGCGCGAGGTGGTGCTGGAGGCCGGCGCCACGCGCTTCAAGCCGATCGCGCTGACGGCGGCGGCGGCGATGATCGGAGCGGGCTTCATCCTGGCCGACCCGATCTTCCAGGGCCTGGCGGTCGCGCTGCTGTTCGGGCTTCTGTCCTCGACGGCGCTGACGGTGCTGGCGATCCCGGCGGTCTATCGGGTGCTGCGCGACCCCTCGCCCTGAGGCAGCAGCACCCCGCGCGGCGCATGCGCGGGATCGGGCGCCCAGCCGCCTTCGACGCGCCTGAGCAGAGGTGTCGTGAAGGCGGCGGCGACCGGCAGCGCCGGCCACTCCGCCTGCCAGCGGTCGCCCTGCACCATGGCGACGCAGAGCCCGACCGGCGACACGCCCGCCTTCGCCAGCAGCGCGAGCCCCGCCTTCGCCGAGGCGCCGGTGGACAGCACATCGTCCACCAGCAGCACGCGGCGGCCCTGAAGCCGCGGCAAGAGCCGCGGATCGAGCCACAGCGCACGCGCATCGGGCGCGGTGGAGGAGGCGATCGGCACCGAGAGCGCCTCGTCATACCAGCGCTTGCGCGAATAGCCGGGCGCCGCCCAGTTGGCGTGGCCGAGCGCCTCGGCGACCAGCGGCGCGAACACCTGGCCAAGCGTGGGCAGCCCCGCCACGACCTCCGCGCCAAGCCCGCGCGCGGCCTCCGCCATCCAGGCGGAAAGCCGCTTCGCCACCGCGATCGCCGCCTGGTTCGCGATCAGCCCGCCCACCCCGATCTCGCCATAGTCGCGGATCGGCAGGTCGAGCACGCTGCCGTCCGGCATCGCCGCCGGCAGCCGGTCGGCCCAGGGCGGCGGCGGCGCGTCGCGCGCGAAGCCCTGCCAGGGCTCAGCGCGGGATGGCGCCATGCGCCGCCAGCACCGCAAGCGTCAGAATCTCGTTCACATGCGCGTCCATCGGCAGGATCTGCACCGGATGGGTGTAGCCGATGAGGATCGGGCCGATCACCGTGCCGCTGGTCAGATGCGGCACCGCCTTGGTCAGGATGTGGGCCGCGTGCAGCCCGGGCATCACCAGCACATTGGCCGGGCCGGTCAGGCGGCAGAACGGGTAGAGCGCGCGCAAGGAGGGGTTGAGTGCGACATCCGCCCCCATCTCGCCGTCGAACTCGAAATCCGCGCCCCGGATCGAGAGCAGCTTGATCGCCTCGCGGATCGAGCCCGGGATCGTCCCGCGCGGGTCGCCGAAAGTGGAGAAGGAGAGGAAGGCGACCCGCGGCTCGAGGCCGATGCGCCGCGCCACATTGGCGGACTGCACCGCGATCTCCATCAGCGTCGGCGCATCGGGGCGTTCGTGCACGGCGGTGTCGGCGACCAGCACCGTGCCGGCGTTGCGCGTCAGCATGAGGGACAGGCCGAAGGGCACGCTGCCCGGCTTCGGGCGGATCGCCATCTCGATCCCCTCGCGCGTGACGGAGAAGGAGCGCGTCATCCCCGTCACCACGGCATCGGCATCGCCCTGCGCCACCATGCAGGCGGCAAAGACGTTGCGGTCCTGGTTGACGAGGCGCTGGCAGTCGCGGAACAGGAACCCCTCGCGCTGCTTGCGGTCGTACAGGAACTGCGCGTAGCGGGCGTTGTTCTCGGACAGCCGGGCGTTGAAGATCTCGATGCCGTCCGGCAGCGGGATGCCGAGCGCCGCCACCTTGGCGGCGATGCGGTCCTCCCGCCCCACCAGGACGGGCGTGCCGTAGCCGGCGTTGCGGAAGGCGATGGCGGCGCGGATCACCTTCTCCTCCTCGCCTTCGGCGAACACCACCTTCTTCGGGTTGGCGCGCACGCGCTCGGTGATGGCTTCCAGCGCGGTGACGCCGGCATCCAGCCGCCCGGCCAGATCGCGCGCATAGCGGCGCAGATCCGCGATCGGCCGCCGCGCCACGCCGCTCTCCATCGCAGCCTTCGCCACCGCCGGGCAGACGCGGGAGATGAGGCGCGGATCGAAGGCGTTCGGGATGATGTAGTCCGGCCCGAAGCGCAGCGCGGCACCGGCGCCGGCGCCCGCCACCTCCTCCGGCACATCCTCGCGCGCCAGCATGGCCAGCGCCTCGGCGGCGGCGATCTTCATCGCGTCGTTGATGGTGGTGGCGCGCACATCGAGCGCGCCGCGGAAGATGAAGGGGAAGCCGAGGACGTTGTTGACCTGGTTCGGGTAGTCGGAACGTCCCGTGGCGATGATGCAGTCGGGGCGGATCGCCTTCGCCTCGTCGGGCGCGATCTCCGGGTCGGGGTTCGCCATCGCGAACAGGATCGGCCGCGGCGCCATGGAGCGCAGCATCGCGGGCGTCAGCGCGCCCTTGACGGAGAGGCCGAAGAAGGCATCCGCCCCCTCCAGCGCCTGCGCCAGCGTGCGCGCGTCGGTCGCCACCGCGTGCGCCGACTTCCACTGGTTCATGCCCTCGGTGCGGCCGCGGTACACGACGCCCTTGGTGTCGCAGAGGATCACGTTCTCGGGGCGGATGCCCATCGCTTTGACGAGTTCCGCGCAGGCGATGCCGGCAGACCCCGCGCCGTTGATGACGAGCCGCGTCTCGGCGAGCGTCCGCCCCGTCAGGTGGCAGGCGTTGATCAGGCCGGCGGCGGCGACGATGGCGGTGCCGTGCTGGTCGTCATGGAACACCGGGATGTCCATGAGTTCGCGCAGCCGCTGCTCGATCACGAAGCACTCGGGCGCCTTGATGTCCTCGAGGTTGATGCCGCCGAAGGACGGCCCGAGGTAGCGCACGGCGTTGACGAACTCGTCCACGTCCTCGGTGTCGAGGCAGAGGTCGATCGCGTCCACATCGGCGAAGCGCTTGAACAGCGCGGCCTTGCCCTCCATCACCGGCTTCGCGGCCAGCGCGCCGAGATTGCCGAGCCCCAGCACCGCCGTGCCGTTGGAGATGACGGCGACGAAATTGCCCTTCGCCGTGTAGTCGTAGGCGAGCGCGGGGTCGCGGTGGATGTGCAGGCAGGGCTCGGCGACTCCGGGAGAGTAGGCGAGCGACAGGTCCCGCGCCGTCACCAGCGGCTTGGTGAGGCGTATCTCCAGCTTGCCTGGCCGCCCTTCGGCATGCAGCGCCAGCGCCTCCTCGGCGCTGATCCGGGCGGTGCGGCTGTCGGGCTTCGGGCGGGTGTCGTCCATCGTCTCGTCTCGTCTCCGGCGCGGAAGCACCCTTTATGCGGGCCAAGACCCCGGCTTATCCAGGGGGGTGCTTCGCGGGTGCGGCGCAGGCGGCTACATCCGGCCCATGCCCGCCCTGCCCCCTGCGGATGGCGCCACGCCTGCGATGGCCCAATGGTTCGCCGCGAAATCGGCGCACCCGGACGCGCTGCTGTTCTTCCGCATGGGCGATTTCTACGAGCTGTTCTTCGCCGACGCGGAAGCCGCCGCCGCCGCGCTCGACATCGCCCTGTCCCACCGCGGCGAGCATCGCGGCCAGCCGATCCCGATGTGCGGCGTGCCGTGTCACGCCGCCGAGCCCTACCTCGCGCGGCTGATCCGCCAGGGCTTCCGGGTGGCGATCTGCGAGCAGATGGAGACGCCGGAGGAAGCCAAGGCCCGCCGCGCGCCGACCATCAGGCGCGAGGTGGTGCGCGTCGTCTCCCCCGGCACCGTCACCGAGGAGGCGCTGCTCGACGGCGCCCGGCCCTCCTGGCTGCTCGCCCTGGCCGAGGCGGGCGGCCGCGTCGGCGCCGCCTGGGCCGATGTCTCCACCGGCGCCTTCCACACGCAGGTCCTGGCGCGCGCCGATCTCCCGGCGCTGCTGGCGCGGCTCGATCCGGCCGAAACCCTGGCCCCCGCCGGTCTCCTCCCCGGCGCGCGCGAGGCGGTGCCGCCCGCCGACCCGGCCCGCCGCGTCGCCGCCGCCTTCGAGGTCGCGGACGCCGCGGGCTTCGGCGAGTTCACCACGGCCGAACTCGCCGCCGCCGCCACGCTGCTCGACTATCTCGCCGCCGCCGGCCCGCTGCCGCGGCTTGATCCGCCCGCGCCGCAGGGCGGCGCCGGGCTGCTCGCGATGGATGCCGCCACGCGCCGCAGCCTCGACATCCTGAAGCCCGAGCGCGGGGATGCGCGCAACTCCCTGCTCGCCGCGGTGGACCGGACGCTGTCCGCGGGCGGCCGACGGGAACTGGCCGCGCGGCTCGCCGCCCCGCTTGCCGATCTCGCCGCCATCCGCGCCCGCCAGGCGGCGGCCGAGTCGCTCGCCGCCGACGCGCCGCTCGCCGAGGCGATCCGCGCGCGGCTGCGCGGGTTGCCGGACCTCGAGCGCGCGCTCGCCCGCCTGTCGGTCGGCCGCTTCGCCCCGCGCGATCTCGCCGCGATCCGCGACGGGCTGCTCGCCGCCGAGGCGATCGCCGCCAGGCTCGCCGAAGCCCCGCTGCCGCCCGCCCTTCCCGTCTCGCCGCCCGCCGGCCTCGGCCCCGAACTCGCCCGCGCGCTGGCCGATCCGCTGCCGGCCAGCGCCGAGGAGGGCGGCCTCATCGCCCGCGGCTATGACGGCGAACTCGATGCGCTGCGCCGCTTGCGCGACGACGCACGCGGCGCGGTGGCGGCGCTCCAGCGCGACCTCGCGCAGGCTTGGGGTGTGGCGAGCCTCAAGATCCGTCACCATCAGCAGTTCGGCTACCTGGCCGAACTCCCCGCCGCCGCCGGCGAGAGGCTGCTGCGCGCGCCGCCCGCGACCGATGCCGCCTTCGCGCCGATCCACCGCCAGAGCATGGCGAACGCGCGGCGCTTCACCTGCCGGGCGCTGGCCGAGCTCGACCGCCGGATCGCCGAGGCCGCCGAGCAGGAGGCGAAACGCGAGGCGGCGGCGGTCGCGCATCTCGTGCGCGCCGCGCTCTCGCACGGCGCCGCCATCGCGGCGACCGCCCGCGCGCTGGCCGCGCTCGATGTCGCCGCCGCCTCCGCCGCCCTGCTCGCCGGCGGGCGCTGGGTGCTGCCGGCGCTGACCGAGGGCCGCGACTTCGTTCTAGAGCAGGCGCGGCATCCTGTGGTGGAGGCGGCGCTTGTCCGCGCCCGCGGCCCGGCCTTCGTGCCGAACGACCTCGACCTCTCGCCCGGGCGCCGCCTGATGCTGCTGACCGGCCCGAACATGGCCGGCAAATCCACCTTCCTGCGGCAGGCGGCGCTCGCCGTCATCCTCGCCCAGGCGGGGCTGCCGGTGCCGGCGGCGGCGGCGCGCATCGGCCTCGTGGACCGGCTGTTCAGCCGGGTCGGCGCGGCCGACGACATCGCCGAGGGCCGCTCGACCTTCATGGTGGAGATGACGGAGACCGCCGCCATCCTGAACCAGGCGACGGAGCGCAGCCTCGTCGTGCTCGACGAGGTCGGGCGCGGCACCGCCACCTGGGACGGGCTCGCCATCGCCTGGGCGGTGGTGGAGGCGCTGCACGACCGGCTGCGCTGCCGCGGCATCTTCGCCACCCATTTCCGCGAACTGACGGCGCTGGCCGGGAAACTGCCCGAACTCGCCTGCGCGCGGATGCTGGTGGCCGAGCATAAGGGCCAGGTGGTGTTCCAGCACCTGGTCGGGCCCGGTGTGGCAGACCGCTCCTGGGGCCTGCATGTCGCACGGCTGGCCGGGGTGCCGCGGCCGGTGCTGCAGCGGGCGGGGGCCGTGCTGGCGGCGCTGGAGGCGCGTGCCGAGGGGCTCGACCCGGCGGCGAACGAGCTGCCGCTGTTCGGCGCCGCGCCGCGCCCGCAGCCTCCGGTTGCGGAGACGCCCGCGGCGCTCGCCCTTCTCGACGCGATCGACCCGGACTCGCTTTCACCGCGCGATGCGCTCGACATTCTCTACCGCCTGAAGGCCTCACGCGCGGCTGACACGGACAACGAATGACCTTTATATTGCATCGCACATGACCCCAGAAGGCGCTCGCCCCGCCGCTCCGACCCAGGCTGCCGAAGCGCCATACGCGGCGGCGGCCGCGCGCCCGCTGCCCGACCTCGTGCTCGAGCTTCTGCCGCAAGGCGTCCCCGCCCCGCGCGACGCCGCGCTCGCCGCCTGCCGCCGCCACCTCGCCCGGCTGCAGCGCGAGGTGCAGACGACGTTCGAGCGTGGCGAGATGACGGGCCTCGCCGCCGCGCGCTGGCTCGCCTCGCTGATCGACGGGCTGATCACCTCGATCCACCTCTACAGCCTGGCGCAGGCGGGCCCGACGGGGCGGCGCGAGAAGCCCTTCGCCCTCGTCGCCACCGGCGGCTATGGCCGCGGCGTGCTCGCGCCCTTCTCCGACATCGACCTGCTGTTCCTGACCGAGAGGCCGATCGGCCCCGGCAACCGCCGCGCCGTCGAGTTCCTGCTGTATTTCCTGTGGGACCTCGGCCTCAAGGTCGGCCACGCCACGCGCACCGCCGCCGAATGCGTGGAGGACGCGCGGCGCGACATCAGCGTGCAGACCGCGCTGCTCGACGCCCGCTTCCTGTCCGGCGACGACGCCGCCTTCGCCGCCTTCCAGGCGCAGTTCGCCAAGGCGCGCGCGAAATGGGGCTTCGCCCAGTTCCTCGCCGCCAAGCGCGCCGAGCGCGCGGCGCGCCACGCGAAGTTCGGCGACAGCCCCTTCCTCGTCGAGCCCAACATCAAGGAAAGCCGCGGCGGGCTGCGCGACCTGCAGACGCTGTACTGGGAGGCGCGCTACGCCTTCGGCGTCGAGAAGATGCCCGAGCTCGTCGGCCCCGAGGCCCCGGGCGGCGGGCTGCTGACCGAGCAGGAGGCGCGCGCCATCAAGCGCGCCTGGTCGTTCTTCTGGACCGTGCGCTTCCACCTGCACTACGTCACCGGCCGCGCCGAGGAACGCCTCACCTTCGACCTGCAGCCGGTGGTCGGCGCCCGCATGGGCTACACGCGCCACGGCATGCAGGAAGGCGTCGAGCGCTTCATGAAGCACCTGTTCCTCACCACGCGGGACACGGTGCGTCTGACGCGGCTGCTGGAACCGGGCATCGAGCGCGCCGCCCTCGGCATGCCGGCGGTGAGCCGCGGGCGCGACCCGGCGCTCGCCGCGGAGGGCCTTGCGGTCGCCGACGGCAAGGTGCTGTTCGCGCCGGGCTTCGACATCGCCAAGGACCCGGCGGTGATCTTCCGCCTCGTCATCGCAGCGCGCGACCGGGCGATGGAGATCCACCAGCTTGCCTACCGCGCCATGGTGCGCAACGCCCGCTACGCCGCGCATGGCGGCGCCGAGCTGGCGGCGCCCTTCCTCGACGTGCTGACGGGCAGGGACAGCGCCCGCTGGCTGCGGGTGCTGAACGAGACGGGCGTGATGTCGCGCTTCCTGCCCGACTGGGCGCGCATCACCGGCCTGATGCAGTTCGACACCTACCACGTCTTCACGGTCGAGGAGCACACGATCGAGGCGATCCGCGTGCTGAACGACCTCGAGGACGGCAAGCTCGCCGAGATCGCGCCCGTCGCGTCCGAACTGATCGGCCAGGTCGCCTCCCGCCGCGCGCTGCATCTCGCCACCCTGCTGCACGACATCGCCAAAGGCCGCGGCGGCGACCATTCGGAGCTCGGCGCCGAGATCGCGCAGGCGCTCTGCCCCCGCCTCGGCCTGACGCCGGAGGAGACCGAGACCGTCTCCTGGCTCGTCCTCAACCACCTGCTGATCAGCCAGACCGCCTTCAAGCGCGACATAGACGACCCGAAGACCATCCTCGACCTCGCCGAAACCGTGCAGTCGCCGGAACGCCTGCGGCTGCTGCTGGTGCTGACGGTGGCCGACATGCGCGCCGTCGGCCCCAAGGTGTGGAACGGCTGGAAGGCGACGCTGCTGCGCGAACTCTACTGGCGTGTGGCCGAGGTGCTGGCGGGCGGCCTCTCGGTGCCCGAGCGCGACGTGCGGGTGGCGCGTGCCAAGGAGGCCGCGGCGGCGCGGCTGTCCGGCTGGAGCGAGGCGGACAGGGCCGCCTTCCTCGCCGCCGGCTATTCCGGCTACTGGCTCTCCTTCGACGCAGAGACCCACGCCCGCCACGCGCTGATGATGCGCGAGGCCGCCGCGGCGGGCGAGAAGCTCACCGTCCGCACCCGCGTCCTCGACAGCCGCGCCGTCACCGAAGTCACCGTCTATTGCGCCGACCATCCGGGCCTGTTCGGCAAGATCGCGGGCGCGCTGACGCTGGCCGGCGCCTCGATCGTGGACGCGCGCATCCACACCATGGCGAACGGCATGGCGCTCGACACCTTCTGGGTGCAGGACGCGCAGGGCGGGCCGCTCGACAGCCCGGCCAGGCTCGCGAAACTCTCGGTGCTGGTGGAGCAGGCGCTGTCCGGCCGGCTCGACCTCAGGGCCGAGATCGCCAAGCTGAAGCGCGAGCCGGCGCGGCTGCGCGCCGTCACCGTCCCGCCGCGCGTGGTCGTGGACAACCACGCCTCCAACACCCACACCGTCGTCGAGGTGAACGGGCGCGACCGCCCCGGCCTCCTGCACGACATCGGCACGGCGCTGACCGAACAGGGGCTGCAGATCGCCTCCGCCCACATCACCACCTACGGCGTGCGCGCGGTGGACGTGTTCTACGTGAAGGACGTGTTCGGCCTGAAGGTGGAGAACGAGCGCCGCATCGCCGCCCTGCGCGAGGCGCTGCTGGCCGCGCTCGGCCCCTGCGAGGCGCCGCCGATCCAGGCTGCCGCCGCCGGCGACTGACCGCCCGGCGCGCTCCCGCCTTTGTCACGTGCGGGGGCGGCCGGTCCGTGCCAGTCTGCCGCCGGAGCGGCGAAGGAGGCGGCACATGCTTCGGCAGGGATGGGCAATGCGTCTCGTGGTCTGGCTGGGGCTGCTGCTGCTGGCCGCATCGCCCCCCGCCGTGGCGCAGGGCTTCGACATGCCGGGCCTCGCCGACGACGCCTGGCGGCTGGCCGAGGAGATACGCCTCCGCAACCCCGCCGGCGCCACCGCCCCGCAGCGCAGCCAGGCCGAGCAGCGCGCCCGCGAGGCCGAGCGCGCCGGCAACTGGGCCGCCGCCGCCGCCGCCTGGCGCACCCGCATCGGCGGCGGGGAGGCGACGGCCGAGCACTGGCTCGCCTACGCCCGCGCTCTGTTGCAGTCCCGCCCGGCCGACCCGCGCACCGCCCGCGCCGCCGCCTGGGCCGCGATCGAACGCCTGCCCGACCTGCGCGAGCAGGTGCCCGCCTGGATCCTGCTGGCCGACGCGCTGGAGGCCGACCGGCGCTTCGCCGAAGCCCTGTCCGCGCTGGAACAGGCCGCCCGCGTGCAGCGCAACGACGCGCAGCTGGCGCAGCGCATCGCCAGCCTGCATCGCTCCGCCGGGCTGCTCCTCCGCCGCATCCGCACCGAACCGGACGCCGAGCCGGGCCGCGCCTGCCTCAGCTTCACCCTGCCGCTGGCGCAGCGGGAGGACCTCCGCCCCGCCGACTGGGTCCGGACCGAGACACAGGGCCTGACCATCCAGCGCGAGGGCCGCGATCTCTGCGTCTCCGGCCTGCCCTTCGGCGCCGTCACCCGCATCACCCTGCGCGCCGGGCTGCCGGGCGAGGGCGGCATCGCGCTCCGCGCCGACACGCCGGTCGCCATCGCCATGCCGGACCGTGCCGGGCGGCTGTTCTTCGACTCGCGCTCCTTCCTGCTGCCGCGCGGCCAGGCGCGGCGCGTCGGGCTGGCCGCCGTGAACGTGGAGCGCGTCGAGATGCGCGTCCTGCGCGTGGCCGAGCGCAACCTGATCGGCGGGCTCCGCGCCTGGCAGCCGGGCGAGGAGTTCGACGGCTGGCAGGCCGAGGACGTCGCCGAGAACACCGGGCGGCTGGTGTGGCAGGGGCAGGCGGAGCTCCCGCGCGGCCCCCGCAACGAACTGCGCCGGATCGCCCTGCCGTTGCCGGACGCGCTGGCCTCCGCCGCCCCCGGACTCTACGTGCTGTGGCTGCGCGCGCCGGGCGCAGGCGGCGGGAATGACGGGCCGACCGCGGCACTGCCGCTGTTCGTCACCGATCTCGGCCTCACCGCCTGGCGCGGTGCGGACGGGCTGGCCGCGCAGCTGCGCGGCTTCTCCGACGCGCGGCCGCGCGCGGGCGTGCGCGTCGCGCTGCTCGCCCGCAACAACGAGATCCTGGCCGAGGAACTGAGCGGCCCCGACGGGGTGGTGCGCTTCGCCGCCGGGCTGCTGCGCGGGCGCGGCAATCTTGCGCCGCTCGCGCTGCATGCGCAGACGGAGGACGATTTCGTCTCGCTCAGCCTCGCCGCCGCGGCGTTCGACCTGTCGGACCGCGGCGCCACCGGCCGCCCGCACCCGCAGGCTTTGGATGCCTTCCTCTATCTCGACCGCGGCATCTACCGCCCGGGCGAGACGGTGCAGGCGATGGCGCTGGTGCGCAGCGCCGCAGGCGCGCCGGCCGACCTGCCGGTGCGCCTCCGCGTGCTGCGCCCGAACGGGCAGGTGTTCCACGAGAGCGTGCCGCCGCGCGGGGCCGATGCCTCCATCCACCTGCCCGTCACGCTCTCCGCCTCCGCCCCCGCCGGGCTGTGGCGGATCGAGGCCTTTTCCGACCCCGACTCTCCGCCGATCGGCCGCGCCGAGTTCCGCGTCGAGGCCTTCGTGCCGGAACGCCTGGCCGTCGAGGCCGGCGAGGTCGGGCCGCTCGTGCCCGGCACGCCGCTCGCCGTGCCGCTCACCGCCCGCTTCCTCTATGGCGCCCCGGCCGAGGGCCTGTCCGGCGAGGCGGAGCTGCGCCTGCTGCCCGACCCCGACCCCTTCCCCGAGACCGCCCCCGCTGCCCAGGGTTGGCGCTTCGGCGCGGTGGACGAGACGGCGCTGCCCGATCTTGCCACCGTCGAGATCCCGCCGACGGACGATCAGGGCCGCACCACCCTGACCCTCGCCCTCGACCGCGCGCCGGACACCACCCGGCCGCTCCGCGCCGAGGTGCGGGTCGCCATCGCCGAGCCGGGCGGGCGGGAATCCCGCCTTACCCTGACCACCCCGGTGCGCGGCACCACGCCCTGGGTCGCGATCCGCCCGCTGTTTTCCGGCGGCAGCGTGGATGACGGGGCGGAAGCGGCGTTCGAGGTGGCGATTCTGTCGCCCGAGGGCCGGCCTCTGGCCCGCCCGCTGACGGCGCGGCTGGTGCGGGAACGCCCCGATTGGCGGATCGTGCTGCGCGACGGCGTGCCGCGCTATGCCGTGGTATGGCGCGACGAGCCGGTGGACAGCGCGCAACTGGCGCCGACCGCCCAGGCCCCGGCCCGCTTCGCCCGGCGCCTGTCCTTCGGCCGCTACCGGCTGGAGGTGACGGACGGCGCGCTCGGCATCGCCTCGGTGCGCTTCCGCTCCGGCTGGGCCGGGGTGGAGAGCGCCGAGGTGCCGGACCGCGTGGATGTCGCGGCAGACCGCCAATCCTACGGCGCGGGCGAGACGGCGCGGCTGCGCATCACCTCGCCCTTCGCCGGGCGCGGCAGCCTGGCCGTGCTGACTGACCGTCTGGTCTCGATCCAGGAGATCGAGGTGCCGGCCGGCGGCACCGAGGTGTCCGTTCGCGTGGACCCGGCCTGGGGGCCGGGGGCCTATGTCGCTGCCACGGTGTTCCGCCCCGGCGAAGCGGCCGACGGCCAGCCCGCCCGCGCCCTCGGCCTCGCCTGGGTGGCGCTGGACCCGTCCCCGCGGCGGATCGCGGCGGCGATCGAGGCGCCGCCCCTCGCCCGGCCGGGGACACGGCAGGAGATCGCGGTGCGCGCCGCGCCGGGGGCGATGGTGACGCTCGCCGCGGTGGATGAGGGCATCCTGCGCCTCACCCGCTTCGCCTCGCCCGATCCGGCCGGGCATTTCCTCGGGCGGCGGCGTCTCGGCGCCGACATCCGCGACGACTACGGCCGGCTGATCGCGCCGCCCGACGGCGAGGCCGCAGCACTCCGCCAAGGCGGCGACGAGGACGACGCCCTGAACGCCATCACCCCGCCGCAGCGCGTCGTGGCGCTGTTCGCGGGGCCAACTGAGGCCGGGGCGGACGGCATCGCCCGCTTCGCCTTCGACCTGCCGGACTTCGCCGGGGAACTCAGGCTGATGGCGGTGGCCTGGCAGGGCAACCGCGTCGGGGCGGCGTCGCAGCCGATGACGGTGCGCGACCGGCTGGTGGCGGAAACCCTGCTGCCGCGCTTCCTCGCCCCTGGCGACGCGGCCCGGCTGCCGGTGCTGCTGCACAACCTGGACCTGCCGGGCGGCGAGGTGGTGGCGACCGTCACCACCGAAGGGCCCGTAACCGGCGGCGGCCGCGTCGCGGTGCGGCTGGACCGGGGGCAGCGCGCGACGCCGGCGCTCGAGCTGCGCGCGACCGGCGCGGGGGAGGCGGTGATCCGCCTGGCCGTCACCGGCCCGGACGGCTTCGCCACGACGCGTGAGGCGCGGATGACCATCCGCTCCTCCCGCCCGCGCGTCGCGGTGCTCTCTGCCGCCACCCTCGCGCCCGGGCAGGAGGTCTCGGCCGATCCCGGCCTCGGCCGCTTCGTCCCCGGCACGGCCACGGCGCGCGCCACCTGGGGCGGGCCGGTCGCCTATGACGCTGCGGCGCTGGTGCAGGCGCTCTCCTTCTTCCCCTTCGCCTGCACCGAACAGGTGGCGGCGGAGGCGCTGGCGCTGGCCATGGCGCCGGACGCGATGGCGGGGCCCGACCGGGTGTTCCGGCTGCAACGCGCGGTGTCCCGCATCCTTGACCGGCAGCGTTTCGACGGCGCCTTCGGCCTGTGGTCGGCCGAGCGCGAGGCCGACCCCTGGGTCACCCCCTTCGCCACCGAGGTGCTGATCCGCGCCCGCGCGGGCGGGGCGGAAGTGCCGCAGGCGGCGCTGGAGGCCGCGCTGCGGAGCATGGCGGAAGAGAGCAACTACGCGCCGCTCGACCGGGCGCAGGAGCTCGCGGCCCAGGCCTATCGCCTGCATGTGCTGGCGCTCGGCGGCAAGGGTTTGCCCGGCGCGGCGCGGCGGCTGTTCGAACTGCGCGAGCGGCTGCCGACGCCGCTCGCCCGCGCGCAGCTCGCCTCGGCCCTGGCGCAGGCGGGCGATGCCGAACGCGCCGAGGTGCTGTTCCACGAGGCGCTGGCCGCCGGCGAACGCCGCGCCTGGCACTTCGACTACGGCAGCACCACCCGCGACCGGCTGGCGGTGGCGGTGCTGCTGACCGAGAGCGGCCTGCTGCGGACCCAGATCGGCCCGATGCTGGCGCGGCTGCCGGGCGCGGACGCCACCCCCGCCCGCCTCTCCACCCAGGAGGCGGCCTGGGCGGTGGCGGCGGCGGCGGCGCTCGGGCGGGATGCCGCGCCGGTCAGGGTGGCGGTGGACGGCCAGGCGCTGGCGCCGGCCGCCGTGGTGTCGGCGCCGCTGTCGGGTCCGGTGCGCGTGCGCAACCAGGGCAGCCAGCCGGTGGTGCAGCGCGTCTCCGCCTTCGGCCTGCCGGCGCAGCCGGAACCGGCCGACCGCGCCGGGATGCGCGTCGCCCGCCGCTTCCTGACGCTGGACGGGCAGGCGCTGAACCTCGACACGCTGCGCCAGGGCCAGGTGTTCCTGCTGGTGGTGGAGGGCCGGGCCGAGACCGGAGAGACCCACCGCGCCCTGCTGCAGCAGGGCCTGCCGGCGGGGTGGGAGATCCAGTCCCGCCTGCCGCCGGGCGAGCAGCCGGGGCAGCCCTTCCTCGGCGCGCTGTCGGACGCCGAGGCCTTCCCGGCGCTCGACGACCGCTTCGCCGCGGCGGCCGACCTGTCCGTGCGGCAGCCGATGGTGCGCTACGCGCTGCGGGTGCGGGCGGTGACGGCCGGAAGCTTCGAACTGCCGGGCGCGGAGATCCAGGACATGTACCGCCCCGGCATCTTCGCCCGCCAGGGGGTGGCGCGGATCACGGTGCTGCCGGCGGAGTAGCGCGGTGGGGGCGGCGCGTCCCGCGGGAAGGGCAAGCGCGGTCCCTGCCGCGGCGGCGAGCGGTCGCGCCGCACTCAGCGCCGCCGCCTCCCGCGCCGTGCAGCGCGTGGCATGGGTGTCGGTGCTGGCCGTCATCGCCGTGCTGGCGCTCGACCGGGCCTTCCCGCCCGACCTTGCGCGCGCCGCGCCCGGCGCCGAATTGCGCGACCGGCAGGGGCGGACGCTCTCGGTGCTGCCGGCCGAAGGCGGGGTGTGGCGGCTGGCCGCACGGCCCGAGGAGGTCTCGCGCGACCTGCTCTCCCTGCTGATCGCGGCCGAGGACCGGCGCTTCTTCTCGCATCCGGGCGTGGACCCGCTCGCCCTGCTGCGCGCGGCCGGGCAATGGGCGGCGACCGGGCGGGTGGTGTCCGGCGGCTCGACGATCACGATGCAGGTCGCGCGGCTGCTGGAGGCCCGGCCGCGCACCCTGCTGTCGAAGGCGATCGAGATGCTGCGCGCCCTGCAGCTCGAATGGCGCTTCGGCAAGGACGAGATCCTGGCGCTGTGGCTGACGCTGGCGCCGCAGGGCGGCAATCTGGAAGGCGTGCGCGCGGGCGCCTTCGCGTGGTTCGGGCGCGGGCCGGAGACGCTCTCGGTGCCCGAGGCCGCGCTGCTGCTGGCCCTTGCCCGGCAACCCGCCTTGCGCCCGGACCGGCAGCCGGAGGCCGCCCGCGCCGCGCGCGACGGGGTGCTGGAAGCCCGCACCGCAGGCGCCGCCGGCATCACCGGGGCGGACCGGCTGGCCGCCCTGGCCGCGCCGCTGCCGCAGGCGCGGCGGCCGATGCCGTCGCTGGCGCCGCATCTGGCGCGGGAGCTGGCGCGCGATGGGCGGCGGGTGGTCACGACCCTCGACTCCGGCCTGCAACGCGCCGCCGAACGGCTGGTGGCGGACGCGCTGTCCGGCCTGCCGCCGCAGGCCTCGGCCGCGCTGCTCATCGCCGACCACAGGACGGGCGAGATCCGCGCCCTCGTCGGCGGGATGTTCGGCGAGGAGGCGCGCGCCGGGTCGCTCGACCTGACGCGGGCGGTGCGCTCGCCCGGATCGGCGCTGAAGCCCGCGCTTTTCGCGCTGGCCTTCGACCTCGGGCTGGTGCGGCCGGGCACGGTGCTGGCCGACCTGCCGGAGCGGTTCGGCAGCTATGCGCCCGAGAACTTCGACGGCGGCTTCGCCGGCCGCGTCACCGCCGCCGAGGCGTTGCGGCGCAGCCTGAACCTGCCGGCGGTGGCGCTGCTGGCGCGGCTCGGGCCCGGGGAGTTCGCGGCCTGGCTCGGGCGTGCGGGTGCGCCGCCGCGGCTGCCGCGCGGGGGGGATGCGTCGCTGCCGCTGGCGCTCGGCGGCGCGGGGGTGACGCTGCGGGAGGTGGCCGGGCTGTATGCCGCGCTCGGGGCGGGGGGTGTGGCGGTGCGGCTGTCGGCGCTGCCCGGCGAGGGCGGGCCGGGCGAGAGGCTGATCGCCGCCCGCGCGGCGCGCGAGGTGGCCGCCGTGCTCGCCCGCCCCTTCCCTGGCGGCGGGCCGGAGGGCGTGGCCTGGAAGACCGGCACCTCCTGGGGCGGGCGCGACGCGGTGGCAGCCGGGTTCGACGGGCGGCACGTGGTGGCGGCGTGGGTCGGGCGGCCGGACGGCACGCCGATCCCGGGTGCGACCGGGGCGTCGCTGGCGCTGCCGCTGCTGGCGCGAGGCTTCGCGCTGCTGCCGCGCGCGCCGCTCCCGGGCGAGCGCTTCGCGCCGCTGGCCGCCGCGGCGCCGCCACCGGCCGACCGGCTGCGGCTGTTGTTCCCGCCGCCCGGCGCCCGGCTGGCGGCAGGTGAGGGGCCGCTCGTGATCCGCGCCGCGGGCGGGAGGCGCCCCTTCACCTTCCTGGTGGATGGCGCGCCGATCGAGAGCCGCCCGGCGCTCCGGGAAGCGGCCTGGACGCCGCCCGGACCGGGCTTCCACCGCATCACGGTGCTGGATGCGGATGGCGTCGCCGCCTCCGCCGAGGTGCGGTTCGAGGCGCGGGAGGGAGCGCGGCTGTCGGAGCCGCGTCAGACGGGCGTGACGGCGACGACGCGCCAGTCGGTCGCCGCGCCATCCGGGCCGCGCAGCAGCACGACCGCCCCCGGACGCAGCGGCGGGCCGCCGGAGGGCCATTGCGCCGCAGGGGGGGAATCATCGTCGGGCGGGATGCGGAACAGCCAGCCGCCGGCGCCGTCGGGCACCACATCGCCCGACTGCTCCGTGCCGTCCTCGGCGGTGTGCCGCGCCGTCCAGGCATCCTGCCAGGCGGCGGAATCTGGGTAGCCGTCGCGATCGAGCGCGACGGTGATCTCCCACCGTCCGGTGGCGGCGTCCTCGGCGGGGAGGAGGGTGATGCGCTGCATGGGCTAGATCGCCACCCGCGCGCCGAGCTCCACCACGCGGTCCGGCGGGATGCGGAAGAACTCTGTCGCCGGCACGGCGTTGCGGCTCATCAGCCCGAACAGCCACTGACGCCACCGCGACATCTTCGGCACCGACCCGGCCACGACCGTCTCCCTTCCGAGGAAATAGGAGGTCTGCATCGGCTCGAGCGCAACCCCCCTGTCGGCGAGGGCGGCAAGGTCGCGCGGGATGTGCGGGGTTTCCAGGAAGCCGTAGTGCAGCGCCACGCGGTGGATTCCCGGCGCGAGCTCCTCCACCTCCGCGCGTTCCGACGCCTGCGGCACGCCTTCCGTCTGCACGGTGACGAATAGCACCCGCTCGTGCAGCACCTTGTTGTGCTTCAGGTTGTGCAGCAGCGCGGAGGGCACGTAGTCGGCCTGGCTGGTCATGAACACGGCGGTGCCGGGCACCCGCAGCGTGCGCGACTGCGGCAGGCGGGCGACGAAGGACTTGAGCGGCAGGCTGTCCTGGCGGAAGCGGGCGAACAGCAGTTCCCGCCCCGTGCGCCAGGTGGACATCAGCGCGAACAGCGCGACGCCCGTCATCAGCGGGATGTAGCCGCCATCCGGGATCTTCAGGACATTGGCGGCGAAGAAGGTCAGGTCCAGCAGCAGGAAGGCGCCGAACACAGGCACGACGAGCGCGAGCGGCCAGCGAAAGCGGTTGGTGTAGACGATGGCGGCAAGCAGGGTGGTGCAGACGAAGGTGCCGGTGACGGCGAAGCCGTAGGCGGCGGCGAGCCTGTCGGAATCGCGGAAGCCCAGCACCAGCACCAGCACGCCTACGAGAAGGGCGAAGTTCACCTGCGGCAGGTAGATCTGGCCCTCCGCCGTCTCGCTGGTGTGGCGCACCGTCAGCCGCGGCAGGAGGCCGAGCTGCACGCATTGCCGCGCGATCGAGAAGGCCCCAGAGATCATCGCCTGGCTGGCGATGATGGTGGCGGCGGTGGCGAGGAACACGAGCGGCAGGCGGAACCACTCCGGCGCCAGCAGGTAGAAGGGGTTGGCGATGGTCTCCGGGTCCGACAACAGCAGCGCGCCCTGGCCGAAATAGTTGAGGCAGAGCGCCGGCAGCACCAGGAACAGCCACGCCGCCCGCATGGGCTTGCGGCCGAAATGGCCCATGTCGGCGTAGAGTGCCTCGGCGCCGGTGACGGCCAGCACGACGAGGCCGAAGGCGATGAAGGCGACGAAGCCGTAGTGCAAGGCGAACTGCACCGCATAGTGCGGCGACAGCGCGGCAAGGATGGTGGGTTCGAGCGCGATCTCGACCGCGCCGAGCAGCCCGATGGTCAGGAACCACACGAGGCACACGGGGCCGAACACCAGCCCGACCGCGGCCGTGCCGCGCCGCTGCACGACGAACAGCGCCAGCAGGACGGCGACGGCGACCGGCACCACCGCGCCGTCCAGCGCGGGATGCACGACCTTGAGGCCCTCCACCGCCGAGAGCACCGAGATGGCGGGGGTGATGATGCCGTCGCCGAAGAACAGGCAGGCGCCGATCATGCCGATCAGCCCCGCCGCCGCGGCGAGGCGGGGCGAGGAGACGCTGCGCTGCGCCAGCGCCATCAGCGAGAGGATGCCGCCCTCGCCCCGGTTGTCGGCGCGCAGCACGAAGGTGACGTATTTCAGGGTGACGACGAGCGAGAGGGACCAGAAGATCAGGCTGAGGAGGCCGAGGACCTCCCACCGCTCCAGCCCGTCCTCCGCGAAGTGCTGCGCGGAGGCGCGCATCGCGTAGAGCGGGCTGGTGCCGATGTCGCCATAGACGACGCCGAGCACGCCGAGGAACAGCGCGGGCGTCAGCGGGCGGTCGGCGCCACCCGGGCTGTGCTTGATGGTGTGGTCGTTCACCGTCGGGGCGCCCGCAGGCATATTGCGCCGCAACATGCTGCGGCGGCGGGCGCCGCGCAATGGCGGCGCCATGCGGCGCGCGCACGGCGGCGTTGCGGCCCGGCGATCAGTGGCCGCGCAGGATCTGGCTGAGGAACAGCCGCAGCCGGTCGGTGCGCGGGTTGCCGAAGATCTCCTCCGGCGGGCCGGATTCGACGATCTCGCCCTGGTCCATGAACACCACGCGGTCGGCGACCTGGCGGGCGAAGCCCATCTCGTGCGTCACGACGATCATCGTCATGCCGGTGGCGGCGAGCTCGACCATGGTGTCGAGCACCTCCTTGATCATCTCGGGGTCGAGCGCCGAGGTCGGCTCGTCGAACAGCATGATCTTGGGCTTCATGCACAGCGCGCGGGCGATGGCGACGCGCTGCTGCTGGCCGCCCGAAAGCTGGCCCGGGTATTTCAGCGCCTGCTCGGGGATCTTCACCCGGCGCAGGTATTCCATCGCCAGCTCCTCCGCCTCCTTCTTCGGCATCTTGCGCACCCAGATCGGCGCCAGCGTGCAGTTGTCGAGCACCGTCAGGTGCGGGAACAGGTTGAAGGACTGGAACACCATGCCGACCTCGCGGCGGATGGCATCCAGCGCGCGCAGATCGTCGGTCAGCTCGATGCCGTCCACGACGATGCGGCCTTCCTGGTGCTGTTCCAGGCGGTTCACGCAGCGGATCATGGTGGATTTGCCGGAGCCGGAGGGGCCGCAGACCACGACGCGCTCGCCGAAGGCGACCTCGAGCGACACGTCCTTCAGGACGTGCAGCTGGCCGTACCACTTGTTCACCTTGTCCATCACGATCGCCGGCGGCGCGTCCTTGCGCGCGGCGGAGGCGACGTGCAGGTCGGCGGTGTCGTTCATGGGCGGGTTGCCTCCGGTCAGCGGCGGCGGTGGCGGTTGAGGTCCGCCTCCAGCCCCTGGCTGTATTTCGACATGGCGAAGCAGAACACCAGGTAGATCAGGCCGACGAACACATACACCTCCGGCCCGAAGCCGACCCAGGCCGGCTCGACGATCGCGGTCTTGGCGGCGTTCGTCAGGTCGTAGATGCCGATGATGAGGACGAGCGAGGTGTCCTTGAAGAAGCCGATGAAGGTGTTGACCAAGGGCGGGATGACGAGGCGCAGCGCCTGGGGCAGGATGATGAAGCCGGTCTTCTGCCAGTAGGACAGGCCGAGCGCATCGGCCGCCTCGTACTGGCCGCGCGGCAGCGCCTGCAGCCCGCCGCGCACCACTTCCGCCAGATAGGCGCCGGCGAACAGGATGACGGCCACCTGCGCGCGCAGCAGCTTGTCGATGTTCAGCCCTTCCGGCAGGAACAGCGGGAACACCACGGAGGCCATGAACAGCAGGCTGATCAGCGGCACGCCGCGGATCAGTTCCACATACAGCACGCAGATGATCTTGACCGCCGGCAGGTTGGACCGCCGCCCGAGCGCCACCAGGATCGCCAGCGGGAAGGCGAAGGCGAGCCCGAAGGTGGAGAGGATGAGGGTGATCGGCAGCCCGCCCCAGCGTTCCTGGTCCACGAAGGTCAGGCCGAACACGCCGCCCCACATCAGGATGCCGATGACGGTCAGCGTCACCGCCCAGATGAGCGCCAGTTCCTTGCGCCAGAAGCGGCGCATCGCCGAGACGATGTAGAGCCCCACGAACAGGATGCAGGCGACGAGCGGCCGCCACTGCTCGTCATAGGGATAGAGGCCGAACAGGATGAAGCGGTGGTTCTCCGTCACCACCGCCCAGCAGGCGCCCTCGCGGTTCACGCGGCAGGGCTGCGTCAGCGGGCGGCCGTCGGCGCCGGTCTCGACCGACCAGATCGCCTTGACGAAGGCCCAGTCCACGAAGCCCATCGCCCAGCGCACCAGCAGGTAGCCGAGCAGCAGGGTGACGGCGGTGGACAGCCACGAGGAGAACAGGTTGGCGCGCAGCCAGCCGATAGGGCCCGTCGTCAGCAGCGGGGGCGTGCGCGCCGCGGAGGGAGTGAAACGGGTCGGCGCGGTGATGTCGCTCATCGCCTCAGCGCTCCACCAGCGCGATCTTCGCGTTGTACCAGTTCATGAACAGGCTGATGGACAGGCTGATCGTGAGATAGACCAGCATGATGATGGCGATGCCCTCGATCGCCTGGCCCGTCTGGTTCAGCGTGGTGTTGGCGATGGAGACGATGTCCGGGTAGCCGATCGCGACGGCCAGGCTGCTGTTCTTCGTCAGGTTCAGGAACTGGCTCGTCATCGGCGGGATGATGACGCGCAGCGCCTGCGGCAGCACGACGAGGCGGAGGGTGCGCCCGGGCGGCAGGCCGAGCGCCTGCGACGCCTCCCACTGCCCCTGGTTCACCGCGAGGATGCCGGCGCGCACGATCTCGGCAATGAAGGCGGCGGTGTAGGTGACAAGGCCGATCAGCAGCGCCGCGTATTCCGGGGTGAGGGTGAGCCCGCCCTGGAAGTTGAAGCCGCGCAGCACCGGGACGTCCGGCTGGAACGGCGCGCCCATCGCGCCCCACACCGCGGCCGGCAGCCCGAGGATCAGCACCAGCGCGCCGGGCCAGACGAGCCGCGGCTGGCCGTCCTTCATCTGCGCCGCGCGACGGGCGCGGGCATACAGCCAGGCGGCGACACAGCCGAGCGCGAAGGCGGCCAGCGCCGCCGTGTGCGCGTCCTCCCACTGGATGAAGGGCAGCTTGGTGCCGCGGTTCGACAGGAACACGCCAGGCAGCGGGTTCAGCGCCTGGCGCGGCCCGGGCAACAGCTGCATCAGCGCGTACCAGAACAGCAGCTGCAAGAGCAGCGGCAGGTCGCGGATGATCTCGACATAGGCGCCGGCGATGCGCGACAGCAGCCAGTTCTTCGACAGCTTGGCGATGCCGATCAGCGTGCCGAACATCGTCGCCAGCACGATGCCGACGACGGCGACCTTCAGCGTGTTGAGCAGCCCGGTCAGCAGCGCGCGGAAATAGGAATCGGCCGGGGTGTAGGCGATCAGGCTCTCGCCGATCGGCAGCCCCGCCTCGCGCCACAGGAAGTCGAAGCCGGTGGCGATGTTGCGGGTGCGCAGGTTGTGCGTGGTGTTCAGCCACAGCCACCAGATCACCCCGACGACGAGGCCGACGATCACCACCTGCCAGACGATGCCGCGGAAACGTTCATCGGCCCAGGACAGCCGCATGGACCGCCTGGGGGGCAGCCGGCGCGGCGCGGCGCGAGCGGTATCTGACATGCGGTTCGTGTCGCCTTGCCCTGTTCGTCGTCTTGGCCCCCGTCGCGGGGCGGATGGGCCGGGGCGCGCGCTGCGCCCCGGCCCGGTCAGCCGATCATTGGAACGGCGGCGCGTATTGCAGCCCGCCATTCGTCCACAGCGCGTTCGGGCCGCGCTGCAGGCCGAGCGGCGCGAGGTTCCGCTCGAAGATCTCGCCATAGTTGCCGAGCGCGGCGATGACGTTGCGCATGAACGCGTCCTCGACGCCCAGCATCTGGCCAAGCCCGCCGGTACGGCCGAGCAGGCGCTGCGCCGCGGGTCGGTCGTCGCTTGCCGCGGCCTGGGCCACGTTGGCGGCGGTGATGCCGAGCTCCTCGGCGGTGATCAGGCCGAAATGGATCCACCGCACGAGATCGGCGAAGCGCTGGTCGCCGTGGCGGACCGAGGGGCCCAGCGGCTCCTTCGAGATCACGTCCGGCAGGATCACGTGCTCGGCCGGGTTCGGCTGCGTCGAGCGCGTGGCGGCCAGCCCCGAGACGTCGGTCGTGTAGGCGTCGCAGCGGCCGGCGAGATAGGCCTGCACCACCTCCTCCAGACGCTCGATCACGACGGGGGTGAACTGGATGCGGTTGGCGCGCGCCCAGTCGGTCAGGTTGCGCTCGGTGGTGGTGCCGGGCTGCACGCAGATGGTGGCGCCGTTGAGCTCGCTCGCCCGCCGCACGCCGAGCGACGCCTTCACCATGAAGCCCTGGCCGTCGTAGAAGTTGATGCCGGTGAAGTCGAGGCCGAGCGAGGCGTCGCGCGTCAGCGTCCAGGTGGTGTTGCGGATCAGCACATCCACCTCGCCCGACTGGATCGCCGGGAAGCGCTGCTGCGCCGTCAGCGGCACGAAGCGCACGCGGTTCGCATCGTTGAACAGCGCCACCGCGACGGCGCGGCAGTAGTCCACGTCGAAGCCGCGCCACACGCCCTGGGCGTCGGGGCGGCCGAAGCCGGCAAGGCCGGTGTTCACGCCGCAGATCAGCTGTCCGCGCGCGCGGATCGCATCGAGCGTCGGCGACTGCGACTGCGCCAGCGCGACAGGCGCGCCCGCCGCCGTGATCGCCGCCGCGCCGAGCGCGCCGAGAATGGTTCGCCGCAAGGCCTTCATCATCGTCTCCCTCATTCTCCCCGCCCAGGAACTGGGCCGGATCCGAGCGCGGCCGAAACACCGACACGACCAATGCCAGCCTAGCCAGCAAACGCCATGCCACGGGAAGCCGCCCCCGATGCGCCCCGCCATGCCGGCCGCGCGCATCATCCCTGCGTTTCCCTAGTCCGTGTCGGCCAGGGGCGCAATAAGGCAAAACGGCGGCAGGGCTGCCCGGGATGGGCACGGGCTTCCCGCCCCCCGCCGAGTGCGCCCCAATGGACGCCGAGCCCGGAGCCTGCCCCGATGCGAATCCTCGACCACCACGACGTCGCCCGCGCCCTGCCCTGGGGCGCGCTGATCGCCGCGCTGCGCGCCATGTTCGCCACCGGCTGCGAGGCGCCGCTGCGCCACCGGCACGACCTGCCGGACGGCGGCGTGCTGCTGTTGATGCCGGCCTGGAACGAGCACTTCCTCGGCGTGAAGACCGTGCAGTTCTCCCCCGCCAACGCCGCCGCCGGGCTGTCCGCGGTTCGGGCGACCTACCTTCTGAACGACCGCGCCTCGGGCGAGGCGCTGGCGCTGCTGGACGGCGGCGAGGTGACGGACCGGCGGACGGCGGCGGCGTCGGTGCTCGCGGCGTCCTTCTGCGCGCGGCCGGGCAGCCGGCGGCTGAAGATCCTCGGCTCCGGGCGGATCGCGGCGGCGCTGGCGCCCTGCTACGCCTCGGCCTTCACGCTCGAGCGCATCGCCATCTGGTCGCGCAGCGCGGCCAACGCGGAACGGCTCGCCGCAAGGCTCCGCGACTGCGGGCTTCCGGCGACGACCGACCCGACCCCCGACCCGGCGGGCTACGACATCGTCTCGGCGGCGACGCTGGCGAGCGAGGCGCTGATCGCCGGGGCGGCGCTGTCGCCCGGCACGCATCTCGACCTGATCGGCGGCTTCACTCCAACGATGCGCGAGGCGGATGCCGAGGCCGTGGCGCGCGCCACCGTGTTCGTGGACACCCGCGAGGGCGTGCTGGCGGAGGGCGGCGACATCCTGCTCGCGATCCGCGAAGGGCGCTTCGCGGCCGAACGGATCGCCGCCTCGCTCGCCGAGCTCTGCCGGGGCGCGCATCCCGGACGCACGCGCGAGGACGAGATCACCCTGTTCAAGTCGGTGGGCTGGGCAGGGGAGGATCTGGCGGCGGCGATCCTGGCCGTCAGCGGGAGGGCTCCGCCCTCCCTGGCCCACCCGGCAGGAACCTGAGGTTCCTGCACCTCCCTCTCGTCAGGCGGCCTCGACGCACATCGCGATGCCCATGCCGCCGCCGATGCACAGCGTGGCGAGGCCGCGCTTCGCGCCGCGGCGCTTCATCTCGAACAGCAGCGTCGTCAGCACCCGCGCGCCCGACGCGCCGATCGGGTGGCCGAGCGCGATGGCGCCGCCGTTCACGTTCACCTTCGCCGGATCGAGGCCGAGGTCCTTGTTCACCGCGCAGGCCTGCGCCGCGAAGGCCTCGTTCGCCTCGATCAGGTCGAGGTCGGCCACACTCCACCCCGCCTTCTTCAGCGCCTTGCGCGAGGCCGGGATGGGGCCCGTGCCCATGACCGCCGGGTCCACCCCCGCCGTCGCCCAGGAGACGATGCGCGCCATCGGCGTGATGCCGCGCTTCGCCGCCTCCGCCCCGCTCATCACCACGAGCGCGGCGGCGCCGTCATTGATGCCCGACGCGTTGCCGGCGGTGACAGTGCCGTCCTTCTGGAAGGCGGGGCGCAGCTTCGCCAGCACCTCGAGCGTGGTGTCCGGCTTCGGGTACTCGTCGGCCGAGACCACGACGTCGCCCTTGCGGCCCTTCACCGTCACCGGCGCGATCTCGTCCGCGAAGCGGCCGGCGGCCATCGCCTCGCCGGCCTTGCGCTGGCTGGCGGCGGCGAACTCGTCCTGCTGCTCGCGGGTGATCTGGAACTTCTGCGCCACGTTCTCGGCGGTGTTGCCCATGTGGTAGCCGTTGAAGGCGTCCCACAGCCCGTCCTTGATCATCGTGTCCACGAAGGCGAGGTCGCCCATCTTCTGGCCGGCGCGCAGGTTCGCGCAGTGCGGCGCCTGGGTCATGCTCTCCTGCCCGCCGGCGACGACGATCGCGGCGTCCCCGGTCGCGATCTGCTGCGCCGCCAGCGCCACCGCCCGCAGCCCGGAGCCGCAGAGCTGGTTGATGCCGAAGGCCGTCGCCTCCACCGGGATGCCGGCCGCCACCGCCGCCTGCCGCGCCGGGTTCTGCCCGGCGCCGGCGGCGAGGATCTGGCCCATGATCACCTCGTCCACCTCGCTGGCCGCGACGCCGGCGCGGGCCAGCGCCGCCTGGATCGCCACCGTGCCGAGGGCATGGGCGGGAAGCGACGCGAAGGCGCCGTTGAACGAACCGACCGGCGTGCGCGCGGCGGAGGCGATGACGATGTCCTGCATGGCGGCGTTCCTGGTGTGGTTGGTTGTTGCGGCGCACATTGCGCCGCGGGGGGGCTGCTTCACAAGCCCCGCAGCCACGCCGCCAGCGGCCGCCACAGCGCCGCCTGGGCCCCCGTCCCGGCGGCCATGCCGATATGCCCGGCCGCCGTCTCATGCACCGTGCAACCGGCGATGCGCGCGGCGAGCGCCCGGGCGCTCTCAGGCGGCACGATGCGGTCGGCGGTCGGGATGGCGACGAAGGCGGGCATCGCCAGCGCCGCCGGGTCCACCACCGCGCCGGCGACGCGCCAGCGCAAGCCGGCCGGATCGTTGCGGCCATACCAGCCGCCCAGGCATTCGCGGGCCACCGGCGCGGCCAGCGGCACGCCGTCGTTCAGCCAGTCCTCCAGCGCGACGAAGCGGCGGGCGCGGTCGCTCGCCTGGTCCAGCGCGCCGAAGGCGCGGAACTTCCGCGCGATGCCGAACGGGTCGAGGCCGGCGAACAGCAGCTGCACCATGTCGGTCGGGAGCGCGCCGTGCTGCTGCAGGATGGGCTCGAGCCCCGGCAGCAGGGCCGCGGCGGCCCGCGCGCGGGGCAGCGCGCCCTCTCCGGCATGGAAATCCCATGGCGTCGCCAGCAGCCCGAGCGCTCGCACCCGGTCCGGCCGCCGCAGCGCCGCCGCCAGCGCGAGCAGCCCGCCCATGCAATAGCCGACCAGCACGACCGGGCCGGGCAGCGCCGTCAGCGCACGTTCCAGCCGGCCGGCGATGGTGTCGGTCAGCGTGAAGCCGCGCTCGGCATCGCCCGGCCAGCCCCAGTCGAGCAGCAGCGGATGCGCGCCGTTCGCCGAGAGCCAGCGCAGCAGCGACGCCTCCGGCATCAGGTCCAGCACCGTCGCGCGGTTGATGAGGGAGGGCACGAACAGCACCGCCGGCCCCTGCCCGCCGTAGTCGAGCACGCGGCTGCCGCCTTCGGCCCAGGCCACCGGCGGCTCGGGCAGGTCGCGGGCGTAGGGGTGGCGGCGATAGGCGGCGATGCCGGCGATCAGGCGGCGGTCGGCACGCCCGAGCGCCGCCAGCACGCGGGCGCGGAACGCCTCAGGGGCGGCGCCGAGGGCTGCGAGGGCGTCCGCGATCCGCGCCGCTTCCGCCCTTCCGGCGTTCGAGATCGGCCAGGCGGCGTTCCAGCTCGGCGATGCGGGCGCGGAGGGCAGCGGCATCCAGGCGGCCAGCATCGCCCGCATCGCCGCCAGGCTCAGGTGGACCGGCAGCGGGCGCGGGCCGCGGCGGCGGAGCGGGCCGGGCGGGTGCCGGCGCATCAGCGGGGGGCCATGGGAAGGGCGGGCGCGGGGCCGCGGCGGCGCGCAGCCAGGCGGCGGCGAGCGCCGCCCAGGCGGCCCAGGCCTCGGCCAGTTCCGGATCGGCGGCGAGGGCGGCGAGTTCGCTCTGCCACAGCGCTATCCAGTCCTCGGCAAGCCGGTCGAGTTCCTCGCCTTGGTCCATCCACGCCCTCGCACGGCTGGCCTTCTACCGCAAAGCCGCCGCCGGCGGTATCGGCCGGGCGGGCCGGGCCGCTTTGCGCCGTGCCGCAGAATGGCGCATGCTGCACGGGCGAAAGGCAAGGGGGAGCAGCCGATGGCCGATGCGAAGCCCGAGGCCACGGGCGGGGGCGAGCCGCCCGTCGTCGTGAAGAAATACGCCAACCGCCGTCTCTACAACACCGAATCCTCCTCCTACGTCACGCTCGAAGATCTCGCCGCGATGGTGCGGCAGGGGCGCGACTTCGTGGTGTTCGACGCCAAGTCGGGGGAGGACATCACCCGCGGCGTGCTGACGCAGATCATCGTCGAGCAGGAAGGCAAGGGCGTGAATCTGCTGCCCACGCAGTTCCTGCGGCAGCTCATCGGCATCTATGGCGGGCCGGTGGAATCGCTCGTGCCGCACTACCTGGAAGGCGCGATGGCGGCCTTCGCCCGGCAGCAGGAGCAGCTCCGCCGCGCCATGCAGGACAGCATGGGCGCGCTGCCCGCGCCGCTGGCCGAGCTGGGCAAGCAGAACATGGCGATGTTCGAACGGGCGATGAGCCTGTTCAGCCCCTTCGCCCGCGGCGAGGGCGAGGACGTCGCCAGCCTGAAGGCCGAGGTGGCGCGGCTGAAGGCGGAGCTGGCCGAGGCGCAACGGCGGGCGTAGCGCGCGGCCGGCCTGCCACCCGCCGGCCACCCGCCACCGTTCCGGCAGCCCGATCTTCCCGCGGCCGCAGAACGGCCGCTCGCCGATGTCCCGCCTGCCGCCGGCGGGCGCGAAGGGGCCGCCAGGCAGGGCCTTGACGAGACATCCTTCAAGCCTGGGCGAGAAAGGGCCGTCGCCCGCCGTCAGCGCGCCAGCACCGCCGCGGCCGCATCGGCCAGGACGCGGAGGGCGAGGACGAGATCCTCCTCCTTCGTGTCCTCGCTCCAGTGGTGGCTGATGCCGCCGATGGACGGCGCGAACAGCATCGCCGACGGCATCACCCGCGCCATGTATTGCGCATCATGGCCGCCGCCGGAGGGCAGGCGCTGCCACTGTCCCGGCGCATGGCGTTCGGCGGCCGCGGCGAGCGCGTCCTGCAGCGCGGGGTCGCAGGGCGTCGGCTGGCTGCGGCTCATCGCCTCGAGCGTCGTCCGCGTGCGTTCCGTGCGGTTCATCTCCTGCACGATGCGCTCGAGGCAGGTCTCCATGCGGCGCAGCACCTCGACATCGAGGTCGCGCATCTGGAACAGCACCTCGGCGCGGCCTGGAATGATGGAGGGCGCCCCTGGTTCCAGCGCGATGCGGCCGCAGGTCCAGACCGTGCGCGGCCCGCACAGCATCGGGAACTCGCGGTCCACCCGGGCGAGGAGGCGCACCGCCGTCAGGCCGGCGTCCTTCCGCTCGGCCATGGTGGTGCCGCCGGCGTGGTCCTGCATGCCCTCGATGACGATGCGGTACTGCCAGATCGCGACGATGCCGGTGACGACCCCGACGCGGTGTCCGGCGGATTCCAGCTGCGTGCCCTGTTCGACGTGAAGTTCCAGGAAGCCGCGGTAGCGCGCGGGGTCGAGCCGTTGGCGCGGCACGCCCGCGAGCCCGGCCGCCGCCAGCGCGTCGCGCAGCGGCGTGCCGTGGTAGCGGTTGCGGGCGCGGTCGATCTCCGCCTCCTCCAGCAGGCCGATCGCCGAACGGCTGCCGAGGAAGCTGCCGTAGTGCCCCTCCTCGTCGGCGAAGGCGACGACGTCCACCGCCAGCCCGGCGCGGGCGAGCGCGAGGCCCGCGACGACGCCGAGCGCGCCGTCGAGCCAGCCGGCGTGGTTCTGCGTCTCCAGATGGCTGCCGACCAGCAGGCAGGGCCCGCCGGTGCGCTGCCGGCCGAACACGCTGCCGATGCCGTCCATGGCGGCGTCGAGGCCGATGGCCGACAGTTCCGCGACGAGCCAGCGCCGCGCCTCCATGTCCTCGGCCGAGTAGGTCGGGCGATGCACCCCGCTGCGATAGGCCCCGATGCGGCGCAGCGCGTGCAGGTCGGCGAGGAAGCGGTCGGTGTCGAGTTCACGCATGGTCGGGACGCCCGGTGACGGTTCGCGCTGCGCACTCGCACGCCTGCGCGCGCGAGGCAAGCGGCGGCATCCGGTCCCTGGATCGGCCGGCGCCGAGCGCGAATCATGCGCGCCGACGTCGAGGCGGACGCCGGCGCAGCCGCCGCCCGCCGATCCCGGGACGCGCGAGGAGGAGGCGGACAGGCCGGCGCCGCACGCTGCGGGCTGCCGCCGGAGCCGCCGGCGGTGGCGCCGGCCGAACGTATCGCCGCGCCGCGTCACCTGAGGTGCGGCGGGCTGCAGGCGTATCACGGCAGCGCCCCCCATCTGCGCGATCCTGAGCGACGGCGCGCGGCCATCGCCGCGGCGGGCGAGCACGCGCGCCGCACCGTGGAGCAGTTGCGCCGGCGCGGCCCGGACTGCCCTATGGTCGGCGGCGCCGGCATCTTCCTGCACGAGAAAGCGAGCGGCGTGCCCACGGAGTTCCAGGCCGGAAGCCAGGTGTTCATGGAGGCCGACCAAGCGGGCGACGGCCAGCCGCCGCCATGGCGTCCGGCGCTGTCCGCGCTGGCGATCGTGAGGAGCGCGGCGCCGTTACACGTGGTGGATGCGGGTCACAAGGCGGTGCCGGTGGACAGCGGACTGCCGCTCGTCCGGGGCGGCGAGCGCGTGCGCCGCGGCGGCGCGTCCGACGAGCACGGGACGCTGGCCGTGGAAGAGCCTTCCGACCGGCCGAGACGCTGCGCCTGGTGCCCAGGCGTTGCGACCGGACGGTGGACCGCTTCGACTGCCATGCCGGCCTGCGTGGCGGGCGGGTGGAGTGCCTGTGGCTCGTGGCGGCGCGCGGCGCGATGGCCCGAGGCGCAGCGCGACGGCGGGGCGCGCGTTGACGCGGTCGGCGCCGGTCTCTAGACACCGGGGCAAGTGCGCTGGCCTTTCGCTGGAGGGGTGGCCGAGAGGCTGAAGGCGGCGGTTTGCTAAACCGTTATAGGGCCGTAAAGCCCTATCGTGGGTTCGAATCCCATCCCCTCCGCCA
>Ga0272446_1001529_pt1 | contig 33493 bp, 24 predicted proteins | sample YNPCB0061_FD_194587 | JGI IMG/M metagenome (GOLD analysis project Ga0272446, IMG submission 194587) | Hot spring microbial mat communities from Yellowstone National Park, WY, United States - YNP-CB-006-1 | ecosystem: Environmental > Aquatic > Thermal springs > Hot (42-90C) > Sediment | place...
ATTCCACCAATCGCAACCACTGTCGTTTTGTGAGATGATTATCTTGCGGCTTCGCCGTTTGGCATTCGGGCTTTGCGCAAGGCGCAAAGTTATAAAGTTCCACTCACAGCGGGAAAAATTTCCCTCAGTACCTTTCCTTTTTGTCCGCTTGCTGAAGCACAGTTTGCGGGCGTGACGGTTTTAAGAATTTAAGAAAAAGAAAAGAGGTAAAAACGCTTGCCTATCCCTTTAATAATTATATATCAGGCAATAAAAATTTATAAACATTAGTAAAAAATATCAGGAAATTAAGAGAAAAAAAGAATATCTCTCAAGACAAACTTTCCAAATTAGCAGCTTGACCTCGGCTGAAAAAGAGAATCTGAAGGAACAATATCCTCATTTATCCATAAGGTAGTGAATTGGCTCGCAGTTTTCTGCGAGGCAGTGCCGTTTGCTGGCACGGCGATGGGGCAGAGCGAAGTGGTCAGTTCCGTTCAAAATAGGTTCGGATTTGGTCAAACAAACGCATCAAAAAGTCATCTACTAATTTTAGTGTAAGGCAGGTAATAATTAAGCAGCCAGTTTTAGCTTCTGCCTGCGGGTATAATCATCAAATAGTTAATAGTGGTACAGCAAAAATTACGAATCGTGGATGGAAGTTGTTTTAGATAATTTATCCTTGGTAGGTTTTTTAATGGTTATTAGTCTTTGTTTTTCTTTTTTAGCGAAAGTAAAGTTTATAATCAGCCAGTTGGGCTGTTTTTTTATTTTATCCGGCCATTCTATAGCCACTACGGTTTGTGGATCATTTAAGTAATCATTTAGTCCGACGGCGGTCAGTTCAGCGCCGTTTACCCGGTAGCAATCAACGTGGACCAATTGTTTGATAGTTTTGTGTTTAACTGAGTAGACTTTGAACAGCACAAAAGTAGGGCTGGTGATGGTGTGTTTAATACCTAAACCTAAAGCCAGGCCTTTTACAAAAGTAGTTTTGCCGCTGCCTAAATTACCAGACAAAGCTAAAATTTCGCCACCCTTGAGCTGTTTAGCCAGGTGTTTTCCCAGTTTTTTGGTTTGAGCCGGAGTTTTAGTTAAATAGGAGAACATGGTGAGTAAGAAAAAATTTTAAAATCTAATATTAAATTCTAAAATTTAATAATAAATGCCGAATCAATTTTAAAATTTAAATGGCGAATTTGAAATTTTATAGTGTCAGTTCCATAACTCCCAGTTGGCATTCGGTTGCAGTTTTTTCCAGTTGTTGATTAAGCGCGGGGATTTTTTAAAATTAACCTGTGCGGCGCCAGCCAAGGCAATCATGGCAGCGTTGTCGCCGGTGAATTTTAAATCGGGTAAAAGTAGTTGGGTAGTAGGTAATTGTTCACTAATAACTGCCGTTAGAGTATTTCTTAAATGTTGATTGGCCGATACACCACCGGCTACAATAACAGTTCGGGCTTTATACTCTTGAGCGGCTTTTAATGTTTTGTAAACTAAAACATCCACTACCGCTTGTTCAAAAGCGGCGCAGAGGTTGGCTTTGGTTTGGTGATTGAGTTTTTTTATTTTGGGTAAAGTATAAAGCACGGCAGTTTTTAGTCCGGCAAAACTAAAGTTACAATTTTTGTGTTTAATCATCGGGCGGGGAAAATTAAAAGCTTGACGGTTACCCTGACTAGCTAGTTTAGCCACTCGCGGTCCGCCCGGATAGGGAAGATTAATCATTTTAGCCACTTTATCAAAAGCTTCACCGGCTGCGTCGTCTAAAGTTTTGCCTAGCAATTTGGTGCGGTTTAATTTGGTCATTAAATAAAGTTCGGTATGACCGCCCGATGCTACCAACGCTATGGCCGGCCAGGTGCTGCTGAGGTTGGCCAGTGGCCAGTGGTTTTTATTTAAAAAAGGACTAACCAGATGTCCGTTAATATGGTTAACACCCAACAGTGGCTTGCCCCAAGTTGCGGCTAAGGCGCGAGCGGTTTCCACACCTACACGCAAGGCAGTTATTAAGCCTGGGCCGGCGGTAACGGCTATTAGGTCGATGGCTGGCGGTTGGAGTTGAGCTTGATTTAGGGTTTGGCGCAGTAAAGGAATAATTATTTCATTATGTCGTCGGGCGGCTAATTCCGGTACAACGCCACCCCAGCGGGCGTGCAATTTAGTTTGCGAAGAAATAGTTAAGGCTTTTATAAACAATTGATGGTTGGACACTTGCAAAACCGACCAGGAAGTTTCATCGCAGGATGTTTCTAAAGCTAAAACAATCATAAAAATTAATTAATCATCAAACCTTAAAAACAGTATTAAGTCTAGCAGCTTGAGTGCCGTCTTGCTATACTGTTATTTATTGAGTGTCTTGACAGGGGGCATAAATTTTTGTATTATAAGATGTTTAAATGATAATTATAATTTATGAACAATTTAGGCAAATCAATAAGTAAATTTTTTTTAACTATAGTTTTAGTCAGTAATAATTTTGTGGTCTCGGCTCAACCTATCCAAGCGGTTGCCCCGCTTTATATTAGTCGGGTTAGCGTAGAGATTAAAGGTGATACACTAGAAAAAGCCACTGCGGTTGTTACTTGGTTAACTAATCGTGAAGCTGACGCGCGAGTGGACTATGGTTTAACCAGCGATTATGGAGCCTATGTGGCTTCGTCTTTAACTCCACAATTGTATCATGAAGTGATAATTGCCAATTTAAAAAGTCAGACGACATATCATTTTAAGGTTAGTTCCACCGCCACTGACGGAGCTTATACTGAATCTTTTGATCAAAATTTTAAAACTCCCAAATTAAAAGACACCACTAAACCGCAGCTGGATTTGGTAGGGGTATCTTTTGAGGGTGCAACTTATGCGGTTATTACTTGGGAAACAGACGAAAATGCCGATTCAGTAGTTAAATATGGCAATGATTCGGAACTTAAAAAATATCACACTAGTAGTGGGGCAAGTAATACCACCCAACATGAGGTAATTTTGAAAAATCTGCAAAAGAACACTACTTATTTTTATCAAGTTTCATCTAAAGATACGGATAAAAACCAAGTCTGGGGTGGCATACGTAGTTTTACTACAGCCATGGATGATACCGTTGATAAGGCAGACTTGGTTATAGATCGTATAGCACCAGTAGCTTTCCCCGACCCTTTAGTTAGCCAGCATAGTGTTACGGTTAATTGGCATACTAATCATCCGAGCAAGGGTTCGGTGCAATTGTCAGCCAAGAAACAAAAGACACAGAGAGTAACTGAGCAGGGCTTTGCTCAAGTTGATCATCAATTGACAGTTTATAATTTGGCCGCAGACACCACTTATATTATGCAGATTCAGGCCGGGGATATTTTTGGCAAATCTTTAACGGTTAAAAATTTAACTATTCGTACCCTGCCTGACAGTGGTTGGTTTAGTGCCACCTTTGATAAGGACAAATGCGGTAGCGATAATATTTACGGCGGTTACTGCCGTAGTTTGGGCGCCGAGCAGACTGAAGCCAAGCATCTAAAAGGTTATTTAGACGATGTTTTTAAAAATAATGTCCCCGCTGCCGCTTTGAATAATTGGTTTACTTTGGTTAAGGCTTATGTTTACGGCGGTTATCCCTTGTCGGCAATTACCCAGGCCATTAAATTTGGTGGAAAAACAGTGCACCCGACTATACCCTGGAGTGTTTGGAAAAATACCGCTGATTATAAGGATTACATTAATAAATAGACAACTGACCTTAGTTTATCTGTAATTTAGTTTTTATTTGTTGTTTGTCGGTTGAGCGAATTAATCCTATAGCTACATATTATATTGACGTTAGAATTTTACCGTCATTTTGTTGTTTGTATTTTGCCAGCTGGTTTGTTTAGGATTTAAAATTAGTAATTTGAAGTTTAGTTTATTGGTCGTTCCTGCAAAGTTATTTTTAGATTAAGTTCCGTACCCTGACGCAGTACCTTGGCCATTATTATGGTATTAGGTTTAAACTGAGCGATTATGTTAGCCAGCGGTTTTTGCATAGTCAGGGTTTGTCCATTAATTTGTAGAATAATATCGCCGCCTTTAATACCGGCTTTATCGGCCGGACCGGACGGTACCACTCCGGGATCGCCCTGATTATTTCGTACCATTATATAAGCGCCTTGCTCGTATGGTAGTTGATAAGCGCGGGCGATACTGCGGTTTAGCATGACATAGCGTACGCCAATATAGGAGCGCACAATCCGACCATTAGTTTTAAAATTATTAAACGCTTCTTTGACATTATTGATTGGTATAGCAAAGCCTAAAGCTTCGCCAGAACGATCCATGGCCGTATTAATGCCCATTACTTCACCGTTCAGGTTTATAAGTGGACCGCCGGAGTTGCCGGGATTAATAGAAGCGTCGGTTTGAATGGCGCCCTCAATGGTTTCGGTTAGTCCGGCGCCGGAGGCGGTAATGGTTCGGCCGATGCCCGAGACAATGCCCCGGGTGACGGTATTGCTGAATTCAGCCAAGACGTTACCAATGGCCAGGGCGGTCTGACCAATTTTTATTTTATCAGAGTCAGCCATTTTAATGGGTTTGAAACCCTTGCCTTCTACTTTAACAATAGCAATATCGTAAAGCGGGTCGCGCGCTAGTACCGAACCGACATATTCTTTGCCGTCGCTAGTAATTACCGTATAATCAACATCGCTGGAGGACACTACATGTTTATTGGTAATGATATAGCCGTCATTGCTGACAAAAAAACCCGTGCCGCCGCCAGTATCTTGCAAGGATATATCACCGTTTAAATTGGCAGCTGGTTGGGAAATAATAATACTAACCACTGATGGTAGTACGCTTTGATAAGCGTTAATAACAGCTTGTTCCTCGGGCACTATTATGCTGGCCGTGGTTGAGGCGGCCCAGGCCATTGGCGAAATCGCGAACATTAAGGCGATTAAGAAGCCAGTTATAAAAAATTTAAGAAAGTGTTTTTTGTTAATCATAAACGGGTTATTGTTAGGGTTTTTAAAAGTTGAAATAAGCTAATTGTAAAAATAGCGTGAGGGTTGTTATTGGGTTGTGGTTTAGTTCGGTCGTTTAGAGCCGCTTTGATCAGTTGACTTTTGTAGTTATACGATTAGTGGTATTTGCTCCAGTTTGGTTTTGCGGCCGGTAATTAGGTTTTCAATACGATAAGCGCCGTGGGTAGGAGCTTCAATAAAGCCGTTCCAGGCAACTCGGGCCAGTCCGCCAGAATTAATCCAATCAAATAACCATTCATTGGTGTATCGGGGGTCATTTTGGGTAATACCACCACCTACTGTTTTAAGCCAGAGTTTGTTGAATTGTTCTTGGGAGCCAATCGGCGGAGCAATAATAATGGGTAAACCAAGGCCGGTATAAAAAGACAGTTCTGATGGTTTGGTCCACAGGATATCTGTGGTATGCAAAACTTGGCTAAACTGTTTAAAATATTTCTCGCGGGTTTCTGAATGTACAATATTTATCCAGCTGCCCAGGTATTTGTTCAAATGTAAATCGCGCACGTTTTCCCGATAATAATGTAGACCATCATGATGCGTGCCTACTATTAAGTTAAGGCGTATTTTTTTACTGGTAATACTTTGCGCCAAACTGGTTAAAATTTGAGTGCCTAAACTGCGTTGTGCTCCGGCGCCACCTAAGGCAAAAGTTAGAGTAAGGGGATGTTTGTGATTCAACTTAAGCCAGTTTTTTCCTAAGTTGTCCGTTAAGGTTTTTTTGTATTTATTGATAAAAATGCGGTTAGGATCTAAATTTTTTAAACGTCGAGATAAGTCCAGTCGGATGGTTGGATAATTAGGGCCGCCAATTAGTTCTTTGGGTAGGGGAAAGCCGGTCAAAAAAATGTTTTCTTCTGGCACACCATATAGTTTAAGTCGTTCTACCACCCGACCGTTAGGCGCTAAATATTTAATGCGGCTTTGTTTGGGGTTTAAAGGGGCCCAAGCGCGAGAACAGTCGGCGTCGCAGATAACACAGTAAATATCGCCTGGATAGTTGTTTTCTTCCGCTGTAAAGGCGGCTTGGAAAAAAGTAGCTATTAAAGGCAATGGTCGTTTGCTTAAATGTTCTATTAAGTGGCGGCCTAGACCTTTTTTAATAGAGTTATAGGTTTGTCTAAGTTGCAGGCTAGGTTTGGACAAATCACGCCGGGGATAAAAGGGGTCTATTTCCTGGAATTCATCCATTACTTCAAATAGCAGGTCACCGACCACTGGTACGGATTTAAGTCGGGAGACTGCCTCGTAGCCTTCACGTTGGGTTTTCCAGCGGGCGCGTTCTTCCCGTGGAATACCTTTATAATTATTGGCAATGTAAATAGGGCCGGAGCTTATTTCTTTAAGCGCATAGGCCGCCCGTTCGTGGCCGTAGCCCATATCCACAGCCACCACATAAGCTTTAGTCGTTTTGGTTTGTTTCATAGTTTTTATTATATCAAAAATACCAGTTATAAAAAATAATCAACCTATCAAACGGTTATTAAAAAGAGGGGAGCGTTTTAAGGGGTTGTTCGGAGGATTTTTATGATGTTAAAGTTAACTATAATCCGTTTAGAGCACAGTTATAAAATTAAAAATGTTTTGTAATTAATTTTTGTCTGATTAAGGTTGGTTGTAGGAGTTTGGTTTGAAATTTTATTTTTTATATGCCTTTTGATTTTGGGGAGTAAATAAAAACACCTCGCGCCAGGCGAGATGTTTTTATTTAGCCCCACCGGGAATCGAACCCGGATTACCACATTGAAAGCGTGGTGTCCTAACCATTAGACGATGGGGCCATAGGGTTCCCTAGGGCGAAATAAGAGTAACTAAAAAAACTTGGCCGGTCAAGCTGGGAATTAATAATTTGCCCAGTTTTATTGGCTTGCTATACTTAAAGCAGTATGTCAGTATTTTCTTTTTTAGTTAAGAATACCGCTACCAAAGAATCAAACGAGATAATTAATCAAACTCAGTCTTCGGTGGCCACTCCTGTTAACCTGGAGTGGTTTGCCGATGAGTATGAAGGGCAGTTATCGGTGGATGTATATCAGAATAAGGATAGTTTAGTAGTGCGCTCTACTATTGCTGGGGTGCGGCTGGAGGATTTGGATATTGTCCTAAATAATGATGTTATAACCATTCGGGGTAAGCGCTATCAACAAGAAGAGATTAATCCAGATGATTATTTTTATCAGGAATGTTATTGGGGAGGTTTTTCCCGTTCGATTGTTCTACCAATGGAAGTTGATCCGGCGGGGGTAAAGGCCAATTTGGAAAACGGAGTTTTGACTGTTACCTTGCCTAAACTGCAAAAACAGGCGGTAGAAATAAAAGTGGAAGAGATAACTAAGAATAAATATGGGGAATAATATGGGTAATTTTCAAGGCATTATTGATAGATTAGAGGGTGACACGGCAGTGTTGCGTTTTAGCGATAACCAGGAACTTAGGGTGGCGTTAGTCTTATTGCCTGATAATATCAAGGAAGGATCGGTAATCAATGTGTCTTTGTCGGGCGATGAAGAGGAAACTGAGCAGCGGCAAGTACAGGCTAAAGAACTGCTTAATCAAATTCTTAAAGTTCAATAAATCATGGTTGAGACAGTGGGGCAGAAGACGGAACAGCAAAAAATAGCCAAGCTGTTTAAGGCAGCTTATTTGACCGGCGCTTTTTTTGTTTTGGTTATTAACGGTTTGTTGTTTTATCGATTGGTTTATGCCGGGCGTATTTTTCCGGGTGTGGTTGTAGACGGAATAGCTTTAGGCGGTTTGTCGCAATCTGCCGCTCAGGCTAAATTAGGACAGTTATGGGACAAGGTTAGTAAAAACGGATTGCCCGTGTCTTATCAAGATAAAGTTATTTTGGTAACCCCTGTTATTAGTTCTCCCACCAATCCTGATTTGGCCTATAATTTACTTAGTTTTGATCCAGCCGCTACAGCTGCTCAAGCTATGACTGTGGGCCGACGGGGTGGTTGGTTTAAACAATTAGGTGAACCTTTGGCGGTGGCAGTGGCGCCGTTGGCTCAACCAATTTTGCCCGTTTTACAAATACAAAAAGATAAAGTACTAGAATTTTTACGCGCTAATTTTGTCGGGGTCGAACAAGTACCACAGCCAGCCGCCTGGGCTGTGGACGAGGCGGATACTGTAACAGTAGTACCAGAGGTGCCAGGCAGTTTGATAGATATTGATAAATTGATAGCTGATTGGCAAACTAATTTATTTGCCCAACCAGCCAAAATTGTAGCCTTAAATTTTAAGGTAATTGAACCGGTTTTAACACAAGAGCGTTTGCTTACAGTTTTGTCGCAGGCCCGGCAGCTGTTAAATAGTCAGACTTTGATTTTTACTTTTGCTGGTGAGGAAATACCGGTTGGACCGACAGTATGGCATAAGTGGCTTGGAGCTTGGGAGGAATCTGGTCAAATTAGAGTTGGTTTACGCACTTCACCTAATGATAATTTTTGGCTAAAATTAGCTGAAAAAATTAATCAACCAGCTCATGAAGCCAAATTTATGGTAATAGGTGGTCGGGTAAGGGTTTTTCAGCCTAGTCAAATTGGACAGGAGTTAGATAAAGAGGCTAGTTTGGCCGCCGCTGAGCAAGCTTTACAGCAAAATCCAGCACCTCAGGTTCCTTTGGTAGTTAAAGTAACACAACCAACCTTGACTACCAGTGAGGCAAATAATTTTGGTATAGTGGAAATTATTGGCATAGGTAAATCTAGTTTTGTTGGTAGTCCTAAGAATCGTTTACATAATATTAAAGTAGGGGCAGCAGTCTTGAACGGTGTATTGATTAAACCGGGAGAAGAATTTTCCTTAGTTAAAACTCTGGGTACTATAGATGAAACAACAGGTTATTTGCCGGAGCTGGTTATTAAAGGTAATAAAACCATACCGGAATATGGCGGTGGGTTGTGTCAGATAGGTACCACCACCTTTCGGGCAGCTTTGGCCTCGGGGTTACCTATTTTAGAACGGCGCAACCATTCTTACCGTGTTAGTTATTATGAGCCGGCCGGCACTGACGCCACGATTTACGATCCTAAACCGGATTTTCGTTTTAAAAACGATACGCCAGGCGCTATTTTAATTCAAACTAAGATACAGGGCGATAATTTAATTTTTGAATTTTGGGGACAGTCGGATGGCCGACAAATAGTACAAACTAAACCTAAAATTTATAACATTGTTAAACCGCCGGCCACTAAATTTCTGGAGACTGAAGATTTGCCCGTGGGCGAGAAGAAATGTACAGAGCATGCTCATGATGGAGCTGACGCCGAGTTTATTTATACGGTCACTTATCCGACTGGCGAGGTAAAACAGGAAACTTTTAAAAGTCATTATATACCCTGGCGGGAAATCTGTTTGATCGGGGTGCCTAAGGGAACCCTGAATCAACCCACGGTTAGTCCGGCTATTCCGTCGGAAAAGTTGGTCCAGCCAATCACACCTGATGCCGCTTCAGCCGATACCCCAGCGGTAGTCAATTAAGCATTTGGTTAAATAATTAACCACTAGAAAACTGTTTTCTAGTGGTTATATTATTTTAAAAAAATTTCTATTATTATTTCCTCATTATTTATGGGAAATAATTTACCTGCTGGGTAAGATATATATTTCGGGACACAGCAGATTTGTTGCAAGATTTCATACACAGTTGTTCTTATTTCGTCATTTTTATGACCGGCCAGGGATATTTCCTGGCTAACTGTGCGATTTGCACCATCTGCTAAGAAAAAATATAATTTCTTCCCAGCTCTTTTTGCTTGACAGGAAATATTATCATTATAATTTTTTTTTCGTAGTATTATTTTATCTTTGTGCTGCCAGTCGGTGGGTAAGACACTTTTGGTCACCCAGTCCCATTGGCCTAGCCCAAGGAATTTGTGAATTTTTTTCATTTTTTCACCTTTTTCACCTTTTGTTAAATAATTATTTTTAAGATGGTACGGTTTAGATATAATGTTAATAAATTAGTAAAGGGTTGTTAATTTAGCCTTGACTCTTTGTAGTAGGTAAGGTAAAAAGATGTTATTAAAAACACCCGAAAGCGGTGGCAAGAAAATCTTTATAGGTTAGATCGAGCTAAAAGCCAGAGCTACCATATAATAGATTCCCCATGCTTGTCGTGCCACCACTCCCGGGTGTTTTTGTTAGATTAAGTCTGTATTTACAAGACTTTTTATTAACCACAAATCAGGTTAACTGATGATATTAGCACGGTTCTAGATTCTTGTCAAGGGGGTGGCGGCAATGGTAGTCTTACTTAGTATGAAGTTGGAGAATAATAAAGCCCGCGTGGTGGCACCGGACGAACAAAATGACGATCAGCAGTTGGATGCGCAATTGCGTCCCAAAACTTTGCTGGAATATATTGGCCAGCAGCAGGTGAAAGCCAATTTGCAGATTTTTTTGGAAGCGGCGCGGCGCCGGGGTGAGTCGTTGGATCATGTTTTGTTGTATGGGCCGCCAGGTTTGGGTAAAACTACCCTGGCGCATATTATTGCTCGCGAAATGAACGCTGGTATTAGGGTAACTTCTGGACCGGCTATTGAACGAGCTGGAGATTTGGCTGCTATTCTTACCAATTTACAGCCCGGCGATGTATTATTTATAGATGAAATACACCGGTTAAATAAGGTAATAGAAGAGGTTTTGTACCCGGCTATGGAAGAGTCAGCTCTGGATTTGGTCATTGGCAAAGGTCCGTCGGCTCGAACTTTGCGATTGGATTTGCCAAAGTTTACCTTGATTGGCGCTACCACCCGTTATCACCTTATTTCTGGCCCATTACGTAACCGCTTTGGCGCTACTTTCCGGCTTAATTTTTATGAACCGCAGGAAGTGGTGCAAATTGTGGAACGAGCGGCCCGCTTGCTTAACTTGCAGCTCAAACCGGGCGCGGCTGAAGTAATAGCCGCTCGATCGCGTGCTACGCCTAGAATTGCCAACCGCTTGCTTAAACGGGTACGGGACTTTGCCCAAGTTAAGGGCGATGGCACAGTAAACCGTGATTTGGCTGTAGCCGCTTTGGACCAAATGGCGGTTGATCCAATGGGGCTGGATGATTTGGATCGTCAAATTTTACGGGTAATTATTGATAAATTTAAGGGTGGACCAGTGGGTTTAAATTCCATAGCAGCAGCTTTAAGCGAGGAAATGGGAACAATTGAAGAAATTTATGAACCCTTTCTTATGCAATTAGGGTTTTTGGCCCGGACGCCGCGCGGGCGGATAGCTACCGCGGCGGCTTATGAACACCTTGGTTTGGACGTACCGTTAAGCAAAAAACAGCCTGGTTTGCTGTAAAATAAGGCAAATTTATTAATTTATGGTAGGATTAATTAGGTTATTATAGATCGGTAGCGTATAATAAAGAGTCTTTAATTTAAAGACGGGGGTCTAATCAGTTACGCTTGCTACCATATTGATTAATTAATTTATGATTCTAGCCATACCATACGTTTTTTTCCTGGGTTTATATTTATTGGGCGCGGCTATTGTCCTGCTGTTTGGTTTGTCTAGTTTGTTTCATCTGCTGCGTTTTGGTTTTTTGTCGCCGGTTTCTGTTACTATGACTTTTTTCTTGATTGCTGGTACGGTAGTCATTGTTTTTTTATCTTACCATTCTTTAGTTTTAATAGATTGGAGTCATAGTTTGGATTTAACCGTGGTCTGGCAGGCCATTAACCCTTTTTAATCATATGTTTTTAGGCCGTTTATTAGTTAATCCTTTACCCGGTGAAAGCGTCATAATAAAATTACGGCGCCATTGGTTTATTTTTTTTCGACAGGTAGTTATTTACGTATTTTGGCTAATTTTACCGTTTATTTTGGGTTATTTGTCTTTACGATTTGCCCCTAATTTATGGGATCGGGCCTGGAGCGGAGGGTTTTTAACTATGTTATTTAAGTTGGCGATTAGTTATTATTTTTTAGCGCTGTGGATGTTTTTTTGGAATGCTTGGACTGATTATTATTTGGACGTTTGGTTTGTGACTAATGAACGTTTATTATCATTTGAACAGAAAGGATTGTTTAACCGTCAGATTTCTGAGTTACGTTTGTCCCGAGTACAGGACGTGAGTGTGCAAGTTAAGGGATTATTAAGTACGGTTTTTGGTTTTGGCCAGTTATATGTACAAACAGCTGGGGCAGAGGAGCGTTTTTTCCTAAGGGACGTGCCGCAGCCTTATCGGGTGGCTGATAAAATCATCCGGTTGGCCGATACTTGGCGTCAACAACACCCAGCTGGTTAGGTATAAAGTTATTTCATTTTTGCTATTGACAAATCTGTCAGATAGTGATATCTTATAATTAGTTCAGCAATGAACTAAAACCTTCAAGTAGGAGGTTTTTTTGTTACCAAAAACATTTGCCTTAAAATTTATGGTTTTACTCAATAAATATTTAAGGAGGGTGAAGCGGGCTAATTGGCCAGTTTGGTCTTTAGCTTTGTTAATTGTTTTAGAGTGGGGTTTACCTCAGATTAGTTTGGCAGTCAGCACAGACAAAAACAATGAGGTTAACCGTTTGGTTTTTGTAATGGACCAGCGGGAGTTGTCAGTAGTTCAATCAACTGTTCACACTAACTTGGCAGAGCGCTTGCCGTTGGCCAACGATCGTCAGCCCCGTTATGTTATTCGGGTGCCAGTAACGGCTTATTCATCTACTCCCGATCAAACTGATAGTACGCCTTTTATTACCGCCAATGGTACTAATGTTCGTCCAGGTATAGTGGCGGCTAATTTTTTACCCTTTGGTACAATGATTCGTTTGCCTAGCCATTTTGGCAACCAGGTTTTTGTGGTACAAGATAGAATGAACGACCGGTATGATCGGCGGGTGGATATTTGGATGGAATCTCGCCAGCAAGCCAAACAATGGGGTTTGCGCAATATACCAATAGAGGTGTTGTAAGGGTAACATAGTTTAAATTAGTTTTTATTTTAAGTATCTTTGAGATTTTTATACTTTTATACATTAGTTATATAATTCGCATTACCAATTCACCTTTTGTCCGGTCGGACAAAAGGTGAATTGGTAAAAAGACAGATTTAATTACTGAGTTATGATAATTATGACGGTTGAGACAATTAGTAGTTGGTAGCCATTAATTAAAACTTTTGCTAATAGCTGTACTTGCTTAATTAAGTGGTAGACTCCGTTGTAACGGGGCGTTTATTTTTTCGTCTTCTTAGAGCTAGGGAGAGAATATATGGCCCTTAATTCTTATAAAAATTTGATAGTCTTACTCTTGGGCTTTAACTGTTTAAAAGCGGCAGAGACGGAAATCGGCCGCTGGCAAGAAGTAATGATTAGATCGGAGAATCTAACTAGATTGATGCCGGTTGCATCTTTAATAGTGGTCGCGCCCGAATTTATTCTGCCAGCGACACATAATGAAGTGTTCGGTTTGGATGGCGAACCCGAGCCGTTGCGTCTTAACGAAAACTGGATCGTTTGTTTGAGCGTTTTAGGTTTAGTTGGTTTTAGCAATTTATTAAGGTTATTTAACTCCTGCTTGGGAGAGCAGTCCCTTAGTTATAGATTTAACCATAAAATTTATCATCATTGCTGGCAATATTAATTTATTGTATATTTTATATTTTTTAAAAGAACCGCCGTTTAAGTTTCAGGATCAGAATAATCTTAAGGGCGGTTTTATTGATGGTTGATTTTTGAGCTGATTATTGGTAGAGTTTGGTGTGCTTATTGTTGAATGGGCTGGTTGATTGTTACAATAATAAAGCTTGATTAAGGCCAGATAGCCAAGTGGTAAGGCAGGGGTCTGCAAAACCCCTATTCGCGGGTTCGATTCCCGCTCTGGCCTCCATTTTTTCTTAGATTATTGTTTAGTTAAATCAAGGCTTTGATAATTTTTATATTGTTATGCCTGTGACCAAAGACAGATTGGTAATTTTTGACGGTAATGCTATTTTGCATCGAGCCTGGCACGCTTTACCTCCCTTAACTAGTCCGTCTGGTCAGCTGGTAAATGCCGTTTATGGGTTTACTAGCATGTTTTTAAAAGTATTAAAGGAATTAAAACCCACTCACGTTGTGGTGGCCTTTGATCGAGCGGAACCAACCTTTCGTCACAAGAGTTTTGCTCTTTATAAAGCTCAGCGTGTTAAGCAGGCGCAAGAATTTTATGATCAGTTTCCTTTGGTTAAACAAATTATCCAGGCTTTTCAGGTACCGGTAGTGGAATTCCCCGGCTATGAAGCAGATGATATTATAGGTACTATAGCTAGTCAGATTAGTCCAGCTGATCAGGTTGAGGTAATAATAGTTACCGGTGATATGGATACGATGCAATTAGTCAGTGATCAGGTTCGGGTGTATACGCCACGCAAAGGTTTAAGTGATCCTATAATTTACAACCCGGCGGCGGTAGTGGAGCGTTATGGTTTACTGCCAGAACAGATGGTAGATTATAAAGCTTTGCGCGGAGACCCATCGGATAATATACCAGGTGTTAAAGGTATTGGCGAAAAGACGGCCGTGGAACTGATTAAGTCGTTTGGCAGTTTGGATGATTTGTACCAGGCCTTGGCCAAAGGTCAGGCCAAGCAAGTAACCCCACGAATAAAAGAATTATTACTGCAAGGAGAGTCTATGGCTCGACTGTCTCGCCAGTTATCTGTCATTGCGCGTGATGTGCCACTTAAGTTTAAATGGACTGACAGTCGATTGCGTTCTTTTGTCAATGAAGATTTAGTTAGTTTGTTTCAAAATTTAGGTTTTAAGTCGTTGTTGTCCCGTTTACCTGAATTGCAAACTGTTTTAAAGCTGGCTCCGCTATCCGTCAGCGGCGTTGCTTTGGGTAAAAGTTTGACCCATTATGAAACTATTAGTGATCCGATAGAATTACAGCGTTTGGTAACTAAATTAAAAAAACAGAAGTTTTTTGTCCTGGACACAGAAACAGATTCGCTTAATCCCTGGCGGGCCAAGTTGGTGGCTGTTAGTTTAGCCTGGGCGGCCGGTCAGGCCTATGTAATTTTAAATAATCCTAAGCTGTTAGACAGTCCGGCCGGACGCGCTTTAGGCGCTATTTTAGCTGATCCGAAGGTTTTAAAAGGCGGACATAATTTAAAGTATGATGTGGAAGTTTTAGGTACTGCTGGTTGTCCGGTGGCGGGGCTTAGTTTTGATACCATGCTGGCCGCTTATTTGTTGCAAAAAGGTGAGCGTGCTTTAGATTTAAAATCGTTGGTTTTTCAGGAATTTGGTTATCAGATGCAACGTATTGAGGAATTGATTGGCAATAAAGGACAGGAGCAAAAAACTATGGCTCAGGTGGCGCCAGAGGAAGTAAGTCGTTATGCCGCGGCTGACGCAGATTTTACTTTACGTTTAAAAGAAAAATTAGAAGCCGAGTTGACTAGAGAAAAACTATTGGAACTTTTTAAGACAGTGGAAGTGCCATTGGTGCGGGTGTTAATTGATATGGAACAAGCGGGAGTTAAAATAGATGGTGTTTATCTTAAAACTTTGGCGGTGGAGTTAAGGCGGCGTTTAAAAAAACGCGAGCAGGCTATTTATCGCTTAGTTGGCAGCAAATTTAATATTAATTCCCCTAAGCAATTAGCTGACATTTTGTTTGTTAAATTGGGTTTATCCAGCCAGGGTTTAAAAAAAACCAAAACTGGAATTTCTACGTCCGCAGGGGAGCTTAATAAATTAGTTGGTCAGCATCCGGTAGTAGATGAAATTTTTGAATATCGAGAATTAAACAAGTTGTTGTCTACTTATGTGGAAGCTCTGCCAGCTTTGATAAATAATCGCACTGGCCGGATTCATACCAGTTTTAATCAAACAGTTACCACCACCGGCCGTTTATCATCTTCGGATCCTAATTTACAAAATATTCCCATTCGCGGGGAATGGGCGGCTACTATTCGTAGAGCTTTTGTGGCCGAGCCAGGTTATGTGTTGTTGTCGGCTGATTATTCGCAAATTGACTTGCGTGTGGCCGCGCATTTGTCACAAGATAAAAAATTGCTAGAGGTTTTTAAAAAAGGTTTAGATGTGCACGCTTCCACCGCCGCTTTTATTCATGGTGTTAAACTTAATGAAGTAACTCCCGAACAGCGCCGTAGCGCCAAAGAGGTTAACTTTGGCGTTTTGTATGGTATGGGCGCTTGGGGTTTGTCCGAACGTACCGGTTTGGCTCGTTTTGAGTCGCAACAATTTATTGACCGTTATTTTAAAACTTTTTCCGGTTTAGCTAAATGGATTGAACTGGTTAAGCAAACCGCCCGCCAGCAGGGTTTTGTCGCCACTTTACTGGGTCGGCGGCGTTATTTACCGGAAATTAATTCCAGTATAGCTCAAGTTCGGGCTCAGGCCGAGCGGATGGCGGTTAATTTGCCGGTTCAAGGTACGGCGGCTGATTTAATGAAATTAGCCATGATTAAAGTGGCCGGCGGTTTGCCAGCCGTTAGTCCGGCTAGTCGGTTGATTTTACAAGTACACGATGAATTAGTTTTGGAAGTGCCAGCGGCTGAAGTTAAGGTTGTGGGACAGTTAGTTAAACGAGAAATGGAAAATGCGCTTAAACTTAAGGTGCCGGTGGTGGCCGAGGTAAAAACTGGAATTAATTGGGCGGAAATGGAGAAGCTAGAAATAGAATAAATAATTAATAATTATGAATCGCAAAATATTGTCAATTTTTGATTAGTAATTTGTTATTTTTATCATTTTAATATGTCCTTGAAAAAAGTTGTTAAGATTGAGGAGAAAAAAACGCCTGGTAAATTGGTTCAGTTGTGGTATGGTGATGACGAATCTTTGTTGGAATGGGAAGCGGCTCATTGGCGGACGGAGTTTATTAAACGCCAACCGCAAGGCCGCTGCTTGCGCCTATCTTACGATAAGGCTAACGAACAAGAGCAATTGTTAAAATTACGCCAAGCGGTGTGGGGAGGCAATTTGTTTGGCGCGGCAGTTTATTTGGAATTAAGTAATTTTTCTCAAACAAGTGTTAATTCAGCGTTGGCCAAACTGATCAGACAATTAATAGAGATGACGCCAACGGGAGTAGTCGTTGTATTGATAGAAACCAACCACAGTTCAAGGGCTAAGGCTTTTTTTAAGGAGTTAAAAAATTTGGGTGAACAAGGTAAGTTAACTACCCGAGAGTTTGTGGCGGCTACGTCCTTGTCTAGAGAAAAATGGCTGTTAGGATTACTTAAAAATCAGTCAGTAATTATGCCGGTCGGATCAGTTCGTTTACTAATACAGCGCGCCGGTTTGGATTGTTGGCGTTTGCAACAGGAGATTAATAAACTTACAGCTTATTGTGGTAAGCGACCAGTCACGGCCGCGGATATTGATTTGCTGGTGGAACCGATTTATACCGATACTGCTTTTGCCCTGTTAGAAGCGACCGGTAAACATAATCTTAATCAGGCTATGACAATTATGACCAGACAACTTAATCAGGGAATAAGTCCGCAGTCATTAATTGGCATGTTGGCTTGGCATTTGCGCGTTTTGACCAGTGTTCGTCAGGCCTTAAACAATAATCCGTCCAAGAATGCCGCCCGGCAATTGAGCCAGGAGTTAAAGTTGCATCCCTTTGTGATAAGCAAAGCCTTGCGGCAGATGCCTTATTATTCCCAGGCTCGTCTTAATGAGTTGTGGCGAGAATTAACTCAAACTGACTTAAAACTAAAAACAAGTTCTGTTCCCGCCGCGGCGGTATTAAGCTTGTTTTTGGCTAAATTGACTAAGTTAAGTTTACCGGCTTAGGCCTTGCTGGTTTTATGCCAGGCCGCCATGAGTCGTGATTTGCGTCGAGCTGCGGTGTTGGCTTTGAGGACTTTTTTTTGAGTGGCTTTGTCTAAGGCGCGGATGGCTAGTTTAACTGCCTCGGCAGCTTGTTTCGGTTCGGCCAAAACTTTGCGCGCCTGTCGTATGGCTATTTCTACTTGAGACTTGATAAGTTTATTATGACTAGTTCGTTTTTTGCTTTGTCGCAGAGCCTTGTAGGCCGATTGTTTATTGGGCATATAAGTAAGTAATAGTAAAAACTATAAAAACTAATTGAGCGCGAAGAAAATATAGTATGGTAGGTCAGATATGTCAAGCTTTAGCTATATTTAGTTAGGTCTAGTCTTTTTCATTTACATTATTAAACTGCTAAAGTATTTATATTTTTGGAGTCGGCTAAAGCCTGGCGTCTGTATTTATATTCCCGCCACAGCACCTTCTTGTTCCAGTATTTGGCTTGACCTGTGGCAGCAAGGTAGAGATATTAAGATTAAGTGAGAGACCTCAACTACTTATATTAAAGCGCAGTGTTAACCAGCTAGGCCTTAGCTTAGGCTAACTTAGCCCGAGACAGGAGATAGACAAAAACAACTCTTAAACCGCCTACCCGTGGTAATACTGGATTTAAATACTAAGCCAGTTACTTCTTTAAGGAAGTAGCTAAGAAATAATTATTATTATCTGATTATCTAGTTTTTTAGAAGAAATAGCTAGAAAGAAGCGTCCCTTGGCAGCGGCTTAAGCGCAATTTGTCCAACCGGACAATTGACGAAGTGAAGTAGTTATTAAAATAACTAACATCTAAGACTGGTGTCTAAAACTGGTCACTCTTTTAAAGTTAGTTAGACCAAGGTTCGTTTATCAAATTTGTGTCTGACAGTGGAAATTATGATTACTGCTCTAGGCGCGTAAATATAACACGGCCAAGCCACTCAAGTTATATTCCCTGGCGGATAAGCTTTTACCTAGCGGCGGGAAGCAAAATTGTGTATAGTTTAGAGTATTTTGTCACGGTTTAAAATTGTCTGCCGACGTATGATGAAAAAGTTGTTAATAGTTGTAACTTTGTTTTAGTTTTAATTTTATTAAACTGCTTTTGTATTGTTTTGGTTTGAATGATTTAATTCTTACTAATTTGGGTGTTAGACCAAGTCGTTTTAGCGAATTTCTTAATTGGGGCAGAGAGATTTTTTGATCATAACCCAAGCAGATAACGTCGGGTTTGATTAGTTTTATCATGTGATAGTGATGTTTTACCGAAGCGTCTCCCAGTCGAGCATGCACAACGTAAGGCAATTGGCGCACTTTATTTAACCGTTGTCGTTGATTGTTGACCGGCCGTTGTCCTTTAGTTTGTTGTACTATTTTGTCCCGAGCTATTATTACATATAGTTGCCGGCCATATTTTTGAGCTTGGCGCAAAAAATATTTATGACCAGGATGAAGAAAGTCAAAAACACCAAAGACAAGGACTGTGGTGGTGTTTTTTTTATTTTTGTCGGAGAGCGGGGGCGAATAGCGAGCGGACATAAATTATTAAAATTTAATATCTAAATTCTAATATTCTAAGTAAGGTCAAAATACCAGTATCAAACGCCAGGCTAGCGCTTAATGATTAAATGTTAATTTGGATATTTAAAAATATTTAAAATTTGTTATTGTTTTGATATTAGAATCGGGATTTATTTAGTTTAGCGTCCGCCAATTAGTTGGGACGAATTAGTATTTAAGATTTATTTTTTTTGTTTTTGGGTTAGAAGGGAGAGTTCTTTAATCTGATCTCTTAGTTCGGCGGCGCGCTCAAAATCCAAGTTTTGGCTGGCTAACTCCATTTGGTTGTGGAGATCTTGCTGTAGATGTTTTATTTCGTCGGAACTTAGTTTAAGCAGCTCATTTCCAGCCAGTGTTAGACCACTGTTTGCTGGAGGGGCGCCAGCTAAGCGGTTATTACTAATCTCTTTAATTATACCGCGTGGTGTAATATGGTGTTGTTTATTATAATTTTGTTGAATTTGTCGGCGGCGGTCAGTTTCGTTTATAGCTTGACGCATGGATTGAGTTATTTGATCGGCGTACATAATAACTTGTCCGTTTAAGTGTCGGGCGGCTCGGCCGATGGTTTGAATAAGAGCAGTGGCCGAACGCAAGTAGCCCTCTTTATCGGCATCCAAAATAGCTACCAAAGAAACCTCAGGCAGATCCAGGCCTTCACGCAGCAGGTTTATACCCACTATCACGTCGTACTTACCCAAACGTAAGTCGCGCAAAATAGTTAAGCGGTCCAGTGTTTCCACGTCCGAATGCAGGTACTGTACTTTAATATTTTCGTCTTGCAAAAAATCAGTCAAATCTTCAGCTAAACGCTTGGTCAGAGTAGTAACCAAAACACGTTGTTGTCTTTTAACCCGTAGTTTGATTTGTTTAAGTAAATCGTCTATCTGGTGTAGAGTGGGTTTAATTTCAATGGTTGGATCGGTTAGGCCGGTAGGTCGGATTAATTGTTCCACAATTGCTTGCGAGGTGGTTCGCTCAAAATCACCCGGCGTGGCTGAAACATAAATAACGGTTTTTACATGTTCTTCAAACTCGTTAAAGTTAAGCGGCCGGTTGTCAAAAGCGGCTTTCAGACGAAAGCCGTAATCAACTAAAGTTTGCTTGCGCGACTTATCACCCAGGTACATGCCGCGGATTTGCGGGACGGTTATATGCGATTCATCAATAAAAATTAAAGCATTGTCCGGTAAATAATCCATTAATGTGTAAGGCGGTTGGCCGGGCTGGCGCTGATCAAAATAACGTGAATAGTTTTCAATGCCGTTACAGTAACCAGTAGCCCGCAACATAGCTAGGTCAAATTCCGTGCGTTGTTTTAGTCGAGCGGCTTCCAATACTTTGCCTTGTTTCTTAAGGTGGGTGGTTTCATTAGTCAAGTCAGTCTGAATTTGGGCTAGGGCCTGGGTAAAATTTTCTTGAGGGGCGACATAATGGCTGGCTGGGTAAATAGCCGCTTGGTTAAGTTTGTTTAGTATTTCATTGGTTAAAATAGCGTAGGTTTGTAAATCAGCTACGGTATCACCGTCGTAAATTATTCGGTAGTACTCGTCTAGCGAAAAGGCTGGGAAAATATCTACCACTTCGCCCTTGACGCGGTAAGTGCCTCGATGGAAAGCCACATCATTGCGTTGGTACTGCAGTTCTGTTAACTGGCGCAGTAATTTTTGTCGGGGATAAATCTGGCCGGCGGTTAGTTGAATTTTTACTTTGTCGTATTCGGTCGGACTGCCTAAACCGTAAAGGCATGATACTGAGGCTACTACAATCGTATCAGGACGAGAGAGTAGGCTTTGGGTGGCGGCATGACGCAACCGATCTATTTCTTCATTAAGCTGACTTTCTTTTTCAATATAAGTATCGGAGGAAGGTAGGTAGGCTTCGGGTTGGTAATAGTCGTAATAAGAAACAAAATAGTGGACGGCGTTGTGCGGGAAAAATTGCTTGAATTCGTTGCTCAGTTGCGCTGCCAAAGTTTTGTTATGGCAGATAATTAAAGCTGGACGTTGAGTGCGAGCAATAATCTGAGCCATGGTAAAGGTTTTACCTGAACCGGTTACACCGAGTAAGGTTTGCGCCCGGTAATTTTTTTGTAAACCGGACAACAATTGGGCGATAGCCGTTGGTTGGTCACCGGTCGGTTGGAAGGGGGCTATTAGTTGGAATTGTTTTTTATCCATAGCCCTTAATTATAAGACTTAATCTTGCAAAAGCAAAAGTTAAAAATTACAATTTAACCTAAATTAAAAATTCTAATTTTTAATGTTTAAATCTTAAATAATTTTCACAAAATGGATTAGCGCTAAAGCGCAAACGATAAATGTCAATTTAAGTTCAAAATGTTGATTAATCAATTGGCGTTAATCATTATTCGTCTGTTGGCTGGTTGATTAGACAGTTGGCTAATTGAAGTTTGAGGTTTATTTATAAATTAGGATTGAGAATTTATTATTATTTTTGTCAGCTCTAATTAAACAGCGTATAATAGTAATCATATGATAGCCCAATTAATCGGTCAGGTAACCGGTCAAACAGAACGCGGATTAGTGATAAATGTTCAAGGAGTTGGTTATGAAGTTAGTTGCACCAAAGAAGTATTATTGACAGTAAAGGTTGGTGAAAATTTGAAGTTGTACACTTATTTAGCGGTACGGGAGAATGCTTTGGATTTATACGGTTTTTTGCGGTCGGACGAGCTGGCTTTTTTTAAATTATTATTAACTGTTTCTGGCATTGGACCTAAGTCGGCGTTGAGTGTGTTGGACGCGGCTAAACCAGAAGACATAAAAAGGGCAGTGGTGCGGCAGGAACCGGGTTTGTTGCAATCAATTCAGGGTTTGGGTAAAAAAACTGCGGAAAAAATAGTAGTGGAACTAAAAGATAAGGTAGAATATTGGGAAGATAGAGACGGCGGTGACGACGATCAGGCCATATTACAAGCGATAGTTAGTTTGGGCTATTCCACCCTGGAGGCTCGTCCGATAGTTAAAGCCGTGCGAACACAAGCCGGTAGTTTGGCGGATAAAGTTAAGGCCGCTTTGCGTTTGTTGGGTAAAAAGTAATTTGTATTATGCAGGTTAGGGAAATTAGTGATCAAATTTGGCAGCAGTATTTAATAAGCCGGCCTCCTTGTCCCGGCTTGTTTTTACAAAGTCCGAATTGGATTAAAGTGATAGAGGCGGACGGCTTGACAGTAATTAAATTAGGATTTTATAAGCAGGACAGTTTGGTGGGGGTTGGTCAGGCGATTGTGCGGCGAATAAATTCTAGACTAAAATATTTTTATTTTCCGCGCGGGCCTTTATTGGCTGAGGATCTTATTCCCGCCGGGTTGTCTGCTTTGGCTGATTACGCGGTTGGCTCGGGATATTTGTTTATTCGCTGTGAACCGGCCAGTCTGCCGCTGGAAGGTGTAGAGGGTTTAATCATTAGTCAGCCGGAAAGTCCTTACCAAACCTGGTTGACAAAATTAGACCAGCCAACTGAGCAATTGTTAGCTGCTTGTCACGCTAAGACTCGTTATAATATTCGTTTAAGCCAACGGCATAAGTTGTCTTGGCAATTAGTAGACGAGTCGGGTTTGCCTGATTTTTGGCAATTACTTAAACAAACCAGTCGGCGTGATGGATTTTTATTACATTCAATGGAACATTATCGGAATATTTTGCAACAGTTACCTTTTACTCAAGCCGCCACGGGCGGTCCAGCTGCGGCTGTGGCAGAAGTTAGGTTGGGTAAAGAGCTGTTGGCCGGCAGTTTATTGATTTTTTATAACCAAACCGTCACTTATCTTCATGGCGCATCGTTATATGACCGGCGTCAATTGATGGCCCCTTATTTATTGCATTGGCGTAGTTTACAACAGGCCCGAGCTTGGGGTTATCGCGTTTATGATTGGTGGGGTATTGCCACAGGTGGTCGCAAACAGAATGCTTGGCGCGGGGTAACTCGTTTTAAAATGGGTTGGGCCGGCCAGATATTAAATTATCCTGGAACTTTTGACTACCCAGTAAATAAAAGGTTTTATCAAATTTATTCTTTTTTAAGAAATATCAACCGGTGGGCAAGAAAGGCAATAAGTAAGTTTTGATATTCGTCATTTGGCGGCTGTTTGGTTTGATATTTTAAATTTGTAAAAGGTAAATTTTAAAAATTAAGCCTTGGTATTCATTATACTTTCCATGTCTAATTTAGAGCGCATTATTATTAATACTTTGGCCTGGTTTGATGTGAGTGATTATCCGTTAACTTTGTGGGAATGCTGGTATTATTTATGGGACGAACAGTTTTTATTGTTTCAGCCAGTCAGTTTAAATGATATCCGACAATCATTACAGAATCTGCAACGTCAAGGTCTGGTTAAGACGGAGCGCGGTTTTTGGTATTTGAGTGATCGGGTTGATGATTTAGTGTCTGGACGTCTGCGCCGTTCGCGCTGGGCCGTGGGCAAGTATAAAAAGGCGGTTAAGGGCGCTCGGTTAATCAATCGTTGTCCGTTTGTGATTATGGTTGGTTTAGTTAACACTATGGCTTGGGACGCGCCAGCGCGGGAAAGTGACATTGATTTGTTTATTATCACTAAACCGGGTCATTTGTTTACGGCGCGGGGGTTGGTTAGCTTGGCGACCCAGTTATTAGGTTGGCGTCGCCACGCTTGGCATATTACCAATCGGTTATGTTTAAGTTTTTATGCTACTACAGAAGTTTTAGATTTGCGACCATTGGCCTATCCCGACGATCCTTATTTGCGTTTTTGGGTGGCTAGTTTGCGTTGGTTGGGCGGCGCTGCTGACGCTTATTATAGTTTTAGACAGGCTAACGCCTGGTTAGAAAAAGAGTTACCTAATTATTGGCGAGTTAATTTAAATCAATTATCTTTGCCAATTAACCCCTGGTTTAATCAGACTACTCGGCGGCGGGAAAAAATAAATCAACCACGGTCAACTTCTGTTATGGTTGGCAGTTTGGAAAAAATAATGCGTCGGTGGCAATTAAGTTATATGTTAAAATTCGGCCGCGGACGATTTAGCCGGCACGGCGATGGTAGCAGCGCCGTGGTGATCAACCAACAAATGTTAAAATTTCATGAAAGCGATGCTCGCCCGCGGTTGGCTGCCCTTTATCGCCGTCGGTTGGCTGAAATAAACAATCATGTTATAGTCCCGGAGGTTGATAATAAGACGGGAGGCTAGGAATGAATGATAAGCGATTGCAGAAAAATAGTTTATTTTATAAGACCTTAGTTATTAGTCCTTAATTCATGATTCTTAATTATATTAATTATGTCTTTACCTGTAGTTATTATGGCGGCCGGACGGGGGACGCGCATGAAAGAATTGAGTCAACATAAGCCTAAGCATTTGGTAGAGATTAATGGCCGGCCTTTTTTGGCTTATTTATTAGATAATTTGCAGGCGGCTGGGTTAGATAATATTTATTTGGTAATCGGTTATAAATATCAAAAAGTTTATGACTGGCTTAGTCAAACTGGTAATCGTTATTCATTAAAAGTAGTTAATCAATTTGCCCGTTTGGGTGAAGATAAATATGGCACTTTATTGCCGGTGTTAGCCGTAGCAGAGGAACTTGCCAATCGGCCTATTATAGTGTTGAATGGTGATGATTATTATACGATAGAGGCATTACGTTTAATGGCTGAGTTAGATTGTCCTAGCGCTATTGCGGGAGTGGAGCATGATAATCCGGAACGTTTTGGTGTATTAGTGGCGGATGAAGCTGGCAATCTTAAAACTATTGCTGAAAAATCTAATCAGCCGCCGTCACGGTTTATTAACAGCGGGTTGTATCGTTTTAGTTCTGCAATTTGGAACCTGCTGCCCCAGGTACGGATATCGTCACGCGGCGAGTATGAAATCACCGAGGCGGTTAAGTTGTTGGTTGACCAGGAACCAGTTAAGATAATTCAGCTAAAAGCTACTGATTGGTTGGCCTTAAATCAGCCGGCTGACGTAGCGGCGATTAAGGATTTATTGGATAAAATTAATTAGTCTCAGAGTAAGGGATTAAATTAAAAAACAACCGCCTGCGCCCCCATCGTTCAAAGGATAGGACGCAAGATTCCGGATCTTGTAATAGAGGTTCGATTCCTCTTGGGGGCAGAAGCGGTTGTTTTTTGTTTTAGGCTTTATAATTTTGGGGCAGGCAAGGGAATTTGACTAAGAATAATAGAATTTGTTTGATTTAGTTTAAAGAGACTAGTCATTATGTCAGTGTTTTAACTATTGTTTTACTTATCAACAGATTAATGTATTCAACTTCATTTATTATTTTGCTATACTGAAAGGCATAACGCTCTTTATTATTTTAAGAGCCATTAATTATTTAGCGGCTTTGGGCCTATGGATTTTACACAATCAATGACACCCGGTTATGCTGCGACGCCGGCGTCAACTAACGATCAGGGTATTGCTAAATATCTTGATTTGGTTCTTACTTGGGGTTTGCGCGTAATTTTATTCTTGGTACCGATTACGTTTTTGCCTTGGACTTTTGAAATATTTGAATTTAACAAACAGTTAGTATTGTTGTGTCTGTCTTTGTTTTTAATGGTGGTTTGGTTGGTAAGATCAGTAATTACTCGCCAGGCAGTTTTAGTGAAATCTCCGCTTAATTTAGCCATTTTAGCACTATTTTTAGTTTTTATACTGGCTACAATTTTTTCTATTGATCCTATTACCTCCATTTTGGGTTTTTATGGCCGGTTTAATGGCGGTTTATTTAGTTTGATTGCTTATTTGATAATCTATTTCTTGATTTTACAGTCAGTTATTAAGCCCAACGAGACATCTTGGCTGGTTGGTTCTTGGTTGAGTGGTTTGGGTTTAGGCGCTTTTGTTTTATTATTGCAATTATTAGGCCTGCGCTGGTTGCCCTTTACTGCGGCGGCCTTGTCTAGCTTTACCCCTTTGGGTGGTTCATTAAATGCCATATCAATAGTTTTAGTGGCAGCTTTTCCTTTTGCTTTGTACTTATCTAAAGTCGCTAAACTAAAGGTTAGCCGAATTTTTTCCTTAATTTACGCTATTTTAACCTTAGTGTTACTGTTTTTGGTTGATTATCAGTTGGGTTGGATAGCTTTAATAACCGCTACAGTGGTTTGGTTAGCTTTAATTTTTTGGAAAAATGAGGCAGTCAGTTTTAATTGGACCCTTATTCCAGCCTTGGCTTTGTTACTTTCTTTAATAGCCTGGCCAGTGGTAACTACAGCCTTGACCCAGGTATCCGTGCCAGTGGAGGTTAATCTGTCCATGTCTACCAGTTGGAAAGTAGCTTTACAAAACGCTAAAATGAGTCCTATTTTGGGTACTGGGCCGGAAACTTTTATTTATGGTTTTTCTAAATTCAAGCCGGAAAACTTTAATGATTCAAATTTTTGGGCTTTCCGCTTTGATAAAGCTTCTTCAGAACTGGCCCAAACTTTGGCTACTACAGGTTATCTTGGTTTAGCGGTTTATGCCTTGGTTTTACTAGGGTCTTTATACTTAGCTTGGGTTATTTTAAAGAATAAAGCTTCAGCTACTTGGTATTTCGGCGCCGCCGCGGCTGTATCTATATTGGTACTCATTTTAGGTAATGTTTTTTATTTTGCCAATACAGTTTTATCAATGAATTTATGGCTAACTTTAGCCTTATTAGCCGGTTTAGCTAGTACTAAAAGACGTAATTTGTCTTTAACTAACTCACCGCGGGCTTCATTTATTTTTTCCTTTGGTTTAGCTGTGGTGGTTTTAGCTACAGCTGGCGCTTGGTTTGGTTCAGTACGTTTTTGGCTGGCTGATGCAGCTTATGCCAAGGCCCAACAAGAGGCTTCTAGTATTGATACTTTGGATAAATCTTATAATGATTTAGTTACCGCAGTAACACTTAATCCTTGGCGTGACACATATCGTATCGGATTAGCTCAGGTTTTGCTAACCTTAGCCAATAAAGAGGCTTCACAAACTCCTGGTAACTCTGATCAAGAAAAACAGGCGCAATTACAGAAAATACAGTCATATATAGCTTCTTCTATTGCGGCGGCTCGTTCGGCTACTGATTTAAACAATTCTAACGTGGCTAATTGGGAAGCCCTAGGATCTATTTACCGCGGTACAGTCTTATTTGCCCGGGATGCCGAAAGTTGGGTAATAGATTCATTTGAAAAAGCTGTGGCCTTGGAACCGTCTAATCCGGCTTTGTACACTGAATTAGCTAAAGCTTACTTATTATCCGCTAATCGTGATAAACAGCAAGCTCAGACTGAAACCGATGCTACCAAAAAGTCTGCTTTAGAAACTAACGCTGCTCAGAGCGTGTCCAAAGCTGTGGATAAACTTAATAAAGCTATTAGTTTAAAGCCTGATTATACGCCAGCGCACTTTAATATGGCTTTGGCTTTAGAGCAGCAGGGTAAACTGGATGAAGCTATAACCAAGCTTACCAGTATGCGCGATTATAATCCTCAGGACGTAGATGTTTTATACGAATTAGCTAGTTTATACTTTGTTAAGGCTCAGTATGATAAGGCCGAACAAGGGTTTGCCAGTATTATTGGCTTGGTTCCTAACCATGCTAATGCCCATTATGGCTTAGCTCAGGCCTATATTAAGGAAAATAAACCTGATAAGGCTATAGTTGAGCTGCAAAAAGTGTTAGAGCTTAATCCAGGTAATCAAGATGTGCAAAAACAGATAGATGAGCTTAAAAACCCCAACGCTAAAGCTTCAGGTTCAACCCCAACTACAGGTACGCCAAATAATCAGCCAAAACAATAAGATTCTTTTTAAGTTAACTTTTACTGCCCAGCCTATATAGGCTGGGCAGTTTGTTTATATACTCTGTGAATGGACCGCTAGGGCTGTAGAGGTAAGTTTTATAGCTTATCCGTGAATAGGCTGCGCTTTTATGCTGGGAGGGAAAGGGAAAATATAACCAATATAGCTAATTTACGCAGTAAGTAAGCATGCTCCTATATGCTTGATTATGGTTGATAGTTAATGATTAGGCACCCTTATTTAGTTTATTTATTCATAAAATTATTCATAAAATAGTGCACGTACGGGCGGTGGTGAGTGGAAATTATTAATTTACTTTAGTTTCTCTTTAAAAAGATAGGAGGATGGTTTTCACTTTTTGTGGGTTTATGGTGGAGAAGAGCATGGAGAAGAGGCAATATATGCAGTATATTTAATGCCGGAGATAATCTTATTAGTTTATATTGATTATGTATAATACAATATAAAAATTAATAAAAATGGCTAATTTTAGCCATTTTTATTAATTATCATTAATATATCAAATATTTTTAGTTTAAATATATAAAATATCATGATATTAGATAAATTTTATTGATCCTAAAATTTTAAATTTAATTATAGATAGAAGTATTTAATTATTTATTAAATTAAATATTTTTAATAAAAATGATTAAATTATTAAGAATTAAATAATAAATTATAATTATTTATTATTTATTTGTCAATTTATTAATATTTATAAATAATTATTTTAATTTATTAAAGATATTAATATTTAGTGTTGTAAAATTAATTTTTTATTAATAAATATTATTGACTATTGATTTTTTTTATGTTATCATACGAATACCGATACAATATCGGATACAATATCGGATAAATTATATTGTATCGGATAAAAAATTAAAATAATTAAAAAAATAATTGTCAAATATAAGCAGATGATATCTGCGGAAAATAAAAAAATAAATAATGTGGCTAATTTGCCTGATAACTCTGACTTAATTCCTTTGTCAGAGGCTGCTTTGTTGTCTCCTTATAGTCAGGAATATATTTCTTTATTAGCCAGGCGTGGAAAAATAAAAGCCTGGAAACAGGGTAGGAACTGGTATACCACAGCTGAGGCTATTAATGAGTATGTTTTAAGTCAGGCTAATGAGGCTAAACAAGTTTATGAGAAAAAATCTCAGTTTGGTCAAGAAAAGACTATTTTAACCAACGAAACCAATATTTCTTCATCCTTACCAGTTGAGGCTGTGGAAAAGTTGGTTTCTAAGCTGGATAATTTAGAAGCAACTCTGCAGCCCTTACTTAAGGGTAATCTTAATCAAGCTCCCGTTTCTACCTCTACTACCCAAACATCAAAATCGGACGATACTATACCAGTGGATATTGAACAGACTGAATATTATACTGATTTTAGTAAAAAAAATCAAGAAAAGGAAATTAAACAAACCAATATTTCTCGTTATTGGTTTAGATATGCCCTGGCAGTTTTAGTTTTGTTGCCGATTTTGTTTGCCTTATCAACTGGTTTTGCCAATGATGCGCCAGCCAGACTTTTGGCTTCGTTAAAAAATGCCTGGACTTTAGATGGGCATAAAGCCGGCACAGCGGCTAACGAGGTATTGGTTTTAAATAAAGCCGGTAATATATCAATCAAAGGACATATTGAAACAGCTGGACAGATACGTTCTTACGCTCGTGACGGGGTAGCTCCTCTTGTGGTAGATTCAACCACTAAGGTGGAAAATTTAAATGCCGATCAATTGGATGGCTATTCGTCAGAGCAGTTCACTTTGGCTTTTGTAACCAAAAACGGAGCAGTTACCACGGAGGACGTCCAACTTAAGGGTAAGGTACAGGTGGGAGATACCTTAGAAGTAAAAGGGGCGACCAAGTTGTTGGATGAGTTATTGGTGTCTGGTGGACTGGGGGTATGGGGTGATGCTGTTTTTCATAATGACGTTACAGCCGAGGGTTCAGTTAACATTAAAAAAGATCTAACTGTCGGCGGACAATTGAATATTGCCGGAGGGTTAAATACCCAGGGACAAAATTTAAACTTGGGCAGCGGTACTATTCAAACGCAAAATCAATCAGTGGTTAAGAATTTAAATGCCCAGTTTTTGCAAGGTTTGCAACCAAAGGACTTGACTTTAGATTACATTACCGCCCAAGGTAACACTACCAGCCATAATATCACCGTGGGTGGTTTAACCGCCGGCAACGTGGGAGTGGGCAGTTTGCAGGCCGTCAACTTAAATGTTACCAACACGTCCAATTTAGGTACGACTAATATCAACGGCGACCTAACCACTTATGGTCGCACGCGGTTTATGGGTCCTTTGGATTTGGGTAGTTTAAGTTCTTTAACGGTAAATGGACCAGCTAATTTGGGTAACACCAGTGTTAATGGTTCTTTGCAGGTGACCGGTACGGGAGTTTTTAACGGTTTGGGTGTGACGGATTTAGGCGCTCGCAGTTTGTCTACCCAGTATTTAGCCGTGGGAAAGGATACAGTTTTAGGCAACGATTCCACTAACAAATTAACGGTTAATGCTACTACTACTTTTAATGGGCCAGTTAATTTAGGCAGTGGCTTTAATATTGATTTAACCGGCAGCAATGTCAGTGGCACCCTACCCATTGCCCACGGCGGCACTAACTCCACTGCCACACCCACGGCCGGGGGAGTAGCTTATGGCACGGGTACAGCCTACGCTTTTACGCCAGCCGGCACAGCTGGACAATTTTTAGTGTCTTCCGGTGCCGGCGCTCCGACTTGGACATCGGGCGTGCCAGCTACTTCTATGTCTTTTACTGGTCTTACCTCCGGCACCAACACTCAGGCGACTATGGTGGTGGGCACAGGCGCTTCTTTGAATTATTCCGGCTCCGGCACCATTAACGCTTCCTCTATTGGTGGTTATACCTTGGGTACTCTACCCTTTGTTAATGACACTACCAATACCACTTTAACCAGAAGTGGTACTGGTCCTTATACCTTAGGCTTAAACTTGGCTAACGCTAACACTTGGACGGGCGCTCAAACCTTGACTGCTAATACTTACTTCCCCGGTTCTGGTATTTGGGATTCTGCTGGCTCGGTCGGCATTGGTACCACTTCTCCTAGCGCTAAGTTAGACGTACGGGGCGGTCTTAACGTCGGCGCTACCGGTACGGAGTTCCAAGTCTCATCTGCCGGCGCTATCGCTTCAGCTACTGGTATTACTTCCAGTGGCGCTATTACTTTCTCGGGTTTGTCTACCGGTTTGGTGCATTCCAGCTCAACTGGTTTATTATCTTCCTCAGCGGTTAACCTGGCCTCAGGAGATGTGACTGGTACTTTGCCGGTTGCCAGTGGTGGTACTGGCGCTACAACTTTTGTTACCAATGGCGTACTTTATGGTCAAGGGACTTCTGCTATTTTAGCAACTACCGCGGGGACAGTCGGCCAGTTACTTTTAGCTAATGCCACTGGTGTACCCACCTTTACCACCTTGTCTGGTGATATATCTGCAGTGTCAGATGTTGGTTCAGTTACTTTAGCTAACACGGCTGTTACACCAGGTAGTTATGGTTCAGCTTCACAGGTAGGTACTTTTACGGTTGATAGTAAAGGTCGTTTAACCGCTGCTGGCAATGTTGGTATTGGTATAGACGCGACGCAAATTACTTCTGGCGTTTTGCCAATTATCAGAGGCGGCACCGATTCTACCGCCACACCCACGGCTGGCGGCGTAGCTTATGGTGATGGTTCAGCTTATCAGTTTTCCAGCGCTGGTACTTTAGGCCAGGTTTTAACTTCGGCTGGTACAGGTACACCAACTTGGACTGATCAAGGTGCGCTGGCTACCAGGTGGTCATCTCTTGCTAATCCAACGGCTAATTTATCTTTATCGCACGGCTCTTATACTACTACTTTTACTTATGGTGATAGCACTGGCGCTAATAATCTTTTTAATCTAACTGACACGGTTAATAATACTGGTACTGGTTATTTGTTTAATCTAGCTACTGCGGCAGGCTCCACGCTTAAACCTTTTCATGTGGCAGCGGCGGGTAACGAAGCTTTAACAGTCTTGGCTAATGGCAATGTGGGCATTGGCACTAACAATCCCACCGCCTTATTCTCGGTCGGTTCATCTAGCCAGTTCCAGGTTTCTGCCTCTGGCGCTATTGTGGCGGCTACCGGCATTACTTCGTCCGGTAACATTACTTTTTCTAACTTTAGTACTAACGGCGGTTTGCTTTATACCAATGCGACCGGGCAGGTTGTTCAAACCGGCAGTGGAACTTCGTCTCAAGTATTGCATGGCGGCGCAACACCCACTTATGGCGCGGTTAGTTTAACCAGCGATGTTTCCGGCACTTTGCCAATAGCCAATGGCGGCACTAATTCCACGGCCACGCCCACAGCCGGCGCGGTGGCTTATGGCACAGGCACAGCTTACGCTTTTACATTAGCCGGTACTAGTGGTCAATTCTTAATGTCTACCGGCAGCACGGCCCCGGTTTGGACCGATGCTATACCAGCTTCATCAGTTTCTTTTGCCGGCATTACCTCCGGCACCAACACTCAGGCGACTATGGTGGTGGGCACAGGCGCTTCTTTGAATTATTCCGGCACCGGCGCCATTAACGCTTCCTCTTTGGCCAGTAAAACAATTAGCGAATTGCCTTATGTGGATAATACTACTAACTCTACTTTAACCCGCAGTGGTACGGGTCCTTATACTTTAGGATTAAATCTTGGTAACGCTAACACTTGGACGGGCGCCCAGACTTTTTCAGCCGACACTAATTTTCCCGGCGCGGGAATTTGGAATACGTCGGGTGATGTCGGTATTGGTACCACCACGCCAACCGCTAAACTGGATGTGCGGGGTAATATTGCTACTACTGGTCAATTTATTTCTTCGGTTGCCACTGGTACCGCGCCTCTATCAGTTGTGTCCACAACTTTAGTTAGTAATTTGAACGCTGATTTGTTAGATGGGCATCATGCTAGTGACTTTCAAGTAGCTGGCAGTTATGACAATTATCAATATTGGGTATTGCAAGCTAATGGCGCGCTTGGCAGCAACATTACTTCGTTAACGCCGGTTAGTTTTGATGGCGCTGGCATAGTTACTACTTCGCGCTCTGGTAACATTATTACCATTACCGGCACCGAAGCTGATACTTTGGCTTCGGTGACTGGGCGTGGTGCTACTACTGCTACCGCTGTTACGTTTGCGGGCGGGGTTAATTTCCCAGGAAACGGAATTTGGAATAGTTCTGGTGATGTCGGCATTGGTACCACTTCTCCAGCCAACCTTTTCTCAGTGGGCGCCACCTCTCAATTCCAGGTAAATAGTTCCGGCGCTATCGCTTCAGCTACTGGTATTACTTCCAGTGGCGCTATTACTTTCT
>Ga0272446_1001530_pt1 | contig 33484 bp, 33 predicted proteins | sample YNPCB0061_FD_194587 | JGI IMG/M metagenome (GOLD analysis project Ga0272446, IMG submission 194587) | Hot spring microbial mat communities from Yellowstone National Park, WY, United States - YNP-CB-006-1 | ecosystem: Environmental > Aquatic > Thermal springs > Hot (42-90C) > Sediment | place...
ACGGGAGAGGGGCTGGGGGTGAGGGGAATGAACGCACTTTCCTAACCCCATGGGAGAGGGGCTGGGGGTGAGGGCAACTAAACAGGGGTACGCACCAACATCACGGGGCAGGTAGCTTGCACCCGCACATAGTCAGAAACTGAACTGCCAAACAGGCGATCGAGGTCAGGCAGACTGCGGGCGATGGACGGGCGGCGCTCAGGTGAACCCAAGACCAACAAACTACAGTTGAGTTCTTCCGCCGTTTCACAAATCACCTTACCTACATTGCCTGAGCGGGTGAGGGCACGGTGTTTCACCCCAAGGCGTTCCAATTTGCTAGTGGCTTCTTTGAGAAGTTGATCTGCCTCATCTTTGATTACCCTGAGCAGGGTTAGCTCCACATCCTTGCTTCCTGCAATCAACTTCAGGGCAAATTCCAGCACTCTCTCAGGGGTTTCTTGGCTATCGAGGGCTACCAATATGTGGCGGATGGCTTTGATATAAACATCATCTTTGACCAAGAGCATGGGTACAGAGGCGACTTGAAACACATACTGACTGGTTTCGTTGGCTAGTATGGCTTGAATCCGTCCCATGCCCCGTGAACCCATGATTAGAAAATCTGGCTTGAGTTCGCTGGCGACATTGCAGACAATATCCTTTGGATCGCCCTCTTTTAGCAAAGATACTGTGGAATTTCGCTCAGTAAGGCGCAAATTTTTTACCTCTTTTTCCAGAATGCGCTCTCCCGCAAGGCGATATTCGGTCAGACCTTCGGCACTGGCGGCAAGGGGAATGGTGTGCAAAACCGTAATTTGGGCGGACTGCATACTAGGCAGGGCAAGGAGCATGTTGAGCATCTCCCGCGATCGCCCCGAACCATCCACCGCAACTAATATTTGTTCAAACATAGTTTTTGCTAAAGGCTAAATAATAATCGAGTAAAACCCATCTGCTGGCGATGGTAGCTAAAATGTCGCTAATCTTAAAATTTCATCACCCCAGAGAACTTTTAGCCCAGTTAATTAGGGTATGATTTTGCCATAGTCTGCAGGGATTGACGAGGACAATGGCAACAACAGTTGAGCAAATTGCTACATTTTTGGACAACCGTGGTTGGTTTTATGAAATTGATGAGCAAGCTCAGAGAATTCTGACTCGGGTGCAAGCGGAAAATATCGAGAATTTTGTCATTGTCATTCATCTGCATGAGCAGGGGCGTTTTTTTGAGATGTTTGCGCCACGCATCCTCAGCAATATCCAGAAGCATAGATTTAAGGAAGCCATTCTGCAGACTATGCTGTGTATTTCATGGGAAACCAAGATGCTGCAGTGGGAATACGATCCCTTTGATGGCGAAATTCGTGCGGTGATCGAGTTCCCCCTAGAAGATGCTGAGATGACTGAACAGCAGTTCAATCGCTGTTTAGAGGGTTTAGTACAGATTGTGGATGCGATGGCAATGCCTCGCCTGCGCACAGTGATGGCAACGGGCAGAGACCCAGGGGATGAGGAGACGGGTGAGCGGCTGTTATTGACCCTACAGGAAAAGGCTCCTGGATTATTAGATATATTGGAACGGGCGATGGAGGCGCGCAAGCGCAGGGGGATGTACCCACTATGAAGCGCCTCACTCTCTTGGGAGCGACTGGTTCTATTGGCACGCAGACCCTCGATATAGTTGCTCAATATCCCCAGTATTTTCAGGTGACGGCGATGTCAGCGGGGAGCAATGTAGCACTGTTCGCCCAGCAGATTAGGCAATTCAGACCAGAAATTGTGGCGATCGCCAATAGTGCTAAGTACCACGACCTCAAAGATGCGCTAGGTGACCTCGCTCCCCAACCCGAAATTCTTGCAGGCAGTGAGGGGGTCATTGCCGTTGCCAGCCATGCCAATTCCGATGTAGTGGTTACGGGAATTGTAGGCTGTGCGGGGCTTCTGCCTACTATTGCCGCCATCAAGGCAGGGAAAAATATCGCCCTTGCCAACAAGGAAACTCTGATTGCAGGTGGTGCCGTAATTGCTCCCCTCTTGGCAGAATATCAGGTGCAATTATTCCCTGCGGATTCAGAACATTCGGCGATTTTCCAATGTTTGCAGGGAGTGCCTCAAGGAGGGCTGAAACGCATTATTCTCACCGCTTCGGGTGGCGCATTTCGTGATCTGCCAGTGGAGAAATTATCGGAAGTAACTATTGCCGATGCCTTGAAGCATCCCAACTGGTCTATGGGGCGCAAAATCACCATTGATTCAGCAACCTTGATGAACAAGGGCTTGGAAGTAATTGAAGCTCACTATCTCTTCGGTTTGGACTATGACCACATCGAGATTGTCATTCATCCGCAGAGTATTATCCATTCGTTGATTGAATTGCAAGACACTTCCGTTTTGGCACAGTTGGGCTTGCCTGATATGCGCCTACCCCTGCTCTATGCCCTGTCTTATCCTGATCGCCTAGAGACCAATTGGCAAAGGTTGGATTTAGTGCAGTGTGGCAGTCTCACTTTCCGCAGTCCCGACCATGAGAAGTATCCCTGTATGCAGTTGGCGTACACTGCGGGGCGCAAGGAGGGTACGATGCCTGCGGTACTCAATGCCGCCAATGAATCAGCTGTGGAATTATTTCTCCATGAAAAAATTCGCTTCACGCAAATTGCGGAACTGATTGCTCAGGTGTGCGATCGCCATGATGTGATTGTCAATCCTAGCCTAGAGGACATCCTAGCGGCAGATCGCTGGGCAAGGGAGACTACCCTTAGCTTGGTGCTCTAAAACTCCCTCCGTGGGGATGAGGTTCATTAGCCAAGCACAGAGGCAAGGGAACTGGTAGAATGCACCTTACTAACTTCTATCTCCCATCAGGTTACAAAACACCCTCATCCTTGTTCTGAAAATGTGATGCAATCACCGCAACTACTTCCCATCTATTAAAAGATTCCTTACTAGAGAATAGACTAAATATCCAATTCCGTCAGTGCCAGTTTTGGTCCATAGGTTTCAATAAATTCCCGCCTTGGACCCACGCGATCGCCCATGAGAATGGTAAAAATGCGATCCGCTTCGGCGGCATCCTCGATAGTGATCTGCTTCAATTTGCGGGTTGCGGGGTTCATGGTAGTTTCCCACAACTGCTGGGGCATCATCTCTCCCAAGCCTTTGAAGCGCTGGATGGTATAGTTGGCATTGCTGGGAAAACTGGCAATAATCGCTTCCTTTTCGCGATCGCTGTAGCAATACTGCACCTGTTTGCCTCGTTCAATTTTGTAGAGCGGCGGACAACCAATATAGATAAATCCCTGATCCACTAATTCCCGCTGATAGCGATAGAAGAAAGTCAGCAAGAGAGTTCTAATGTGCGCTCCATCCACATCCGCATCAGCTAGAAGGATAATTTTGTGATAACGCAAATTCTCTAATTTGAAGTCTTCGCCTCTGATCCCCAGACCCAAACCAGTGATCAGAGATTGAATTTCGTTGTTTTTATAGATCTTACTGTCTTCCGCTTTCTCAATGTTAAGCACTTTACCGCGCAGTGGTAGGATTGCCTGAAAGTGGCGGTCTCTGCCCTGTTTGGCACTGCCCCCCGCACTATCTCCTTCCACAATGAAAATCTCTGATTCTCGCGGATCGCGGGAACTGCAATCCGCCAGTTTGCCTGGTAGAGTGGAAGATTCCAAAGCCGATTTTCTCCTGACTAGCTCCCTTGCTCTGCGGGCGGCTTCGGCGGCATTATAGGCTTGAATGGCTTTGTCAATAATCGCACTTGCCACAGGGGGATGGAATTCTAAATATTCATTCAGCACTTCGCCGACAAAAGAATCCACAATCCCCCTGACTTCAGGATTACCTAACTTAGTTTTGGTCTGTCCTTCAAATTCGGGATTGGGCACTTTCACTGAGATCACGGCGGTCAAACCTTCACGGATATTCTCCCCTGCCAAATTGGCATCGCTGTCTTTGAGTTTTTTTAATTTGCGGGCTGTGAGGTTGATGGTGCGAGTGAGTACAGCACGCAGACCTTCCAAATGCGTACCACCATCAATGGTACGGATATTGTTGGCGAAGCCCAGAATGTTGTCATTGTAAGCGTCGGCGCACCATTGCAAAGCTACTTCCACCTGCACTCCCTCCCGTTCTCCCTGCACAAAGATGATGTCGGGGTGCAGTGGTTCTTTTTCGCGGGTCATATAGGTTACATATTCTCTGATACCGCCTTCGTAGAAATAAATTTCACTTCTTGCTTTGCCCGTGCGGCGATCGCTAAATTCTATCTTCACTCCCGCATTCAAATAAGCCAGTTCTCGCAGTCTGCCCGCTAGCGTGTCGTAATCGAAGTTGGTATCGGTGGTGAAAATCTGCGGATCGGGCTTAAAGCGCACCCTCGTTCCCCTACGGTTGGGATCAGCACTGGGCTTGGATGCTAGTGGTTGGGTGGCAATGCCCCGTTCAAAGCGCAAGAAATGTTCTTTTTGCTCTCGCCAAACGGTAACTTCGGTATATTCCGAAAGAAAGTTCACCGCCGAAGCTCCCACCCCGTGCAGACCACCAGAGACTTTATAGCCACCCCCGCCAAACTTGCCCCCTGCATGGAGGACGGTCATCACAGTTTCTACACCCGATTTGCCCGTTTTGGGATGAATATCGGTGGGAATCCCGCGCCCATTGTCGGTTACACAAGCGGAACCATCATCAAATAGTTCTACTAGAATACTGTTGCAGTAGCCTGCTAATGCCTCATCTACGCTGTTGTCGACTATTTCATAAACTAAGTGGTGCAAGCCCTTGGTGCCTGTGGAGCCAATATACATCCCAGGACGAGTGCGTACCGCTTCCAAATCTTCCAATACTGACAGGGTGGAGGCATCATAAACTTGTTCTCCCTGTTCGATTTGCGGAGCAGAGTGGTGTCCATTTAATTCCATTGGCGCAGGAGTATGGGGAATTTTTTGCGGCATAGGGCGTTGATTTGGTGCTCACATATCAAATCACTATATTGATTATACTGCAATGCCTCAGACGCTAATTTCTGCAACTTGCAGGCGCAAATCTACTACTTGCCCCACAATGGCGATCGCTGGGGGTTGGAAGTTTTCTTCATGAATGCGTTCATGGATATTCGCCAAAGTGCCAAAGATAGCTGTCTGATCGGGTTGGCTGACCTGACGGATCAGGGCGATAGGAGTATTGGGGCTTCTGCCTGCGCGCATCAGAGCTTGGGCGATCTCTCCCATGTTGTGTAGTCCCATGTAGATAATGATGGTGTCGGCGGCTTGGGCGATCGCCTGCCAGTTCACCTTGGGTTGATATTTCCCCGCCGATTCATGCCCTGTAACCAAAATTACACTAGAGCTAAGGTCGCGGTGGGTGAGGGGAATTCCCAGATTGATGGCTCCTGCAATTCCCGAGGTGATCCCCGGCACAACTTCAACACTGATCCCCGCCTTGTGCAGGTCTTGTAATTCCTCACCACCCCTGCCAAACATAAAGGGATCGCCGCTTTTGAGGCGGACAACTATGGCATGGCACTGGGCTTTGGCAATCAATAATTGATTGATGTCGGGTTGGGGCATGGTGTGGTTGCCACGCCGCTTGCCCACATGGATTTTTTCGGCATGGGGATTGACCAGCGCCATAATTGCGGGAGGGATCAAGGCATCGTACAGCACCACATCGCAGATTTCCAGCAATATCTTGCCCTTGACTGTAATCAAACTAGGATCACCAGGTCCTGCACCCACCAAATAGACTTTTCCTGCCATAGTTCATTGCCATTGCGCGTAGGGATGGAGAATTACTGCCCGCAGAAGGCGATCGCCTTTCCAGAGCGGCTGAGATAGCCACATCTTGCCTTGGGCGATCAGTTCCTGTCTGAGACTTTTGTTACCAGACCGCATACATAGGATATTTACGGTGGGATCAAGTGCCAGTTCTAGTTCGGCGTGATCTTGCACCCATGCCCGCATTGCCTGAGCATGACCCATGGTGCGATCGATCAATTCCGCATAGCCTTCCATGCCTAGAGATTGCAGAGCCAGCCACAACTTCAACACATCCGCCCGCCTTGTTCCCTGAATGCCGTAACTCCCCAAATTGGCGCGGTTTTGCTCATCCATGTAGGGCAGGGGGGTGTAAAAGTGGACTGCTAAGTTGTGGCGATCGCGCAGGAGCAACATGGCACAGGTGCGTGCCACCCACATCCATTTTTGCGGGTTAAAGGTGATGGAATCCGCCAGTTCACACCCCGCTAATAAGTGCTTCCACTGCGGTGACAGTGCCACCGCCCCGCCATAGGCGGCATCGATGTGATACCAACAGCCATAGACTTCAGCCAGCTTACCTACGGCGCTCAGTTGGTCAAAGGCTCCTGTAACCGTCGTCCCTGCGATCGCCACCAGCATAAAAGGCTGTCTGCCCCGCTGTTGCAAGTCTGCCACACCAGATTGCAAACTCTCTAAGTCCATTTCCCCTCGATAGTTGCAGGGAATGCGGATTAGGGTATCGGCGGGCATTCCCAATAATTGCACCGCTTTATCGAAGGAAGTGTGGGCGGATTCGGGTACTACTAGGGCATCCCCACCCCTGCGACTGTGTGCTAGGCGCACAGCCAGCAGATTTGCCAAACTGCCCCCCGCCGTGAGCAGTCCGCCCCTATGCTCTCCCAGCCCAAACAGCGCACCAAACCACTGCACCAGATCGACCTCTAATTGGCTGAAAACCGGCGCTAACTCGTAACTCAGCATATTGTTATTTAGAGCAGAGATCAGCGCATCGCCCCATACCGTCATCGCCAAAGCCACGCTGTCCATGTGCCCCATATAGCGGGGGTTGTGCACATTGAGGCAACGCGGCAAAATTTGCGATCGCACCTCGTTGAGCACACTCTGCCAGTCCTTACCCGCCTGCGGGATCGTCAGGGGCAAGGGGGAATCATCTTTGACAAAGGGCAGACCAGTGCCCGATAAAACCTCATCGATGATTAAATCCACAAAAGCATAACCAATCTGGCGCAGGTGTTCACGGTTATGGCGATCGGGCGCAAAGAAATTATCATTCAGCATGGTTTTCTATTCTGGCACAACAAGACTTAAGCAATTGGGAAGATTGGGGCAAAACAAGCCCAACTTTAGCCCAACTCTAGTTAGCGGTGCTACCATTGCCAAATAGATAAAAAAAGCGGAAACAGGAAGAATGACAGCACAGCAAAAGGTGATCCCCTTTTATGGACGGGAAATCAAATTGAGATTTGGCGATCTAGCGCCCCAAGCAGGTGGTGCCGTATTGGTGCAGTGCGGGGAATCAGCCGTCTTGGTCACAGCCAGCCGAGGTCCTGCCCGAGAAGGCATTGACTTTTTGCCCTTAGTGGTGGACTACGAAGAGCGCCTCTATGCGGCAGGGCGTATCCCCGGAGGTTTTTTGCGCCGTGAAGGCAAACCCCCCGAAAAGGCGATTCTCATTTGTCGCCTGATCGATCGCCCCATGCGCCCCCTATTCCCCAACTGGATCAGAGATGACATTCAGATCACCGCCATGACTATGGCATTGGACGAAAAAGTGCCCCCCGACATTCTGGCGGTAACGGGAGCCTCCATCGCCTCTCTGCTGGCGGGTTTACCCTTCTATGGACCAATGGCTGGGGTAAGAGTTGGTCTAGTAGGCGATGAATTCATCATCAACCCCACCTATGCAGAAATCGAGTCGGGGGAATTGGACCTAGTGGTGGCAGGCACTAGCGAAGGCATCATCATGGTCGAGGCAGGGGCAAAGCAATTGCCTGAAGCAGACATGATTGAGGCGATTGAGTTTGGCTACGAAGCGGTGCTAGAGTTGATCAAAGCGCAAAATCAGCTCATTCAAGAACTGGGGCTGACCCTGCCCGATTTGACCCCGCCCCCCAAAGACAACACCCTGTTTAGCTTCATCAGCGAACAATGCTATGCCAAAGTAGAGCAGGTGATCAGCAGTTGCGAGAAGGATCGCACCGTTAGAGACAGCGCCCTCGACAGCATCAAAGATGAACTGACCCAAATCATTGCCGACCTGCCCGAAGACCACCCCATCAAACCCCTAGCTGAGGAAAAGGACATCGCCGCCGCATACAAGGAACTGACCAAAAAGATTATGCGTGCTCAAATCATTGACAAAAATATCCGCATTGATGGTCGGGCATTAGATGAAGTGCGTCCCGTTTCCTGTGAGGTTGGCGTTTTGCCAAGGGTACATGGTAGCGCCCTGTTCAATCGTGGGCTAACTCAAGTGCTTTCCGTTGCCACTTTGGGAACTCCTTCCGATGCCCAAGAACTAGATGACCTGCATCCCGACATCAAAAAACGCTACCTGCACCACTACAATATGCCGCCCTACTCGGTGGGTGAAGTCAAACCCATGCGATCGCCAGGGCGCAGGGAAGTAGGACATGGCGCACTGGCAGAGCGGGCATTGGAGCCAGTATTACCGCCCGCCGACAAATTCCCCTATGTATTGCGGGTAGTTTCCGAAGTGCTCTCCTCCAACGGCTCCACCTCTATGGGTTCCGTATGCGCTTCCACCCTCGCTCTCATGGATGCGGGCGTACCCATTGCCAAACCAGTGAGCGGCGTGGCGATGGGCTTAGTGCAGGAAGGCGATCAAGTTCGCATTCTCACCGACATTCAGGGAATTGAAGATTTTCTCGGCGATATGGACTTCAAAGTGGCAGGGACAGACGCAGGCATCACCGCCCTACAGATGGATATGAAAGTTACCAGCATCAGCTTTGAGACCATCAAAAGTGCCATTTTGCAAGCTAAGCCAGGCAGAATGCACATTCTCGACAAAATGTTGGCAACCCTACCCCAGCCCAAGCCTGAACTCTCCAAGTATGCACCCCGCATGATCACCACTAAGATTGAACCTGACCAGATCGGCATGATTATTGGACCTGGAGGCAAAACTATCAAGGGCATTACCGAAGAAACCGGAGCCAAAATTGATATTGAAGATGATGGCACAGTGTTGATTTCCTCTACTAATGGTGAATCTGCTAAGCGCGCCAAGCAGATCATTGAGGGCATGACCCGCCGTGTGGGTGCAGGCGATGTCTATCTGGGCAAGGTAACCCGCATCATTCCCATTGGGGCTTTTGTGGAATTTCTGCCCGGTAAGGAAGGCATGGTGCATATCTCGCAACTGGCTGAAGGCAGAGTGGGCAAAGTGGAAGATGAGGTTGCCGTAGGTGATATGGTAATCGTCAAAATCCGTGAAGTAGATAATAAAGGGCGCTACAACCTGACTCGTTTGGGGATTCACCCTGACGAAGCGGCACGGGCAAAGGCACTAACGGAGGGCTAGTACTAGAGATGATGGCTAGAATTGCTCTCTATGCTCTTTCAGCCATGCTGATTAGTTTGAGTGGATGGGCGATCGCCGATCGCTCCATCTTTCTCTATCAACTGTGGCGCAGTGCCAGCCCAGATTCTGCTGATGAAATTTTGCTGGATTTACGGGTCATGTCGGCGCTATCCGCCCTAATGTTGAACTTTGTGCCGCTGGGACTGGCGATCGGGCTGTATCAACGGGCAAACTGGGCAAGAACTCTCACCCTTGTCCTCGCCATTGCTATTCTCATTCCTACTGTGCTAGCGGAACTAGGAATCCTCCAAGACAATACTCCCATGAAACCCTTTAACTGGCTGATAATTGGCGTATGTAGTGTCGTAACTTTAGTGCTGATCAATCCTGCGATTACCTCCCTATTCAGGCACAAAAGAGAACCATCCCGCAATTGCGGATAGCCAGTTCTATTGCGGAAGCACTTGGCAATCGCTCGCCTTACCAGTCATCCGCACACATTCTGACAGCACATCTTTGACAAATTGGTCAGGCAGTTGCGTGGACTTGCTCAAGGTCAGCAGATAGTAGCGGCGCGCTTCGGGGATATTGCCCTTGACCCAGAAAATTTGCCCTTTGAAATAGTTGAGTACAGGATTGTTGGGCGCACTAGCCAAAGCTTTGTCCACCGCCTCCATTGCTAGAGCGGTGTTTTTGGCATCCCGATAGACAACGGCAATGCCGCCCCACTTGAGATACTCTGGCGCAGAGAACTGCCTTAGGTTGGTGAGGGAAGCCTCTACATCAGTGCTGGGAATGATCGCCGAGGAGACTGAGGAAATCACAATGTCAATCAAGCCCTTGAGCAAATTCAACTCGGGATCGGTGGGGTCGATCTTTTGGGCATTTTTCATTTCATCCAAAACATTTTGCACCAGTGGCAGGATGCGGGGTACTCCCGAAATGCCCTCGGTTTTGAACAGATAAGCTGACTCAATCAGATCGGCGATCGCCAAGTAGATGTGTCCTCTGAGTTTGTCCTTGCTCATCAAGGCTTGGGCGCGTTGTTTTACCGACTGCCCCGCTTGACGCATGGCGTTCATATCTTGGCGAAAGAATTCCACCAAGGCTCGCATGGTATGTGCCAGTGGTTCGCTGTCATTGGCTTTGATTGCCCTTTCAATCTGGGGAATCGCCCCGCGAAAATTGCCCTCCCGAAACAGGGTATCGAAGGCTGTGGCGGTCTCAGTGGGAATGGGACGGGCTTTGGTACTGCGGAACGGGTCTTTTGCCCATGCGGGGCTGGCAGTTGATACTAAAGTAACGGCAAGCAGGCTCAGAGCCAAGCGAGATAATTTTGGCATAGATGCGAGTGGTTTAGTTCCAGTTGTCTGTATGGACGCAAACTTGAGCTAGAAGTTGCCTAATCCATTTCTAACATAGCCTAAACATTAGAAAATAAAGCAGACTAATTTAGTCGGATATAAAAAGCATTTTTTGACAAAAGTTTGTAGGTTTTGTTATATTAGCTTCAGCCTTACTTCACCGCCTAGTTTTATGACCACAGCCGCAATCACCATCGACCAGTCCCACTCCACCCAAGCCAAGCATGGCAATTTCCATCATCTGCGATGCAAGGAGTGCGGTGCGGAATATACAGCCAAAGCCATCCATGTCTGCGAGTTGTGCTTTGGTCCGTTGGAAGTGCAGTACGACTATGAGGCGATCGCCAGTAAGGTGAGCCGCCAGAGCATTGCCAATGGTCCTAATTCCATCTGGCGCTATCGGGAATTTTTGCCCGTGCAGACGGATAACTATATCGATGTGGGGACGGGCATGACCCCCCTGCTCAAGGCGACCCGTTTGGCACGGCGGTTGGGCTTGAAGCACTTGTATATCAAAAACGATGCGGTAAATATGCCCACCCTCAGTTTTAAGGATCGGGTGGTGTCGGTGGCACTCTCACGGGCAAGGGAGCTAGGTTTTTCCACAGTGGCATGTGCCAGTACGGGCAATTTGGCTAACTCCACAGCGGCGATCGCCGCCCATGCGGGGTTAGATTGCTGCGTGTTCATCCCTGCCGATCTGGAAGCGGGCAAGGTGCTGGGCACTACCATCTATGCGCCCAAGGTGTTTGCCGTGCAGGGCAACTACGACCAAGTAAACCGTCTCTGCTCTGAGGTGGCAAATACCCATGGTTGGGGTTTTGTGAATATCAACCTGCGTCCCTACTATTCCGAAGGTTCTAAAACCCTTGCCTACGAAGTAATTGAACAGTTGGGCTGGCAGTTACCCGATTGTGTGGTGGCTCCCCTCGCCTCGGGATCGCTGTTTACCAAGATTTACAAGGGTTGCCAAGAATTTATTAAGGTGGGGCTGGTCGCCGACAAACCTGTGCAGTTCTGTGGGGCGCAGGCGGAAGGCTGTGCCCCCATTGCTAAGGCATTTGCGGAAGAGCGGGATTTCATTGCCCCAGTAAAACCCAAAACCATTGCCAAAAGTATTGCCATTGGCAACCCCGCCGATGGCATTTATGCTTTGGAGATCGCCCGCAAAACCAATGGACAGATTGCCTCGGTGAGTGATGAAGAGATTATTGAGGGCATTAAGTTATTGGCGGAAACCGAAGGTATTTTCACGGAAACGGCTGGGGGTACTACCATAGCGGTATTGCAGAAGCTACTGCGGGAAGGCAAGATTGACCCTAGGGCAGTCACCGTAGCCTATATCACGGGCAATGGCTTGAAGACCCAAGAGGCGGTGAGTGGCTATGTGGGGCAACCCCTGCTGATTGAGCCGAAACTGTCTAGTTTTGAGCGGGCACTGGAGCGATCGCACACTTTGGAGCGCCTCGATTGGCAGTCGGTGGCTGTGTAACCCCTAAACTAGCGAGGTATTACCTTGAAGCAAACCAGATTTTTCTACCTCTGCGTCGCCGTGATTTTAGCCCTAACGGTGGTGGCGTGCGGCGCTAACCCGCCAGCTCCTAGCGATCCCATTACTACCGCCCTATCGGCGAGCGATCGCGCTAAACAAGCGGAAGCCCTACGCAATGTGCGGACACTCATGAAAGGACAGCAGGCACACTATGTAGAAAAGAACAAATTTAGTAGTACCCTAGGTGAGCTGAATAGCTATCTAGGGGTGGCTGTTGCTGATTCCTCTGGTGCCTATGAGTATGGTATTAAGGCGGAAGGCAAGCAGACGATGGTGACTGCCACTAGCCGTGAGCCTAACCTCAAATCCTACTCGGCGATGGTCTTGGTCGATCCCAGTTCCCAGGACTTAAGGTACATCACCTGTGAAACCAACTCAGCAGGTCAGCCCGCCATTCCCCCAGTGGAACAAGGAGGGTCGCTACAGTGCGCTGAGGGTTCTTCGCCCGCTATGGATTGATGCTCCAGCCCATTGAGACCGTCAGACCGCTCCTGTTGGATTTGCTATGCCAGTTGGCATACCGTCAAGGGGATTTTCTCTTGTCATCGGGGCAGAGGAGTAACTATTACATCAACTGCAAGCCCGTTACCCTGCACCCCTTTGGCGCACTGTGGACGGGGCAGGTGATTTTGCCTCTGCTATTGCCCCACACCCAAGCGGTGGGTGGTTTAACTTTGGGTGCTGATCCCATAGTTACGGCGGTGAGTGTGGTTTCAGCCTTGAGCAACTGCCCGATCCCCGCCCTAATTGTGCGAAAACAAGCCAAAGGACATGGCACGCAGGCATGGGTAGAAGGGGGGGAACTGCCCAGTGGGAGTGTGGTGGCAGTGCTGGAAGATGTGGTAACCACAGGAAATTCCGCTATGCAAGCGGTGGAGCGATTGCGGCAGGCTGGCTATCAAGTACAACAGGTGGTGGCGTTGGTAGATCGTTTGCAGGGGGCAGGGGAGTGTTTCACCCAGCAGGGGTTGCTGTTTAGTGCGGTATTTAGCATTGAGGAATTGCACAGCCATTGCCTTAGGGGTTGAGGACTCAGTGCGGGGGGGCAGTTTGGTAGGGTTGCAGTTTTTCCACCAGCCGTTGGGCGCGGCTAATCAAGTTTGCCCAGTCGAGGTCATCGCTGGACTGCTGAAACAAACTGCTGGCAATGCCTACAGCGATCGCCCCTGCATCCAAAAATTGCTGAGCGTTTTCTAAAGTTACGCCCCCCGTGGGGATCAGGGGAATGTGGGGCAACACAGGGGAGAGGGCTTTGAGATACTCCACCCCGCCCAAAATTTTGATGGGAAAGACCTTCACCGCTGATGCCCCTGCCTGCCATGCCCTGATAATTTCTGTGGGAGTCATTGCCCCTGGGATCACTGGCACATTGGCAGACTGCCCCATCTCAATTAGTTGCGGTTCAGTGTGCGGTGTGAACAAAAAACTACAGCCACAGGCGATCGCCCGTTTCGCCATTTCCGCTGTGAGGATAGTTCCTGTGCCAATGCGACAGGCAGGCAGTTCCTGTTGCAGTTTGGGGATCAGGGTCTCCGCTTTGTCTGTGTTCCAAGTGATTTCCATAAGGCGAATGCCCCCAGCGGCAACCGCCAGCGCCATTTCCCGCGCCACGCTACTGCGATCGCTACGAATTACAGCAATTAGACGACTTTGTTGGAGTAAGTTTAGCCAAGCAGACATAGAGATTAAATTGGCGCTAGTTGATGTGTTGCATGCGGCGCTTGGGTAAGCAGGGTAAGCCAGTTCACAGTCCAGCCTCCTCCAGTTCCTCATGAAACACACCCATGCGTCTAAACTTTTGATAGCGCTTCTCCAATAAATCCGCTGGCGCAAGGCAAGATAGTTCAGCCAGATGCTCCAGCAGAGCTGACTTCAAGGTCTGGGCTGACTGCAAAGGGGAGCGATGCGCCCCACCCTTCGGCTCTGGCAAAATCTGATCCACTATGCCCAGCTTTTTCAGATCGCTGGCAGTAATTTTCAGGGCTTCGGCGGCTTTGGGCGCTTTGGTGGCATCCCGCCACAGGATAGCGGCACAGGCTTCAGGCGTGGCTACAGTATAAACTGAGTTCTCAAAAATCAAGAGGCGATCGCCCACCCCGATCCCCAAGGCACCCCCCGATCCGCCCTCCCCAATCACCGTGCAGATGATCGGCACAGCTAAGCTAAACATCAGGCGCAAATTAGCGGCGATCGCCTCACCCTGCCCCTGCTCCTCCGCCGACACCCCTGGGTAAGCCCCTGGCGTATCAATTAGGGTGATGATCGGCATACCAAAGCGGTGGGCATATTCCATCAAGCGCATCGCCTTGCGATAGCCCCCAGGGGATGCCATGCCAAAATTGCGTGCCACATTGTCCTTGGTGTCCCTGCCCTTTTGATGCCCCAAAATTACCACCGAGTAGTTAGCGATCTGGGCAATGCCCCCCACCATGGCGGGATCATCATTACCTCGGCGATCGCCATGCAGTTCCAGCCATTTGTCCGTGATAGTTTGGATATAGTCAAGCGTACTGGGACGGCGGGGATGGCGTGCCAACTGCATCCTCTGCATTGCCCCCAAATTCTGAAAAATCTCCCGCTGGAGTTTTTCCGCCCTCACCTCTAGGTGGTGGATTTGCTCAGATACATCTAAACCAGTCTCTCGGGAAAGCTGGCGAATCTGCTCGATTTGTACCTCCAGTTCGTACAGCGGCTTCTCGAAATCAAGCAAGATGGGGGGGCGTTCAGCCATAACACTCAGGACAGCTAGGACTTGGGAGACTTGGGCAATAGAGCCAATAACTGGTCAAAGTGTTGGGTGACTTGATCAAAAGCGGACTGGACAGCGCTGGCATCGGTATTTTTGGCGGCAAAGTCTAGTTTTACCAGATCATCAGCGATCGCCTTGCCCAGAGTTTTTGCCGACTGTTTGGCACTACCCTCCAACCCCTGCGCCAAGTAGGCAATATCCCGCCGCACCTCACCCAATGGACCATGAATATAGGTGCGAATGTTCGTCCAGTTATTGCTCTCTACATATTTTTGTAGCACTTCCAAGCGATCGCTCAGCTTGCCAAGCCGTGCCGCATAGACATCGGCATAGTTTGCCGTTTGCGCCCAGACAGGAGCTGTCCACAACAGCAGTACCAAGCAAAGCAAAACAAATCTCAGCCAGATTTTCACAAAACTTATCAAGGGTAAAGCTCACTTTCGTTTGCATCCTCCATACTACTACATAGTCGAGCAGAGGAATCTATTAAGTGCAATTGGGGGTGTTTGCCAAAATCACAGCGATCGCCTGAGCCAAAATCGCCTGACGATCCACCATTTCCGCCAACTGCTGAGGGCGATAGCATCCCCCAAACGCCTGAGCCGCCGCCCCAGATAGAGCCACTGGGTACGCTTCCGCCAGCGCCTCCCCCAGTTCCTGCTCAGAAAGATAACAGCCACCAGCTTTGCGGCGACGATTAGTTTTTTGTATCTCAAACACAGCATTATCTATAGAAGCCTGCCAAGAAGGTGTAGTTCTGCCTTCAGCTTGCTGTTTGATCAAATGCAGGAGGAGGATTTTGGCAAAACTGCAAATTCGGTTGATCTTGTCCTCTCGGCTCATCTCTGTCAGTTCCTCCACCAACAGCAAAGCATCAGAGATGTTGCCACTTGTCAGCAATTCCCTAAGCGCTAATAACTCTTCCATGTGATCCCTCCTATCACTAGCCTACAAGCAGAGGAAACAGCCCCAGCCCTGCATAAGTTGCCAATTGGCTACTCAGCGCACTTGGTCAAATACAAATCCACTACCCCCTGTCCTAGATCGCTTACTTGCGCTGTAATTTGCGGTCCAAAAAACCGCCCAATTTTTTCTAGCTTCTCCTGCCATACCGCCACTGGCACCAAGGGAGACTGAAAGCGCAGAACAAGGCTATAGCGTCCCTCGGGGCTAGACTGCTCATAAAAGCCCAACAGTAGCGGGCGTTCTTCGTCCAGCTTCCCCAAACCCAACTTCTCGAGGGCAACCTCCAAATGGGCTGACACACCATAGCGATAGCAAGTAATGTCCTTGCGTAATTGTGTTTGGGTAGGCGTGGCTTGCTCCTGCCGCAGTTTTAGCACCTCAGCCGTAGGCGCGATCAATACCGGGGCAGGCTTTAACTCAGCCGATTTCAGCGCCGCCCCAATCAGCAATACGGGAATACCGTAAAAAAATCCCACCAAATTTAGGGTAGAATTGCCTTGAGCATAAGCAACACCACCCACTACAGTCAAAACTGTGCCCACTACTAGGGCGATGGAAGCTAAGGAAACCTGAGACAAACGAATCATAAATATAAGCCAGAATTCTTTACTAAAATGTAACTGTTTTTTGCGCTCTACCCTAAGGAAGAGTCGAGATGAGGCTACAATCATAAACTGTTATCTTTTCCCTTGTGTCAGAATAAATTCACCCTTTCACCATATTGACTTGAGGATTGCGGCATGACTATAGCCAACCAGACCACTACCCAGCATCCCACCGATACCCCGCTAGCCTCTGCTGAACCAGAGTTTTCTGGCGGCGAAAACCGAGCAGAAGCTACGGCGGAAGTTGCAGTGGAGGGCAAAAAACGCCGTACTCGCACAGCCAAATCTTCTGGGAAAGCATCTGGCAAAGCCAAAGCGCAGATCCAAAGCCGCAGTAGACGCAAAAAAGAGCCTGAGCCTAAGCCCGTGCTACCTGTGGATGAGGATGAGGTGGAAATTGATGATGAGCTAGATGATGTCGATGATGAACTGGATGATGACCTAGATGACGAACTAGATAGCGACCTAGAGGATTTCGAGTTGCCTGCAGATGCCCCTGATCTAGAGTTAGTGGACTTGGTCGATGATGAAAAGCTCCCCACCGATGCTGAAGTTGCCGAACTGGTTGTGCCAGAAGACCAAGATGAGCCTGATAAAGGGGGCAAGCGCGTTACCAAGAAGCGCCCTTCTCAATCCCGCAAAAAAAATTACACCGAAGACTCGATTCGTCTGTATTTACAGGAAATTGGGCGGATTCGTCTGCTCAGGGCAGATGAAGAAATCGAGCTGGCGCGCAAAATTGCCGACCTGCTTTATTTGGAGGAGCTTGCCAACTGGTATGGCGAGATTGCCGAACGGGATATTTTGGGCGATCCCACTTCATGGGAGAAGGCGCAAAACACCATAGAATGGGCAAGGCTGACTTGGCTGTGTGATCCTCTGCGGGAACAAGCCCAAGCTGGGGGTCAGAAGCCGCCCACCAGTAAGTTCTTCTCTGCGTTGGCTAAGCAAATTGTGATTCCTGAGGAAGAGAAAAAGACCCTGACCTTTGCCAACCCCGAGCTAGAAGAGCAGTGGCAAGCTGTGCGGGAAACCTATGTGCCACAATTTCGCAAGCGACTGCACAACGGACAGCGTGCCAAAGAAAAAATGGTGCAGTCTAACCTGCGCTTGGTGGTGTCCATTGCCAAAAAATATATGAATCGTGGTTTGTCCTTCCAAGACCTGATCCAAGAGGGTAGCTTGGGCTTAATTCGTGCCGCCGAAAAATTTGACCATGAGAAGGGCTACAAGTTCTCCACCTACGCTACATGGTGGATCAGACAGGCAATTACTAGGGCGATCGCCGATCAGTCGCGCACCATTCGTCTGCCCGTGCATCTCTATGAAACCATCTCCCGCATCAAAAAGACCACCAAACTGCTGTCGCAGGAGATGGGACGCAAACCCACCGAAGAAGAAATTGCTACCCGCATGGAAATGACCATTGAGAAACTGCGCTTTATTGCCAAGTCAGCCCAACTGCCCATTTCTCTGGAAACGCCCATCGGCAAAGAGGAGGACTCCCGTTTAGGAGACTTTATCGAGTCTGACGGTGAAACCCCTGATGACCAAGTAGCCAAAACTCTGCTGAGAGAAGACCTCGAAAATGTGCTGGATACGCTCAGCCCTCGGGAGCGGGATGTTTTGCGCCTGCGCTACGGCTTAGATGATGGCAGAATGAAAACCCTCGAGGAGATTGGGCAGATTTTTAATGTAACTCGGGAACGCATCAGGCAAATTGAGGCAAAGGCACTGCGCAAACTGCGCCACCCCAACCGCAATAGTGTCTTGAAAGAATATATTCGCTAGCCAAGCAGTTGGGAAGTGGGATAGAAGCAAGGATTGAGGCAGGGTGAAGTAGGGGCGAAACTGCCAAATTTTCTGTCAATCTGGGAATTTAGCTTGAAGCATCCAGTCCTGAATAATTTGCCATTCCACAGATAGTGCTTGAATAGTAGCGATCGCCAGTCCCATAAAACTAATATATTTCTAAAGAATGCAATTAGAATAACTTGTAATGTTTAAACTGCGGTAAATCAGGCACATTGATTTGGGGATTAGTTGTCTGAAAAAATACTGCGATTGCATCGCCTTCCTTGAACTGGTTAAAGTATTGCATCAGTTGAGGGGTAGTATGGATTTTATTGATTTTCAACTCTACTCTCATAGTAAAATGAGGTAAAAACTGATAGAAAAGATAACACCTGTAGGATAAATCTTCATCATCATTGCGATCATCAATTCCTTTGCCTACGATAGTACCTGTGGTGCGGCTGGCATTTCGCATAAACTCCTTAATACGGTGCAACTGCTTCCAATAAAAGTAAAGACAAATTGCAAAAGTTAGCGTGAGGCTAATTACTAAAACTGTAAATGATTTCTCCTCAATTTTACCGAATAAATTGCCAACAATGAGCAAGAATAGAAAACTACCCACTACAATCAGACCTGTTTTGGTTGGCTGGCTGTATTGTACGGCATCGTAAATGGGCAATTCTGGGTTATAGATATACTTCATAAGACACGCTCAACTAAAATAATTTGCAAGTAGGTAAATAGGCTATTCTTTGACACGGATATACCATTCAGGGGGATAGAATAATAACTTCAAGCGATCGCTCCATTTGTTCAACTTCTTACCATCCTCATAAATCAGTAGCCACTCATGGAAGGCAATTTTGATAGGATTATAGGAATTGACAGGGCGGGTTAAGCCGTATATGGGTGGATTGGTGCGCTTCTCTTCGGCAAAGGTGTTAAACAAGCGATCGTAAATTATGAGAACTCCTCCATAGTTGCGATCAATATATTCGGGATTGGAAGCATGATGTACGCGGTGGTGGGAAGGAGTATTGAGAAATAGCTCCAACCAGCCCAGCTTGGGAATCAACTCGGTATGAATCCAAAATTGATAGAGCAAATTCAGAGAGAGGGTAATACTCACCGCCAAAGGATGGAATCCCAGCAGGTACATCGGTAAAAAAATTAGATAATTGCCTGATAATAAACTTGTCCATCCCAAACGATAGGCAACCGATAAGTTGAAATGCTCTCCTGAATGATGCACCGCATGACTTGCCCACAGCCAACGGATACGATGGGCAAAGCGATGATTCCAATAGTAGAAAAATTCCTCCGTAAGAAATAATAGGATTAGCCCCCACGCTGTACTTAAGGGTACAGTCCACCAGCGATACTGCCACACAAAAAGAGCGATCGATATAATAAGCGTCTTGGAAAAGAAAGCACTCATAAAACTACCGATCGCCACTCCAAAAGAAGCCAGACTTTCTGGTAAATTAAAGCTCCCCTTTTGGGACATAAGAATCACGATCGCTTCCAATACAATAGCTAACAAGAAAATATAATAGTACTGAGCAAAAATACCAGTAAACATTAGAACTAACCTGAGAAATACTATTCGGGAAATTTACGATTTAACCAAGCCAAGATTTTATTAGCACTAGCTTTACCTTCTCTGCTCAGATAATTTACCCTTAACACACTGCGATCAAATCCGTGATCACCTCCATCAATGGTGATAGTTTCCACATCCTTATTTGCTTGCTTGAGAGCCTCAGCAAACTTAGTCATTAATTCATAGGGAACAATGCGATCTTTTGTGCCATGAAACAGTATTGAAGGGGCGTTAGCAGAATTTGCATTGAGAATAGCATTAGCTTTGCGCCGTCTTTCCTGCACTTGGGGCTCGGAGCTATTTGTAGTGCCGCCAAAATATACATCAGTATAGCGGGTTAAGCCTGTGTAATAACCATAAAAAGCAATCATTCCGTTAGGCTGATCGGAAATGTTTGCCCACAATTCACTACCTTGATAGTAAGAATCGTTAGCAGAAACTAATACTTGAGCCGTAAGAGTAGCACCTGCCGAGTTGCCATGTAAGATGATGCGATCGGGGTCAATCTTTATTTGATTGGCATTTTTGCGAAGATACTGCACTGCCGCTTTCACATTTTGCACTGGTTGAGGAAATACTGCTTTAGTTTCATTCTTATTAAACAGTCGGTAGTTGATATTAAAAGTAGCATATCCCGCCCGATGATACTCATTAGCCCAAGCTCTGATCCATTCCTTGCTACCAGCTATTCCCCCGCCCCCATGCACTATCAAAATAATCGCCCGCTTGTGATTGTTGGGAACACATAAATCTCCAAGAAATGCCTGCTTTGCTGTTGGTGGAGTGTAGGTTACAGTCTGGCAAACTGGAGCGGCGATCGCCCCTTTTACTGAGAGGAAAACCCTAGTGATTGCTAATAGACCAAAACCCAACTTACTCAACATATTCCCTTACCCACATTACCAATAGTTTGCTGATACATCAGACAGAATTCACACATAAATCGTTCAATATCTTTAATGAAAAAATAGACTTCCCTCTATCAGGTTTAGAAGGAAGCCTGACAAATCAATCTAGTTCAGTCGGACTGATTGCAAAGGAGTAGTAGTGCCAGTTGCGCCACCGCTGAGAATTTCGTCAGCATAATTGCTCAAACGACTGCCCACCATAGTAAACATTGTGCCAGTACCAGCCGCTCCATCAGTAATAGGAATGACCAGAGTAATCGCTCCATAGGTATTGCCCGAAATGGAACCACCTTGAGGACCTACTGCACCGTATGGCTTGGCAGAAAGGATATTGATGCGATAGGTATTGCCACGCTTGAAAGAGACTGCTAGGTTGATGGGATAGCTCTTGCCAGCGATCGTGACCGTGCCGTGATTGTATTTGGCAAGAGTGGGAATTACATTCTTTTCCCCCGCCTTGGAAATAGTATTCAATTCATCTTGAGAAGAGAAGCTATCAATCTGCATCGTAACCTGAACACCCTTAGTAGAAGGAGCACTGAAGCGAACCCTGCGGGCAGTTGTGCTGGTTAATACGCCACGGGAAATGGTGGTTGTGCCCATAACTGCATTGTAGGTGCCGATGGGAGCCCTTTCATTGGAGGCTTGCGCTACCTTGACAGGAATGGAACTATTGGTAACAACTTCCGCAAAGGTAGGAATGGAAGCGGTCATGAGCAATGCAGAGAGAGCGATGGCGTACTTAGTCATAGTGTTTCTCCAGATAATTGAATTTTGGAAGTTTAACGGATTGACGAAAAGATAAATCACTGGTTTTGCGTCCGATTGCGGACATTCTGCTCCAACTGGTCGTATTGAGCGGGACTGAGAATTTGCTTCAGTTCCGACTGCATGGATTGCAGGGTTCCCCTCAGAGACATTTTTTGCCCCCATGAAAGATGCAACGACAGGGCGGCAGAACGCAAATCCTTCCCTTCGGCAAGGGCAGTTTTGATCTGCTGTCTTTGCTCTGCGGTCAGCTTGGCTTCCACTTCAGCGATGGTGCGATTGGCTAGTTCCACTATCTTCTCCTCCTGTGTGGAGGAAAGAGTAATCCCCCGCAGAGATGGAAACTGAGTGGTAAGAGTAGATTTAGATGCTACTACCTCTCCAGCGATCGCTGGTGGCAGACTATTGATAACTATCACCCCCATAATTGAAATAACTGCAAGTCGTAACATAGGATAGATACCAAGTTCTATTTATGGACAAGATCAAGCTAGCCTGTGTTTATCAGCTTTACTAGGGTATTCAGTCCCTACTTTGATAGGACAAAAGTCCCTTGACAAAACTATGAGTCTCTTTTGTAATCAAAACTAGCCCAGCGTACTAGATGATCTATGCCCACGCCAAAGATACCTAAACTCATCACTAGTTTGGAGTGGATTCTGATAATTGCGGTGGTGATCGCCCAACTATTTGCGATTGGCAGACTGGCGGAAAATATCATTTTTGTTGTAATTGGAATGGCGATTTTTAGTTTGCTAGGACTCTGGCGATCGTCCAAAAGAATACTTAATTATTTGAATGTTGTAACTCAGTGTTTTATTATAGCTATTTTATCTTTTTGGGGTAAAATCTATTCCTATCAGTTACTATTCTTAGTGGTGGTAATTAGAAATTGCTTAATTCTCAAAAGATTAGAGCAGTATATTTTTTCTGCCTTGATAGTGGCTGTAGTTTTTTTAATCCAAACTTATCGCTTTAACCATCAAGAACTAGCTGTGCAGATTGTACAAGGTCAAGGCGAAGTCATCCTAATCATGCTAAACCTCCTCTTTGGATTACTCACCTTTGCATTGCAATTACTGATTGATAAAATCTTAATTGAGGAGCAGAATAAACAAGAACTGGCGATCGCTAATCATAAGTTAAGAGACTATGCCCTGCGGGTAGAGGAACTGGCGATCGTCAAGGAAAGAAATCGTATTGCTAGAGAAATTCATGATGCGATAGGGCATTCCCTCACAGTCTTTAATCTCTACCTAGAAGCCGCTCTCAGACTGATGCCCACCGATTTAGAAGAATCGCAAAACCTCATAAAAGAAGCTAAACAGGTAGGGACTAAAGTATTAGCAGAAGTTAGGCAGGCAGTTACCTCTTTGCGGAGCGATCCCCTTGATGGAGTATCCTTAACTGAAGCCATCAATAACTTAACCAATGAATTTCACCGAACTACAGGTGTTTTGCCCCAAACCGAAGTTATCTTGGAAGTATCGCCCCCACAAGTATTATCTAATACTATTTTTCGTATTGTGCAGGAAAGTTTAACTAATATCTGCAAGCACGCCGAAGCAAAACGAGTTTCTATCAGCCTAGTGCAATCAGCCGATGTCCTTAACTTAACTATTGCGGATGACGGCAAAGGATTTGATATTTCTAAAAATACCACTGGCTTGGGTTTGCAGGGAATGAAAGAACGGGCGATCGCCCTTTCAGGGGAACTGGAAATCATTACTGCTCCCCAACAGGGTTGCAAGCTACAGGCAAAGATTCCCTTACAGGCGCTGTAGAAGAAGTTGAGATAAAATCCTAATATCACACAATAAATAAGTTTATGGATACTGAGCTAATATCCACTTCCCAATTTTGCCGCGATAATCATAAATTCCTGTTTGATAAGAAGCGAGAAACAGAATATAATATCCATGAGGATAGTGCAGTCAAACTGCTTGAACTCTTAGATAAAATCACTCCTGATAATTGCCACCCTGAAATATTTTTTGGCAGAGCGGTTGGTAAAAAGATAGAGTAGGAAATTATGATGGAAATTATCCTTGCGGACGATCAGGACTTGATTAGGCGGGGCTTGAAGGCTCTATTGAAAACCGATCGTGAAATCTCAGTTGTCGGCGAGGCGGGCAACGGCGAGGAGTGTCTAGCCCTCACTCAAAAATTGCAACCCGATCTGATTTTGATGGATATTAGAATGCCGATTATGGATGGAGTGGCGGCGACCAAAGAAGTGCGTGCCCAATTCCCCCAAGTGAAGGTTTTGATTCTGACCACTTTCAACGATCGCGATTATGTGCAAAAGGCTCTCAGGGCGGGAGCTTCGGGTTATTTACTAAAAGATACCCCCTTTGATGAACTCACCCAAGCAATTCGGCTGGTATTGAAGGGCTATAGCCAGATTGCACCTGGACTGTTGGACTGCATTCTGCACAGTCCCTCCCCAGAAATTTTGAGGCAAGTGCCAGCGGGCTGGGAGCATTTAACCCCAAGGGATCGAGAAATTGTGGAACTGGTGGCACAGGGTTTGAGTAATCGAGAGATTGCAGGGACTTTATTCCTGTCAGAAAAAACCGTTAAGAATCGCCTGACTAATATCCTGAGTTGTTTGGGATTGCGCGATCGCACCCAGTTGGCAGTGAGTTTGCTGAAAGGAAGTTAAAATCACATCGGGCGTATCAACCATGACAGTAGAGGGTAAACCGCTATATTGCAGAATATTTCTGCAAGCATGTTGAGCATGATTTGGGATACTCCTTGCTCACCCCCTGCCCCTCTCCCTTTGGGCGAGGGGAGTCAATCCAGCCTAAGCATTTTGTCTATTCCCACACTGGGGGGGAGTAGCAACTATTAGGATGCCCTCCCACTATCCTCTACAGAAACCCAACTGGCGAGAAACTCTGATCCAGAACCGCCTTGGTATCGGCTTTGAGCCACTTACTTAAAATTTCGCCATAGATTGCCCGATAGTCCACTTGCATCGGCAGATTGCCATTGACCAAGCTATCTAGGGCAGGCATTCCCCCATAAAAACCGCCTCTGACATTGCCAATTAGCACGACTGCACCTGCTGTGCCGTGATCGGTTCCGCCTGAGCCGTTTTGAGCAGGTCTGCGCCCAAACTCGGTTTGGATCAGGGTGAGTAGCTGTTGCTCCAATCCCTGCGATCGCAGATCGTTGTAAAGCGCCGCCAGACCAGTGCTAAGTTGTTCCAGTAGGACTTGATGGCGGCGGGCTTGGTTGGTGTGGGTATCCCAGCCACCAATAGTCAGATAAATCACCTGTGGGCGAGTGCGCAGAATCCGACTGATGGTTGCCATCTGTTGACCGACACGATTTTGGGGATAACTACTAGCGGCATTGCTCCGTTTTAGGTCTCGGGTTAAGGTGGCGATCGCCTGCTGACTTTCCAGCACTCTGCGGCGTACCTGTTCGGCGAGGGGATTGGCTTGGCGTTGCCCATAAACCGCCTGAATCGCTTGTCCCAACCTACCACTGGTTTGGCTGGCAAGGCGGGGAGAAAGTTGCAAATAGCGATCACTCTTGCCCATTAGTGCCAAGGGGTATTCATCTCCCAAGAAAATAGCATCCACCGCCTGAGCTTTGGTGGATTCGAGGTATCGCCCCAACCAGCCAGAATCGGGACTGCCCTGAGGACTACCACTCTGCCAAATGTCTTTGGCGCGAAAATGGGACTGACTAAAATTGGGATAGCCCACATTCTGAATTATTGCCAACTTGCCCTGATCTAGCAGTGGTTTCAGGTCTTTGAGCGCAGGATGAAAGGCTACTTCTGGCGACACAGGAATGCCATCCTTAATAGCCAAACTGGGGCGGAGGCGCAGATAGTTAGGATCACGATAGGGAATAAAAGTATTGAGGGAGTCGTTGCCCCCTGCCAACTCCACCACCAATAAAGTCCTTTGGTTATTGGCACGGGCGAACAGCGGCTCTACCGCCACCAGTAGGGCAGTAGCACCCACAGCAGTCAAAAAATTGCGTCTATTGTACATAATTCCCATAGTTTTTACCTCAAACCAGTTGATAGATAGGGGCAGATAGGAGTAAAGCCGCAAATTCTCTGGTGTCCAGATTGCGTCCCGCTGTTTCTATGGTGGGATCGAGCTTGCCGTCTAGGAGCAGATTCACTAAGTCCTGGCGAGAATAGCGGTCTGCATCAAAATCAAAACCGTTGTCGTCCTCGTATTTCCCTGTCATGGACTGGGCGAGGTTAAAGCGTGCCAGTAAAGAAGGAGCGGTGTACCAACCACTATCATCCGCCCAACCTTTGACCGTTGGCGGGTTATAGATGATTTGCCCCATAGTGCGTAGAGCGGCAAGGATGCGCTCAGGCTGTGCCTTGATGCCCAACTGGCGTATGCTTCCCACCATAAAATAAATGGGGGTTTTTAGCTGACTGCGGTAACTTTTGGCACTATAAAATTCGGGGCTATTAAACAGGGTCTCCATCATCGCCCCAATACTGCGCTGATTTTTGTGATAGGCGATCGCTAAGCGTTCAATTACCGCAGGTTCAGGATTGGCATAGGCAAAGGTTTTCCATAGCTTATTTGCCAGTAGTTTAGGAGTAGCGGGATGATTTGCCAGTATTTCCACAATGTCTGCAGTCTTGAAGTTACCCCGTTTCCCCAGAAATATCTTGGCAGTGGGATCATGGCGGCGCGCCACAAACTGGGCTGTAGCCGTACCTTGACTGGGATCACGCCGCAATAGCCAACCCGTCAAAGCCCTCGCCCCCTCTTGAATATCTTGTTCGGTGTAGTTGCCCCGCCCAATGGTAAATAGTTCCATTACCTCACGGCTGTAGTTTTCATTGATCTTGCCGCGCCGATTTTGTAAATTGTCTAAGTAAACCAGCATGGCGGGGCTGGTGGTCACCTGCCAGAGTAATTCCTGAAAGTCCCCAAGGGCATGTTGGCGCAGGCGTTGTTCGTAGTCAATCAGCAACAGGGGAAACCGCACTTTGGCTATTGCCACGACAAAGTGATCGCGCCAAAAGTTGACCATCTTTTCATGGAAGGGATTGACAGCCGCTACCATCTGCTCTATCAGCCACTTGCTAAATTCGCGGCGTTGTTGGGCGAGCAGGCGGGTAATTTGTTGCCGATCCCTAGTGTTGATGGGGCTAAGGGTAGGTACTGTAGGGCTGGGGGTATCCTTTAGCCAAGTTTGCAGGAGGGCGGAGGGAGAACTGGGGTTGTTTAATTCAGCTAGGGTAGCGCCAAAGCTGGCTTTGCGCCAGAAATGAGCTTTTTGGGTGAGGGTATCCATAGGGGGATGGGGTGGGATGCAGTCATTTGTTGAGACTGATCAGGTGCACGGAAGGTTCAACATTTGCCAACCTTGCCCTAAGTGTAATTTTATTGACTTATTGACCCGCCATTACAGGCTATCTGGGAGGACTCACAACTGCAACCCTGAGATTATGCCCCTTAATGCCTAAAGATGCCTAAAGAAGAAGTGTGGCGGTGGTTGCTATTGATCAGAATTCCAGCGATCGCCATTTTTAGTACACCAGCTTTTCTCCATAGTAGCTTGTATAATCTATCAGATGCTGATTATGGTTTGCTTAGAGAATGACCGACTGGCTCAGACCCGCCCAAAGACTGAGAAGCTTGCCCCAATATGTATTTGCGCGACTGGATGAACTAAAAGTCAAGGCACGACAGCAGGGCTTAGATTTGATTGATTTGGGCATGGGCAACCCCGATGGCCCTACCCCTGCGCCTGTGTTAGAAAGCGCCAGCAAAGCGATTTACGACCAGCGACATCATGGCTATCCTCCCTTTGAAGGCACAGCCAGCTTTAGGCGAGCGATTACCGACTGGTATCACCGCCGCTATCGGGTGCAACTCGATCCTGAGGGAGAGGCACTGCCTCTGATTGGCTCAAAAGAGGGCTTGACCCATCTGGCTCTGGCGTTTGTTGATCCCGATGACTTGGTGTTAGTGCCCAGTCCCGCCTATCCTGCTCACTTTCGCGGACCTTTGATTGCAGGGGCAAAAATCTATGAACTCCTGCTCTCTCCTGCCAATCACTGGTTGATCGATCTGGAGGCAATTCCCTCTGACATCGCCCAGCGGGCAAAGGTGCTTTACTTTAACTATCCTGCTAATCCTACAGCGGCGATCGCCCCAAGGGAGTTTTTCCAGCAAGTGGTGGAGTTTGCCCACAGATACCAAATTTTACTGGTACATGATTTGTGCTATGCCGAGCTTGCCTTTGACGGCTATCAGCCCACCAGTCTGCTAGAAATTGACGGCGGTAAGGAGGTGGGCGTAGAATTTCACACCCTGTCCAAAACCTATAATATGGCGGGTTGGCGCGTGGGGTTTGTGGTGGGTAATCGGGATGTAATTCAAGGCTTACGCACCCTGAAGACTAACTTGGATTACGGCATTTTTGGGGCGATCCAAACAGCAGCAGAAACTGCCCTCAATCTGCCTGAGAGCTACTTAGAAGAGGTGCGATCGCGCTATCGGGAACGGCGCGATTTTTTAACCCAAGCGCTGGCGGAATTGGGTTGGCATATCCCTAAAACCTACGCCACCATGTATTTGTGGATGCCTTGTCCCCAAGGTATCTCTTCTACGGACTTTGCTCTGGAAGTTCTGCAAAAAACGGGAGTTGTCCTTACCCCAGGGGTTGCCTTTGGCAGGGGCGGCGAGGGCTATGTCCGAGTCAGTTTGATTGCCGATTGCGATCGCCTCGGGGAAGCAGTAAACCGCCTCAAGACAGCAGGAATTTGCTACCGCTAATTGTGCTAGGGAAAGGGGTTAGTGGCTTGCAGTTTTGCCCGTGCTGTCTTCACTGCCTGTTCTGCCAAAATTTTGGCTTGCTTATCGCCGCCACCAATGCTGGCAAGTTTTTGCTCGGCTGACGCGAGTTCTTGGCGGGCAGAGTTGGCATCAATCTCGCTGGCTGAGGTGGCACTCTTGACCAATACGGTAACCTCATTGTCTTCTACTTCGGCAAAACCACCATTGACGGCGATCGCCTGCCACTGATTGTTAGCACGATAGCGCAATACGCCAATGTCCAGTGCAGTGAGCAGGGGGACATGATCCGTCAGGATACCCAACTGTCCTGTGGTACTAGGCAGAATTACCTCATCGGCTGTGGAATCCACCAAGGTTTCGGCGGGGGAAATTACTTTGATGCTCAAGGTCATAAGTGTTGGTGTTTTGGGTGATGAGCTAACGGGGGAGAGGCATTTGCCCCCCAGCCCCTAATTCATGGTTAAGTTACGGCAAACAGCAGACTACTTGGCTGAGGCTTTGAGTTTTTCCGCTTTGGCGATCGCCTCATCGATATTGCCCACCATATAAAAGGCTTGCTCAGGCAATTCATCCAGTTCACCCGACAGGATCATCTGGAAGCCCTTAATGCTTTCCTCAATGGTGACATACTTGCCAGGGGAGCCTGTAAACACCTCTGCCACAAAGAAGGGTTGCGACAGGAAGCGCTCGATCTTGCGCGCCCGTGCCACAGTGATCTTGTCATCCTCCGACAACTCATCCAAACCGAGAATGGCGATAATATCTTGCAGTTCCTTGTATCTCTGGAGGGTGCGTTGCACTGCCCGCGCTGTTTCGTAGTGTTCTTTGCTCACCACCGAAGGTTGCAACATGGTAGAAGTAGAACCCAAGGGATCAACGGCGGGATAAATCCCCTTAGCCGCCAAACTGCGGGATAGCACTGTAGTAGCGTCCAAGTGAGCAAAGGTAGTGGCGGGGGCGGGATCAGTCAGGTCATCGGCAGGGACATAGACCGCTTGCACCGAGGTAATAGAGCCATCGGCGGTACTGGTAATCCGTTCTTGCAGATCGCCCATCTCTGTACCCAAAGTGGGCTGATAACCCACTGCTGAGGGCATTCTACCCATGAGCGCCGACACTTCGGAACCAGCCTGCACAAAGCGGAAGATATTGTCGATAAAGAGCAATACATCTTGCTTACCGACATCACGGAAGTATTCTGCCATCGTCAGCGCCGAGAGACCCACCCGCATTCTGGCACCGGGGGGTTCGTTCATCTGACCATAGACTAGAGCGAGGTATTGCAAAACGCCCGACTCTTTCATTTCGTTGTAGAGGTCGTTGCCTTCACGGGTGCGCTCACCTACGCCACCAAATACAGACACGCCCGAGTGTTTTTTGGCAATATTATTGATTAGCTCTTGAATTAGTACGGTTTTGCCTACACCAGCGCCACCAAATAAGCCAATTTTGCCACCACGACGGTAGGGAGCCAGCAGGTCAATTACTTTAATTCCCGTCTCGAAGGTGGAGGGTTTGGTTTCTAGGCTAGTAAAAGCAGGGGCGGGGCGGTGAATGGGAAATTTCTCGGTAGCCTCTACCTCCCCTAGCTCATCGATGGGTTCACCCAACACATTAAATATGCGTCCCAGAGTGCCTTTCCCCACAGGTACGCTGATCGGCGCTCCCGTATTTTCTACGCTCATGCCCCGCACAATGCCATCGGTGCTACTCATCGCCACCGCCCGCACCCGATTGTCACCCAATAGCTGTTGCACTTCTGCGGTTACTCTGATGTCTTGCCCTGCTTCATTTCTGCCTGTGATTACCAATGCGTTGTAAATTTCGGGCATATTGCCGCTGGGAAACTCCACATCCACCACCGGTCCGATGACTTGGGTGATGATACCTGTTGTTTTTTCTGCTACTGCTGTCATGCTTGAACTTTTGAATTAACCCTTTTCCAACTTATCATGAATCGACACATAAATTATGGCTGGATCGCAAATCAGCAGATTCGGCGATTGGGGGTTCGCCAACTTTCTGCAACTTAGAGTTTGCCAGCATCCCTAAATCGCCAACTAAAGTTGAGGAGCATGATTAGTATCAACAGTACCAAGGCGATCGCCCAGGCGAGGTTTTGTTGCACCACAAAGGGGGAGGTGGCATAGCGGTACAGGGTAACGGCTAGGGAGGGGGTAGGGCTACCCACCAGTGCTTTGGGGTACTCCAGCGAGGACAGGGCGGTAAACAATAGGGGTGCGGTCTCACCCGCTGTGCGAGCCACGGCGAGAAATATCCCTGTCAGTATCCCTTTGCGGGCATGGGGCAAAATCAAGCGCCACAGGGTAGCCGTAGGCGATACCCCCAAAGCTAGGGAAGCACAGCGATAGATGTGGGGAACCTGTTGCAGTGCCTCAGCCGTAGTCAGGGCAATAATGGGGAGCATGATCACAGCCAGCGCCATCCCCCCCGCTAGGGCAGAGAACTGATAGCGGGTGACAATCACACCATAGGCAAAAACGCCAACAATAATCGATGGTGTACTGCTCAGCATTGCCATTGCTATCTGCACCATCGGCTGGAAGCGATCGCGCCACTCGGCTAGATAAATCCCTGTACCCACACCCAGCGGCACACTGACACTAAGGGCGATCGCCAACATCAAGCCCGTACCAGCGATCGCATGGGCAAAGCCACTGATGCGATTGTCCACAAACCCAGTGGCAGTGGTGGTATCCACCCCCGCAGGCAAGGTGAATAACATCTGCCAGTGCCAGTGCTGAATTCCTTTGACTATGATCTGCGCCAGCAGGGCACTACTGGGTAACAGTGCCACCAGCGCCAGCCCCCATACCAGAAATTGGGTTAGCCACTGCGACCATCTGCGGCGATCGCCAATGGGTTGAGTGAAATCTACAGACATACCAAGCGATAGATGTGCCGACACAGCCGCTCAAAGCCCTGTCGGTTTTCTGCGGAAATAAATAAAGCCTTAGGATAAGCCTCCTGTAAGGCGGTCAGTTCAGCAGGAGCCAGCGCATCTATTTTGTTGAACACCAACAGAGTTTCCCCCACCACTAGGGGCATATCCTGCAAAATCTGCTGTACCGCTCGCATCTGGGCGGAAAAATCTGGGTGAGAGGCATCCACCAGATGGATCAGGGCATCGGCTTGGGTGACTTCTTCGAGGGTGGCACGAAAGGCATCTAGCAGTGAGGGGGGTAGTTCGTGGATAAAACCCACAGTGTCGGTGAGCAAAACGGTGCAGTCCCGTCCCACAAATTCTTGCAAGTGCAGGCGGCGCGTGGTGGGATCGAGGGTGGCAAATAGCTGATCGGCGGCGTAGGCGTTGGCTTTGGTGAGCTGATTGAGTAGGGTGGATTTGCCCGCATTGGTGTAACCCACGATCGCCACTGTGGGCATTTCCCGATCTAGGCGCTGTTGGCGTTGCCGTGCCCGATGGCTTTGCAGAGAATTAACTTGCTTTTGCAGGTGGCTGATGCGCTTTTGCAAAACACGCCGATCGCTCTCCAGCTTGGTTTCACCAGGTCCTCTAGTGCCGATACCACCCCCCAGTCGTGATAAATCCTGCCCCCTGCCCGCCAAGCGTGGCAGACGATATGCCATTTGCGCCAGTTCTACTTGCAGTTTCCCCGCTGCAGAACGAGCACGCTGGGCAAAAATATCTAAGATTACCTCAGTGCGATCGCTGACCCGCACCCCCAGCTTGCGCTCCAAATTGCGAATCTGCACTGGCGACAATTCCCGATCAAAGACCACCAAATTAGCTTGTCGAGTTTGGGCGGCAATCATCAACTCCTGTACCTTTCCTTCTCCCAAAACCGTTTGCGGATGCGGTTGCTCTCGTTTCTGCGCCAAAATATCCAGCACCACCCCACCCGCACTTTCCACCAGTTTTTGCAGTTCGTTGAGGCGATGGTAATTCTGGGTTAAGCCCGCCAAAATTACTCGATCTTGCTTGGAATCAACAGCGATCGCCGCAAATTCGCGATTGAACTCTGATTCCAGATTGGTAATCAGCCCCACAAAGTCCTGTTTGGTCAGCACATCAAGGCTCATCGGCGAACTGACTTGCCACTGCGGCGTAGCAGTGTCAGATGGCACTAAGTGGCACAACCAACCACAGCGATCGCTGAGTACCGCCAAAACATCCAACCTTTGCATCGCCATTGCCACCAGATCAGTAGTATTCGGTGGCTCGGCATGGAGGCTCACCGCAATACAGCGCAATCCACAGAGCCGCTCCCCGCCATAGCGCGGCAGTTCCAAAGGCGGAATACGGGTTTGATTGGGCGTGCCAATCCCCACCCTGACCAACTGCCCCCTACGATTGGCATAGACGCAGAGGGGCAATTCCAGATCGTGAGCAAGGTAAATCAGGCGTTGGGCAAATTCAGCATTGACTACAGTCGACTGCGGCAGACGCAAGCGATACAGTTTCTGCAACTGCTTGATCTGACTGGGCTTCAGCCCCGATTGTGCGCCGTAAATTAACTCGATAATGCTTAGAGATCACTGGATAACTTTGGAGTTTAGCATAAGCTCTACAGAGATGTCAGGCATCATCAGCCAAAACTCACCAAAACCTTTTTGCCCAAACTGGGGCTTAGTCTTGTCAGGGGAAAGGGTGCTGAGCCAATCCAAAGATTGCTCATCAAACAAGATTGGGGTATTCCTTCAGTTGATTTAACTGCTGAAATTGATGGTTTGCCAATTGCCAGAAACAGGTTTTTATTGCTCAGTCAATTATGGTTTTTAGGGATGGTGTAACATATTGCTTTTCCCTGACAACCAGAGACAGTGCGCACTGATACTATCTTCTATCAACTATTCCAATCCTATCCATCTCTGTTGTTTGAACTGGTGGGATTACCACCCGAAATGGCAGAAGGTTATCAATTCACTTCTGCAGAGATCAAAGAACTCACCTTCCGTTTTGACGGCATCTATTTGCCTAACACACCTGACAAACTCATCTGGTTTGTGGAAGTGCAGTTCCAAAAGGTAGAGGAGTTCTATCGCCAGTTCATCACTGAGATCATGCTCTACTTGAA
>Ga0272446_1001531_pt1 | contig 33483 bp, 49 predicted proteins | sample YNPCB0061_FD_194587 | JGI IMG/M metagenome (GOLD analysis project Ga0272446, IMG submission 194587) | Hot spring microbial mat communities from Yellowstone National Park, WY, United States - YNP-CB-006-1 | ecosystem: Environmental > Aquatic > Thermal springs > Hot (42-90C) > Sediment | place...
GGCCACCGGACCCCCGTAGGGCATGGCGCAGAGGAGGCGGGCAGTGGGCCGACGAGATCGGCTACGGCCAGGCTGCCGAGGAGGTAAAGCCGACGGACGAGCCGACGCTGAACCTCTTCGGAGAGACCGCCATGGTCCAACCATCGCCCCGGTTCATGCGGGCGCTGCACGAAGCGATCCGTTGTGCGCCGACGTATGTGGTGCGCCACCAGCTTCTTGAGATCAGCAAACAGATCGACGGAGGTGGAAAATGAACGAGGACAATGAGGGCGGCTATTTCAATCTGGGCAACACCTTGCTGCTCATCCTCGCCATCCTTGCGGCTGTTGGCCTGGTCCTCTCTTCGCCGCAGGCGGGCATGATCCCATGATCAACGTGCTCCTGGTCTACAGCACGCTCTTCTGCACAAGCTGCCTCTACGCGGTTGCGCTGCAGTGTACCTCGTGGGGGCGCTGGCTGGCAACGGAGCGGACGTGGATCAGCGTCGTCATCGGCGTCGGCTACGTCACAGCGTTTATGCGCCTTCTCGGTCCGGCACCAGAGTGGTGGCAGTGGCTGACAGCCTGGGCGATGGCCGGGACGCCCATCGTGGCCAGGTCGCTCTACAACGAGCTACGCCGCTTCGAGGAGTCCTGGCAACGGGAGAGCACCCGATGACGCCTAGCAAGCGCTGGCCCAATCATGCTGAATGGGCCAGGCTGGATGTGATCGGGTTGAGCAGAAGGATTCAGGACCGAACCAAAGAGGCGCAAGCGGCAATCGAGCGTAACAACCGTCTGCTGGCAGCGGCGCTCCTGGCAGACATCAGGGCAGACGCCGCCGAGATCATCACGATCCTGGTGAACGTGAAAGGAGGGCAGGGGCCGATGGCTGGACAGGACTCCATCGAGCGACTGAAGAGACAGAACGAGGAACTGGAACGAAAGCTGAAAGAGGCTCGCGATCTGGCCGAGAGGCTGGAGCGAGCGGTCAAGGCGACCAATACGACCAAGCAAGACGGGCAGCAGGGAGGGAAGAAACGATGATCGCATTGCTCGTGATCCTGGTGCTGCTCTACGTGCTCACGTTACCGAAGCCATGAGGAGGGGAACGATGAGTGGGAACTGTGGACGTTGCCATCAGTGCGGGGCCGATCTGCGGATCGTCCAGGACGGCGAGGAATGGTGCTCCGTCTGCCAGACCTACCGGCGCTATCGCAGCCACGGATGGTCAGCCGCTGCCAGCGACCCTAACAGTGAGACGTGTCCCGATTGGTCCAGAATCATCGTCGGGCGCCGCGAGCGGGACGGGGTGGTCGTCGAACTGGGAGATCGTGACTTGCTGCCCTCAGGCCGCCACAGCCATGATTTCGAATGGGGGTATGGCGGCAGCGGACCGGCGGAGACCGCCTGGGTGGTCCTGGAGACTGTGGTCGGGCGCGAGGTGGCCGAGGTCTGCTACCAGCACTTCAAGTGGGGGATCGTGGCACACCTGCCGCGGACGTGCTGGCAGATAAGCGTCAACCAGATCAGGGAATGGGTCTGCCGATTCCTACGTGATGCGGAGACTCCCATCGGCGTGGAGGCGATGGCAGCCTGAAAGCGAGGGCGCTCGCGGGCCGGTCACTCGCGAGCGCCCCATGGGGAAGACGGAACTAGGGAGAGCATACACATGAGCACCGAGATTGTCAAGCACGAGGATCTCTGGGACGGCGAGAACATTCGCCGCATGGCGGATCTGCTGCGCAAAATGCTGCCAGGCGGCGAACGGCTGAGCGACGGCGAAGTACTGGCGCTCGCCCAGGCGGCGAGAGTCATGAAGCGCAATCCCCTGGCCGGCGAGATCTGGGCAATCGCCGGAAAGGGGGTCACGGATGGCTACCGAGGCCTCATCAAGGACGCAAAACCGGGGAGCTACAACTACCGGTATCGCAACCCAAAGCCGGAGGAAGTCACAGCACACGAGATCCGCGAGCGAGATATCGCATGCATCTGCGAACTTTACATCTTCGAGGAGGCCCGGCAGTGCCGGGAACTCGGCATCCCATACGAGCCGGTGCTGGGCATCGGCATCGTGCGGGAGGAGGAGCGGTACCAAACCGAGACATGGGATGCCAACACGCGGCGGCGCATCGCATTGCCGCGGGAGAAGTGGCAGCCAATCGCTCCCCCCACAGGTCGTAGCTGGTTCTGGCGAGCAGAGATCCGCGCCCTAAAGGACGCGCTCAGGAGGGGCGGACTTGCCTACACCGATGACGAGGAGCATGAGATCAGGGCCATCGCCGAAGAGATGGGGGTAGACACGACAGGCGCCACCAATGCTACGCAGGTCGTGCGGCTCATCGAGACGCACGCGGCCCTGGAGGAGAGCAGGATGAAACAGGCGGAGTACATCGCCGCGACAGAACAGGCATTCGGTCAAGACATCGCCCAGGAGGTCGCGAAGGCCCGGGTGCAGCAAGCCGCCGACGATCTCTACGGCCCCGATCCGTCCTCGCCTCCACGTCCCCCCATTTTCTGGCAAATCCCAATTGAATGGATTGATCGCCTCATGGAACGAGCCAATGAGACGACGAACGGCTACTATCGTCACATCAAGCATGTCGAGAATACCCTCCTCAAGGAAGGGTTTGCCGTAGTCGACAAGACCAACGTAACGCAAGCCCTGCAGGCGCTCATCAGGCATGCGGAAGGAAAGACGGCAGAAGGCACCATAGCGGAGAAAAAAGATGCCACAGTGGAGAAAGTTGTACACTAAGATCACCGAGAGCCTCGATGTCAATGACATGCCTGACGACTTCACCAGATTTCTGTGGATCATGCTGCTGCTCGTCGTGGACCGCGAGGGGCGATGCCTGGACAATCCATCCTACGTGCGCGCCAGAGCCATGCCTTTGCGCAGCGATATCTCAATTGAGCAAGTAGCAAACGCTCTCGACTGGTTCGCAGAACACGGCATGATCAAGCGCTACCAGGTCAACGGGCGGCGCTATTTCTGGATCCCAACCTTCCACGAACATCAGGGCAACACGGAGCGCGAGGCGGAAAGCATCTATCCACCACCTCCAAACGAGGAAGACATAGACCTGGCGGGGCCACAATCGGCTTCCGCCGCGGGCGACCAGGTCGCGACTAACTCAAGAGCTACTCATGACCAGGTCGCGACTAACTCAAGAGCTACTCATGACCAGGTCGCGACTAACTCAAGAGCTACTCATGACCAGGTCGCGACTAACTCAAGAGCTACTCATGACCAGGTCGCGACTAACTCGCGCTCAGATGCAGATGCAGATGCAGATGCAGATGCAGATGCAGATGCAGATGCAGATGCAGAGGGAGAAGAATTGCCGGCGTCGCAAGCGACGCCGGCCAATCCCCCGCGTGCAGGCCCTAAACGTCACCAAGCTCAAACGACAGACCTAGGCTATCAGCCGCTCTTTGAGCAACTCTGTCAGACATGTGTCTTGGATCCATCGCTGAGCGCGGCCAAAGTTGGCATCTTCGCGAAGCGACTCCGCAAGGGGGGATATGGCGCTAACCACATCGCGGACTTTGAGGCATGGTGGTACCAAAACGATTGGCGCGGCAAAAAAGGGCAACCGCCCACGCTCTCTCAGGTTGTCGCCATGCTCCCCCAGGCGCTCTCACGGGCAAGCCCGCACATACGACAGGAGCCACAGGGATTTGCGGCAATCCGCGAGTACATGAGGATTCGGGAGCGCGAACATGGCGACGGAACAGGAGATCTTGAAGGCAATGGCTTTGTTGACGGCGGCATACCCGAACTTTGAACCAAAGCCGCAAACAGTTGCCGTCTATGTCCAGATGCTCAAAGACATTCCCGGCGAAGACCTTTTTCGTGCCGCACGGCAGTGCATCGCGACACTCAAGTTCTTCCCAACTGTCGCAGAAATCCGTGAAAAAGCCCAACAATCCCATCTGCCATCCGCCGCAGAGGCATGGCAAGAAGTCACAAGGCAAATCTGGCAGTCAGGGTACTACGGCAAGCCGCAGTTTCAGAATCCACTCGTGGCACAGATCGTTACAGCCATGGGCTGGCGCGAGTTATGCACGAGTGAGAACCAGATCGCGGATCGTGCGCATTTCATGCGCATGTACGATGAGCTGGCACAACGCGCCCAAGCTCAGTTTCTGGCCCTGAATAGCGGCCCTTCGCGACCACAGCTAACGGGGCGGATAGCTTCTGATAACCAATGAGCCAGGCCCTCACTCAGAAGGCCTTGTAGGGAAATCCTACAGGGGGTAAGAGCGACGCAAGGGGCAGGGGGCGTATGATAAGACCTGATACCGTCCAAAGGGTTGCAGAGCGTCGTAACGGCTCTCTGCGCAAGTTAGCGCAAGAGCTGGGCTTCCCACCTTCGTTTGCCGCCTCTCTCTCTGATGTGCTTCACGAGAGGCATGAGAACGTTGGCCTTCGGACGGAGAATCGGATCCGCGTCGCCCTCGGCCTGGACCCCATCGCCGTCTATGAGGTGCCTCCCTGCCCCGACTGCGGCCTGGTCCACACGGGACGCTGCCGCGGCAAGCGGGGCGAGGTGGCAATCGTCGGCCCTGACGAGGTCGTCGTCAAAAGGGCGCGCCGGCGCACAGTGAAACGCTGGCGTGATCTGCCAGTTGGTGAACTGGCCCGGGCAATCCGCGACCGCGTCGAGTACAAGGTCGCCGACAACTACGGAGAGGAGTGGTCATGACGATAAGGATTTGCAGATCACCTGTTTATCCATCGAAAAACAAGCCGCTCACGTTTCAGGACGTTTCTGGCGTTCTCGCCGAGGACACCGAGGGATGGAATGACCTGGATTGCCTGGCGCGGGTGCGTGACGATCAAGCGCTGGCTGACTACGATGCGCTGCGCTGGCGCCGTGCGCTGGCGCGTGCACGTGAGCTTCCAGGGGACCGCGTGGCGATTGATCTGGGGTTGGTGTTCGGCTGAGGGGGGCAGAATGATACGCGGGTTCCTGCATTCCATAGCCTGGGGAAATCCGTACACTGAGCCACCGGATGGCGCACCACGTGTGCTGGCGGAAGTGTTTACGCTCGACCGTGAACCGCCAGATGATTTCAAAAGGTTCGAGTATACGCCCGGTGGCGGTTATTCGTACTTCATTCAGCATGTCACACCACCATTGAAACAGCTTCCACCAAAGACACTGGCAAGCGTTCGTCGCAAACGCGTAGAACGTCGGATCAGGCGCAAGTATCCACTTTTGGCCGATTATCTCCTTGAAGAAGAGATCGCGAAGAAGCCCGATTATTACGCGGGTATCACCAACACGGAGCTCGCGAAGCGTCACAATGCAGTCTTGGAAGCGGAAAGGACGCGCTACCTTGAGCTGGTCAACAGAGTTGGCGAGATGGTTGTCTTTGCTCAGGAACCGGCTGCTTGCAAGGAGCGCGCTCAACGTTTACGCACAGAGTTGGTATCCCAAAAGGCAGGTAGGGGCCATGGGGAGTAATCCACGGGGGTGGCACTGATTGTGCGGGCTGGCCACCCGTACATCAGCACGGAATCAATTCAGGAGGCTATCGATGAAGCTGCTTAACTTTTCGCATCCCATGACCGAGGCGCAGATCGAGGCTGTGGGGAATCTGGTGGGGGCCAAGATGGAGATCTACGACATCAAGGTCCAGATTGACAACAAAGTCTCGATTATGCCCCAGATTCGAGCTATCGTTGATCAGGTCCTCGTCGCCCTGGAGGGCGAATACCACGAGTACGTCGTCAACCCGCCAGGGTTGGCCGTGGCGGCAGTCTTGCTTTGCCAGAGGCTTCCAGGTCATTACAAGACCGTTCGCATGGTTAGCGATGGAGGCACACCTCCACGGTTTCATGTTGCGGAGGTGGTGTAGGTGACGCCATGAACTTGCAGACGTTGAGAGATCAGGTGTGGAGCTTCCGTCGGCAGGCTGCCGACTACTGGCTGACGCCGGATGAGTTCGACTCCTTGTGCTTCGCTTTTACGGAGGCGGCCGAGGCGATTGACACACAATTGCGCCAGAACGGAGATTTCGTCCGCAATCATGACAAGCATATCGATTCCGCTCGCGAGTTGACCCAGTGCGCCGTGATGCTGGTCACGGCCCTGGGGCCAGGCCACAGGTATGGACAAACTGAGGCGTGGGTTGATCATCGGGAACTGAACGTGTACGAATGCGCCAGGAGGGTCGCCCACGCGTACATCAGCTACATCGATGCGCCAAAAGCCACGATGTGGCGTGTCTGGGCTGAGGCGGCTCTACTGCAGATTGCCGGGTTGTTGGGGGATGAGTTCCCCCAGATGGTCGATCAGGAGTTGGCACGCGTGGAGGCAATGCACGGAAAGCAGCGGCTGGAACGGGCAGTGGCGAAGTGCTTCGAGGTGGTCAGGAAAGATCAGCAGAACTGCTGACCAGAATCAGCAGTTTTGCTGATGGCAGAAGGGGGAGCTAATCAGGTCGAACGCGATGAGGGTTGAAGAGATCGATACTCCCGTGCCCGGAACGGGGTGGCACGAGCTGTTCATGCTGTTGGGGTGGCCATGCGTTGCAGGGATCGCCGCCGGCGTCTTCTGGTGGAAGGTGATCGAAGAAGGGCCATGGACGGTGCTCTTCGACCGCATGCTCTCTGGGTTCGCGTGGGGGGCAGGGGTGGGGGTTTTCCTGTCTGTGGGATGGCTGGTGATCGTCTTCGGATCGCGGCCGATCTCCGTTACCACGTCTTACGATGCGGAGTCGCGTCCAACAGTCATCGATGCCCACTCGCCGCCAGCACCAGAGCAGATTCGTTTGGTGCCCTACCGCGGCCCCTCACGTCTGATCGATGGCGTTCCAGCTTCCGATCTGCGCTTCTTCATCGATGGCCTCAAAATCCGCGGCCATACGCAACGGCCGTGGATCGGTCAGATCATGCCGAGTGGTCGCCGGGTTGACGTGGAGTACTGGCAACAGCTTGTCGAGGTCCTCAAGAAGGCGGGTGTTGTGGTCGGCGCCGGGCCACGACAGGCCGGGACTCTGACGACCACCGACGCGCAGGAGATTGCCGAACTGGTTGGCGTTTGAGCCTGATCGATCTGATTTGATCTGATCTGACTGATCTGATATCAGCGAAAATCACGGGGAGGATCTCGCGGGGTAGGGGAGGGGATGGGAAAAAGCCATTGTGTAGACGCTAACCTTGTGGTATACTCGCAACAGAACCGGATCGGGTTGACCGTGGACGGTGAGCCGATCCTGGTATCGGAACGGATCGAGAAGATCATCCGGTGGCTGATCACCAGGTCGGACGCCCTCGATCAGGACAAGTTGCGGATCACGATCAACATCGCTGGCTCGTCGATCCGCTACGAGTTGGCGACGTTCGACGCAATCGAATAACCGGCGTCATCGTAATCAGAGCGCCAGTACCTTTTGGGTGCTGGCGTTTTGCTTTTCAGGGGGTGCTCATGGTCCGTATTCCAGGTGTCTTCTGGCTGGCGCTGATCGCGTTCATCACGGAGTGGCTGCCGCGCATCGTCGATGCAGATGCGCCGTGGTTGCCACAGGCTTTGCTCGTGCTGTTGGCGCTGGCGAAGGCTGTTGAGGTGATCGTTGCGCCGACGTATTCCACGCGTTCTCCGGAGACACAGTGGGGCAAGCTGATGCGTTGGTTGATCGGCTGAACGCGGTCATACTCTGGGCCGGTGTGTTGGCCTTCGCGACAATTGTCATCGCTGCGGGGCTTGCGGTGTGGCTGCATTACCATTACGACATCGCACCACGTCAGCGGCGTATGATCATCGCGTTGACATTTGTCGCCGGCGCGCTGTCGTGTGCTGCGGGGGTTGTGATTGGGCAGAGGTAGATGATTCAGCGTTTTCTCTGGACGTGCGTCAAGTGCAAAAAGACGTTGGGCGAATTCGTAGAGGGCGGCCACCTGATCGTAACGCATGGCGGGATGCGCATGGTGGCATCGTTACCTGTTTGGCGTCAGTGTGAACGGTGTGGGACCTGGAATTGGGCGAATGAACACGTCAGAGGAGTGAATGATTTGCCAATTTTTTACGCGGTAATGGAACGGATGGGTTGACCCACTGGTGATTGAAATGTCGCCAATCAGTACAGTTAACGACAAACGAATACAGGCAACAGAACGCCAGCAGCAGGCACTCGAACTGCGTCGTCAGGGGCTGCGCTACGATCAGATCGCCGAACGCCTGGGAATTAGCACCCAGGCAGCCTGGAAGCTTGTGATGAAGGCCTATCAGCGGTCCCTCAGGCAGAATGACGAGTTGGCCGAGTTCAATCGCAAGCTCGATCTGGAACGCCTCGATGCCGCGCTGCTGGCGATCTGGCCGCAGGTAGAGGCAGGGAAGTCGCCTGCCGTAGATCGCCTGCTCGGCATCCTGGAGCGGCGCGCCCGTCTGTTGGGGCTGGATAGCCCTCAAAAGCAGGAGGCGGACATTGGCGAGACTCTTGCGCGAGTCCTGGCAGAGCTTGCTCGTCCAGGCAGTCCAGCAGACGACTGATGCCGTGGCCTTCGCACGCGCCTGGCTGGGCTGGGAGCCACATCCCGGACAGTTACGTTGGTTGAGCGCCCCGGAGCGCCCGACGGCGGTCCTGGTGACGGGGAGACGCTACGGAAAGTCGGAATGCGCTGCCGTGCAAGCGCTCTACTACGCTGTCTTCCGGCCCAAGACTCGCCAGGGCATTGTCAGCGTTACCCTCGATCAGGCGCGCCTGTCATTTGATGTGGCGCTGATGATGTGTCAGCGGCAACCACTGCTCGCGGCGCTGGTAGATAAGGTGCGCGAAACCCCTTTCCCCCTCATTCGCTTCAAGCATGGCTCCGAGATCACGGTGCGCACGGCGGCCCGCGAGGGCATCTATCTGCGTGGTCACAAGTTTCATCGTTGCATCGTGGACGAGGCGGACTATCTCTCCGAGCGCTTCATCAACGAGGTCGTGCGCATGACGCTGGCCGACGTGGGCGGTCAGCTCGTGCTGATCTCGACGCCACGCGCCCGCCGCGGGCTGGTCTATCGCGAACTGCAACGCGGCATGGGAGGAGACTCAACGGTCTATGCGCAGCAGGGAGCGACATGGGAGAACCCGAATGTCGATCACGAGTACATCCGTTCCCTGCGAGACCGCATGACTGCCGCCGCCTGGCAGCGTGAGGTGGAGGGCGTTTACGCCGACGACGACGCGGCAGTATTCCGCTGGGAGGACATCCAGGCGGCCTACGAGGGGGTTGACTGGGCACTTCCCCTCTCCCCGGATCCTAAGCGCCGCTGGGTGGGTGGCGCCGACCTCGCCAAAGCAGAGGACTGGACCGTGATCACAGTTTTGGACGCTACGCAAAAGCCATACCGCATGGCCTACTTCGAGCGCTTCCAGCGGGCGCCGTGGCCGGCCGTGGAGGCGCGGCTGCGGGCTGTGGCGCAGCAATACGGAATTCGCACCCACGATTTCGCCATCGACGCGACGGGCGTGGGCGCGGCAGTCCTTGACGGCGTGAAGGATATCGCGACAGGGTTCACCTTTACGGCTCGCTCGAAAGTGGACCTGCTGACGAATCTGCAAGTATTCCTGGAACGTCGGCAGTTGCGCTTCCCGTTCGTGCGCGAGCTGGTTGACGAACTGCAGAGCTATGCCTGGGAAGACAAAGACCTCGTGACCGATACGGTCATGGCTCTAGCGCTGGCGTGCTGGGCTGCCGAGCATGGGCGAAGTCGGCGGCTCGTTACCTGGTAGGAGGACGTAATGGCGGAACGATTCCCGGATGTGGCCACGGCTCTGGCGCAGTTGAGGGGCCGGGCAATGGACTACCAGCTTTATCACGACTACGCCGAAGGGCGGCACCGGCTGGCTTTCGCTACGGAGAAGTATCGCAATACCTTCGGCTCGCTTTTCCGCGCTTTCGCGGACAATCTCTGCCTGGGCGTGGTAGGAGCAATCGCTGATCGACTCGTGGTAACCGGCTTTGCTGTCGTGAGCGGTCCAGAGGACGCGGCCGGCGATGCCTGGGCGATCTGGGCGGCAAATCGCATGGACCAGCGGGCCGGCGAGGTGCACAAGGAGGCGCTGACGGCGGGCGACGCGTATGTGATCGTCTGGCCGGATGCCGATGGTAACCCGATCCTCTACCCACAGGACGCCGTCAACGTCACCGTGCGCTATGATCCAGAGATGCCCGGCCGACTGATCTGGGCGGCTAAGTGCTGGCCCGTCGGAGATGGCCGTCTGCGGCTCAACCTGTACTATCCTGACCGCATTGAGAAATATGTGACGCGCAGCAAGACAGAGAGCCTTCCAGATAGCTCGAATGGCTTTGAGCCGTTCGAGGTCCCCGGGGAGGTATGGCCACTGCTCAACCCCTATGGTCGCGTGCCGGTATTCCACTTTGCCAACGATGCCGGGATCGGGCGGTGGGGGCGGTCGGAATTGGCCGATGTGGTACCGCTGCAGGACGCACTCAACAAGGCCATCGCCGACATGCTGGTGGCGATGGAGTACGTGGCGCTACCCCAGCGCTGGGCGACCGGTCTGGAGGTGGAGATCGATGAGGCGACGGGGAAACCGCGGGCGCCGTTCATCCCTGGTGCAGACCGCGTCTGGGCAGTGGCTGACGCCGAGACACGTTTCGGTCAGTTTGACCCCGCCGACCTGGGGCAGTTCCTCAGCGTACAGGAGGGCTTCCGAAAGGAGATTGCTGTCGTCAGCCGGACGCCGCTGCACTTCATCGTCCCCCCGACAGGGCAGTGGCCGAGCGGCGAGGCGCTGAAAAGCGCTGAGGCGGCTTTCCTGAAAAAGGTACGTGATCGGCAAGTCGTGTTCGGCAACGTCTGGGAGGATGTGATGCAATTCGCCTTGCGCGTAGCTGGCCAGAGCGAGGCCGTCGCAATCTCCTGTCAGTGGGAGGATCCGACGCCGCGCAACGAGTTGGACCATGCCAACGTGGCGGTACTCAAGGCGCAGGTGGGCATACCGGAGCGCCAACTGTGGCGTGAGTTTGGCTACTCGGAGCAGGAGATTGAGCGCATGCTGGAAGAGCGTGCTGCTGGCGATCAGCGTCTAGGAGAGGCCTTGCTGACCAACTTTGATCGCGGCGGTGCACAGGAGTAATCTCGTGCCCGACATCTACGATCTTGCCGCCCAGTTCCGTCGTCAACTCCTTGCTCACGACCGGGAGGCGGCTGCGGAATTGATCGGCTACTACGGCGAGGTATACCGTCGGCTTCGGCAGCGCATTGATGTGCTTCTGCGGCAGATCGCCGACGCCCGCGCCGCCGGCGAGGAGGTCTCTCCGGCCTGGCTGTTTCAGGCGGAGCGTATGCAGGCGCTTCTCGATCAGGTCGCGGCGGAGATGCGACGGTTTGCCGATGCTGCTGGTGTCCAGATCACAGAGGCGCAGCGTCAGGCGGTGGCGTTGGCTGAAGCGCACGCCGAGCAACTGGCGTTGACGGGCCTGGGCAAGCCGCCGCCTGGGGTGCTGGTGACCTGGTCAAGGCTGCCGCGGGAAGCAATGACCGATCTGGTGGGCTTCCTGCAGGAAGGCTCTCCCTTGCGCGCCCTCCTCGACGAGTTGGGGCCGGAGGCGAGCCGGGGCGTGCGTGAGGCGCTGGTAGTCGGCATCGCGACGGGGCAGAACCCGCGCACGATGGCACGTCAGATCAAACGGGCGCTGGGCGGCAATCTGGTGCGGGCGCTCACCATCAGCCGCACGGAGGTGCTGCGGTCGTATCGTGAGGCGACGCGGCGCAGCTATCAGGCGAATCGTGACGTGGTCAAGGGCTGGATTTGGCACGCGCACCTTGACACGCGCACATGCGCCGCGTGCTGGGCGATGCATGGGACAACGCACAACCTCGACGAACGCCTTGATGACCATCCCAATGGTCGCTGTGCGATGCTTCCCTGGCTGAAAACGTGGGCTGAGCTTGGTATCAAAGGGATAGAAGGGGGAGAGATCGAGGTCGGCAGGGGGGAGGCGTTGTTTGATGCGTTATCTGCAAAGGATCAGCAACGTGTCCTCGGCAAGAAGGCCTTTGAGGCATACAACAATTTGCAGGTAGACCTTCGTGACTTCGTGGGCCGCAAGCGTGATCCCCACTGGGGGACAATGCGATACAGATTGCCGTTACATCAGGCGCTGAAACATTCTGATATGCCAGACGTGAAGTGGGGCGTCGAGCGATCACAGGCGCAACCAGTTGCAGATGTGCGGCAAGCAATCCGCATTTTCCGTGATGCCGGTGTTTCTTTGCGCGGCCAGGCGATTACGCTTCAGGGAGATGTGACGAATTACTTTGGGGCGGTTGATCCTAATAATCGGTCCATCATCATGTGGAACAATACTTCTATGGTCATGAGAGATCGCGACCACTGGCAGCACGAACATGAAACTCATGGTGTCTCTGTGAGATTATTCAACAGCGCGGCCGAACGCTTCGCAGAGACGCTTGCCCACGAATATGGACATGTACTAACGCTCCAGAGAGAAGGGAATTATCCAAGCGAAGGTATGACCGGCTTGCCCAATGATCTCTATCGGCGGATTGTAGATGATCTTTTCGATGCAGGTCGGCCACAAACGTGGTATAATGTGGGGGAGGTCATTGCTGATGATGTGCGTCGCGTTTTGTTGGGGCGCGACACGCGCCTCAATTACATGACCTTCAGAGCGGATTCGTCTGATGTCGATTCTGCCTGGCAGCGTGCCCAGGAGGTGTGGCGATGGTTGACAACCCGGTGACTCCTGTAAATGCTCAGATCCACTATGATCCAGAGCGTATACGTGAAGTGATACGTAATAGACTCCTACAAACGAGAAAAGATTTGAGTAGGGACGAGATCGAGGCGCTTGTTGAGAAGGAGGTGGAGATCGACCGGGAGTTGCTTCGCATGGAAGGGTATTTTGCCCAGGCTAAGCTGTTTGGTATAACTATCCCTGACGAGTAGTCACGTACAACGAGCGCGGCCTTTCGACCCGAACGGGCCACTTACGCCGCCACAGCGGGACAGACAGTATGTCCCGCGTGGCGGCGTTTTGTTTGCGGAGGTGCAAGATGGCGGTCAGCAATAAGCCGTGGAGTCAGTTCAGCCAGGCCGACTACACGCCAGAACAATGGCGACGTGCCTGCCTGATTCATATGGACCCCGAATCAGACAACAAGGCAGACCACAAGCTGCCGGTCCGTGAGCCGGATGGCACGCTCAACCGTAATGGCGTACATGCCGCCGCGGCAGTGCTGGCCGGGGCGCGAGGTGGAGTGGACGCCAGCCCCGAACAGAAGCGCGCTGCTGCCAGGAAGCTTATCCGGCTCTACGCTGAGATCGGTGAGGAGCCTCCAGAGTCGCTGAAGCGGCTCGCGGGGGACTGAATCCAGGAGAACGATTATGGCAGATGAACCTCAGGGCCAGGCGCCCACCGACAGCGGCCAGGAGCCGCAAACCGACCAGCAGGGCGCTGCTGGCGCTCAGGGCCAGGAGCCGGAGCGGTTCGATGCGACATACGTGAAGCAGTTGCGTACGGAGGCCGCCGGCTATCGCCAGCGCGTGCGCGACCTGGAGGCAAAGGTGCAGCAGTACGAGCGTGCCAAGCTCACGGAGACGGAGCGCCTCCAACAGTTGGCCAGCGAGACTGAGCGCCGTGCACTGGCGGCAGAGAGTCGGATCGCCCAGGCCGAAATCAGGGCTGACTTCGTGGAGAAGGCGATTCAGGCGGGGGTGACCGATCTACGCTTGGCGTACCTGGCGGCGCAAACCGAAGGCCTGCTAGGGGCCTACGATCCCGAAAAGGGAGTCGGCAAACACAACTTCGAGGAATTGCGGAAGAGGTACCCCGGCCTCTTTCGCACCGCCGGGGGCGGCATTGACGCCGGCGCCAGCGGCGGGAGACTGGGCGGGGACATGAATGCATGGATCAGGCGCGCCGCGGGGCGCCCTTGAGGGAGTGACAGATGCCTGTTTACAACTCGTTGATCGATAGGACTGATGCGACCCCTCTGATGCCAGAGGAAGCGTCGCGGCAGATCATCCAGGCCTTGCCACAGCAGTCGGCGGCATTGCGACTGTTTCGGCAAGTAACTATGAGCCGGGCGCAGCAGCGGATGCCCGTCCTGGCAGCGCTCGCAACGGCGTATTTTGTCTCAGGCGATACCGGTCTCAAGCAGACCACGGAGATCACCTGGGCGAACAAGTACTTGAATGCCGAAGAGCTGGCGGTCATTGTCCCTGTGCCGCAGGCCGTGCTCGATGACAGCGACTTCGACATTTGGGGTGAAGTGCGCCCGCGCCTGGTCGAGGCGTTCGGGCGGGCGCTGGACGCAGCCGTCTTCTTCGGCACCAACAAGCCGTCCTCCTGGCCCAACGCCATCGTGACGGCGGCCAACGCGGCCGGCAACCTGATCTCTCTTGGCAGTGGCGATCTGGTGGACAAGATCGGCGCCGACGGGGGCATCATGTCGCTGGTGGAGGCTGACGGCTTCGATGTCAACTTCTTCGCGGGAGCAATGTCGGTCAAAGCCAGGCTGCGCGGCTTGCGTACGACGGAAGGGGCGCTGATCTTCCAGCCATCGCTGACCGCTGGGACGCCCAGCAGCCTCTATGGGCAACCGCTGGAGTTTCCGCAGAACGGTGCCTGGGATGCGACGACAGCGCTGCTTATCTGCGGTGACCGGACGATGGGGATGATCGGGTTGCGCCAGGACATCCAGATCAAGGTGCTCGACCAGGCTGTGATCCAGGACGGGTCTGGCAACATTGTCTATAACCTGGCGCAGCAGGACATGGTGGCGTTGCGAGCGACGATGCGTGTCGCGTTCCAGGTAGCAAATCCCGTCACCAACTTGCAACAGACCGAGGCCAACCGGTACCCGTTCGCCGTCCTGGCCCCGTAGGAGGTGAGCGATGAGCACGCTGTACCCATACAATCCCAACTACGGGCAACGGATTCAGGGCGAGCTAGGCGCCGATCCGATTGACATGGCTTTTCTGGCGCACTATCAGGCATCGCCGGCGGCGGTGTCCACGACTGCTGTTCATGCGGCGGTCGCGCTGGGCACAGCGACGCAGGTCGTCACAACGGGGATCACGAACCCGGACGTGCCGCGGACGCTCACCATCACCGGCAACCAGTCCGGCATCGCGGGCACCGTGACGCTTGCTGGTACTGATGCAGCGGGAGGCACCATCTCCGACGCGCTCGTCCTCAGTGGGACGGCAACGGTGGAGGGAGTACGCGCCTTCAGGACTGTGTCCAGCATTACCCTGCCAGCCAAGACCAACAGCGGTGATGAGGTCTCAGTTGGCTGGGGGAAGAAACTGGGATTGCCGCATAAGGTCTACAACGCTTCCTGTGTGCTGGTGAAGCTGTTCGACGGCTCGACAGATGCGGGAACGCTCACGGTGAACAGCGAGCTTTCCAAGAATCTGTATGCGTTGGGCGGCACCCCGGACGGCAGCAAAGTCGTGGATCTGTTCTACATCGTGTGAGGTGACCCATGAACGCGGCGGAGGCGCAAGCCCGGCTCAAACGAATGACCGATGCAGATAACGAGCCAGCATTGACAGCGGATGACATCGCAGACTGCCTGGCCATATCGAAGCTGGTGGACGCGAACGGGCTTGCGCCTTCCGAAGCCTCCTGGACGCCGACGTGGGATCTCAATCGTGGCGCCGCGGAGGGCTGGCGGCGGAAGGCCGGCAAGCTGGCAACGCGCTTTGACTTTGAGGCGGACGGTCAGCGCTTCGACCGCAGCCAGGCAATCGAGCACTGCGAGCGGATGGCGGAGTCCTATCGGCGCAAGATCGTCACGGCGTTGCCTGTGCCTGGTGCGCTGGCCAGGGAGGATGACTGATGAGCGCCGAAGAGGAGCGCGCCGCGCTGTACCGTCGGCAGGCCGCTGCCCGGGAGCGTGCCGCACTGCAACGTTGGGCGGCGTTGGCCGGCTCAGCGGCCGCCACCATGCTTCTGACCAAGACCGAGGCGTTGCGCCACGACGATGGCTGGGATCCGGTCGAGTATGTGACCGAGCAGGAGCGGGTCGCCAACGGGTAGGGAGGCGCGCAATGCTCACGGCGAATGATCTGGCATTGATGCGGGCCGCGCAGCAGGCGGCGCTCCCCGACACATGCTCCATTCAGCGCGCTACCTCCTCCCACAACGTGATCGGCGAGGGAGTGCCGTCCTGGGCAGCGGTGGGGGTGGCTATTCCCTGTCGTCTGGCGCCGCAGTTGCGCCGCCGCGACCTGCAGGCGGTCGGCGAGCAACAACGCACGGTGGGAGACTGGGTCGTGACGCTGCCGTATGATACCGACGTGCGCAGTGGCGACCGCATCATCATCGGCGGGGATGTCTACGATGTGATCGATACACAGCGCGCCGAAAGCTGGCTGACGGCGATTCGGTGCGAGGTGCGGAGGGTCGGCGATGGCTAAGCGCTTTGGGGTCGAGATCGTCTACAACCGCCTGCCACAACTCTCGGACGAGATCGCCGACCGCGTGGAGGCCGTTGTCCGCAAAAGCGGTCACATGGTCGAGGCGTATGCCAAGCAGGTAGTTCCTGTCGATACCGGTACCCTCAAGAATTCGATCATGACAGAATTCCCCGACCGCTTCACGACGGAGATCGCACCCCATACAGAGTACGCGATTTATGTCGAGTACGGCACGCGCTCCATGGCGGCGAGGCCGTATATGCGTCCGGCAGCTGAACGCGTTCGCCCGATCTTCCTGCAGGCAATGGATAAGGTGGCGGGGCGATGAGATCACTGCTCTTGCAATGCGCCGACGGGCTTCCCTACCGCGAGATGTTGCGGGTAACGCATGATCGTCACTCGCGATATGCGGCGCGCTGGGGGATGAGCTTTTGGTGGATGCTGGGGAAACGGGAGCGCATTCACTCTTGGGACAAATTCCGCTGGGCCTTCGAGGCGCTGCGGGCCGGGTACGACTACGTGATGTATCTGGACGCGGACGCCGTCATCGTGAACTGCGAACAGGAGCCGACGGCGGCGACGTACCGACCGGGGTTTGGCCTTGCGCAATCGCAGGTGCCCGGCGGCGAACCCGTTCATCTGCAAGCGGGGGTGTTCTATTTGCGCAACGGTGCAGGGGTGCCTGAGATGCTCGCCGAGCTTCTCCGCCGCCAACCGCCGATCTATGAGCCGCTGCCCCTCTGGTGGGAGGATGAGCAGAACGAGCAGACGATCCTGAACCGGATGGCTCAGGAATCTCCCTGGGGGCAGTTCTTTCACATCGTCGATTACCGCTGGAACGTGATTTCAAATCATGAGCGCGGGACTTCTCCAGTCGTCCTGCATCTGGCGGGGACTGTTGGCCTGGAGAATCGACTTCAGGCACTTCGGCAAGTCTGCATGGGAGGCTGAATGTCGCTGCGGATCATGTTCATGGCCAATGCCCCCTGGTGCACCACAGGATATGGGGTCCAGGGGAAGCACTTGACGCCCCGGTTGAAGGCCCTGGGCCATGATGTAGCCTACTTCGCCTTTTACGGCTTGCAGAATGGCATGTTGAACATCGAGGGTACGCCGATTTACCCGATGGGGTACGCGCCCTGGGGCGAGGACATTCTTGACGCCCACATGCGCAGTTTTCGGGCTGATGTGCTGATTACTCTGATGGACGTATGGGTGACCGACTTCTTCGGCGATCATGCGCAGCGGGGAGGTTGGGCCTGGTTACCCTGGACGCCGATTGACCAGGAGCCGGTTCCACAGATGGTCTTGGATCGATTACAGGGCGCCCATACGGTGCTGCCCTATTCCAGGTGGGGGGAGTCGCTGCTTCGCCAGGAGGGGATCGAAAACGTCCGCTACATCCCCCACGGGGTTGATACGAACGTGTTCCGCCCGGGAGATCGCACGGAAGCGCGTCGGAAGCTGGGGCTGCCAGAAGACGCCTTCATCATTGGAATGGTGGCGGCTAACCAGGGATACCCGCCGCGCAAATGTTTCCCCGAACAGTTGCGAGCCTTCTCGGTGTTTCGCAGATACCACAAGGGCGCACTCCTGTACCTGCACACGCTGAAGACTACCGCACGGGGTGGAATCGACTTCAAGGAGCTTCTCCGCCGCCTTGACCTGGTCGAGGGCCGCGACGTGATCTTCTCAGACCAGTACTCCTACGTGATCGGCTGGCATGAGGAGCGGATGGCTGCCCTCTACCAGTCTTTCGACGTGCTCAGCCTGACCTCCAGCGGCGAAGGCTTCGGGATTCCGCTGATCGAAGCGCAAGCCTGCGGCATCCCCGTCGTCACTGCCGCCAACTCGGCGATGCCAGAACTGACGTTTGCCGGTGTCTGCGTCGAGAAGCAGCATCCGTTCTGGACTCCCCTTGGCGCCTGGAGCTATCTCCCCGATCCAGAGGCAATCCTGGATGCCTACGTCGAAATCTACGCCAGGTTGACGAAGCTGGGGCAGCGGGAGGAATTGGCGGAACGGGCCAGAAAGGGCGCAGAGCAGTTCGATTGGGATCATGTAGTTTCGGCCTACTGGCAGCCATTGCTCGCGGAGATCGAGGCGGGCCGCAATGAACATGTTAGAACAGGCGATCTACAGCCGGCTTAGCGGTGGGACGGCGCTGGTGGCGGCGCTGGGCGGGACGGCGATCTACAACGGGCTGATCCCTGCCGATATCTCGCTGCCTGCGGTGACCTTCTCGCTGGCCAGCGGCATTGAGGAGAACCTGACGCCCACGCGCAGCCAGCGGATGGTGTACCTGGTCAAGGCCGTCGCAGATTCTCTGTCCCTCGCCGGGTCGCTTGCTGACCTGATTGACGGCCTTCTCCATGATCAGCCGCTCACCATTTCCGGGAGCATCAACTTTTGGATCGCACGTGAGACGATAATCCGCTACCAGGAGATCGATCTGGCTGGCCACGTGATCGGTCACGCTGGCGGCGAGTACGCGATCCGCCTGGAGGGGGCCGGTGGGTGAGCGATACACGGGGAAGGACCTCTATATCCGCTGGGAGAGCCTGGCAGGGACAGTGGCCCTGAGTGGGTCGCAGTGTTCTTTGGCCACTGCGGAGAGCATCGATACCGCAGACGCGACGGCGGGTGCCGACGAGCACAGGCAGTATCTGCCGACTCTGCGCGTGGAATCAGCAACCCTGGACCTCCTGGATGATCTGGCGCTTGCGGAGTGGGAGGCTTTGACGCCGGGGACCGCCGGGACGCTGGTTTGGGCGCCTGCCGGTACTGCCGGGGGAGCGATTCAGTACTCGTCGGCGGCGCTGGTGACTTCACGGGATCGCACCATCTCCTACGATGATGTGGCCACGGCGACCGTGGAATTCTCCCTGCAGCGGGAGATTGAGGCGTGGAGCGAACAGATGGTTGACCTTGGAGTGGTCTACGGTCCGGCAGCGTATGGCGGCGACTGGCGAACGCCTGTCACAGTAGATGCCTTTGCTGGGTACACGTTGAACGATGCTGACAATGCCGTCGCTCAACTCCTCAGCCTCCCCAAAACGGGGACGATCACACATGTTGGACTGGTCATTACGGCAATCGTTGGTTCCCCACCGAGCTATACCATCGCTCTCGTTGCTCTTGGTGGGGATGGATTCCCGTCTGCTGGCAACTATGGCGGCAGCACTCCTGGGACCCTGACGCCATCGGCTACTGGCTGGGTCTGGATTCCTCTGGCGACCCCCGCCTCTGCGCAGGCGGGCAATATGGTGGCTGCGATCATCAAGCCTGGAGGGACGGCGCCCAATAGTTCGAATTACATCAGCGTACCCTACCAGGGAGCGATGGGGGGCGGGATTGCTAATGTGGGAATCATGCGGTTCTCGACCGCATGGCTAAGCCTTTCCGGGTTAGGTCCAATGGCTGTCAGGTATGATGACGGAACGATCTGGGGGCTGGCAGCAAGCCAGTATTCGCCGAATTCCAATATCGCGACCAATACCAACCCCGATGAAGTTGGGAACCTGTTTTCACTTCCGTGTTCTGCTGTGTGTACCGGGGCACGCGTTGCAATCAGCTCGACAGGGTCAAACGCTCCCTTCCAAGTGCGTCTCTATGATGCCTCAGATGCTGTAGTTGCTTCTGCGACAGTTACGGACATCGATCATGTCCAAGATTATGGCTTGATCGACCTTTTCTGGGATCCAGTTTCTCTTCCCGCTGGCAACTACCGGTTGACGGTCCTTCCTACCTCGACGACAACGATCCGCGTCGGAGGCCTGCAGTTCATCAGTGCGGATGCTCGCAAGGCTCCCATCCTTCCCGCTGCTGGCAATTGGCAGCGCACTCATCGGACAGACGAGGGTGCCTGGACGAAGGTCGATACCGACCTCATGTACATGGCGCTCCACCTTTCACAGATTACCGTAAGGAGCTAACAGATGGCACGCTATACTGGCAAGAATCTCGTCGTCAGTTGGGTCTACTCCAGGGGGACGGTCTCTTTGAACGGAGACTTCCGCTCGTTTAAGACCAACGAGAGCGTGGACACCGCAGATAAGTCAGCGGGCGCAGACACTCATCGCTCGTTTGTCCCGACGCTGCGGGATACCACCGCTTCCCTGGAGTTTCTGGATACGACCGGGTCTTCAGGAACCGCCCAATGGGCAGCTACGGAGCCTGGCACGGAAGGAACTGTAGTCTGGTCACCACAGGGGACGGCGTCGGGCGCCCCCAAGTATTCGGCGGCGGCCTTCATCGAGAGCCGTGATCGTTCGATGCCCTACGATGACGTCGTCTCGGTTACTGTCGAGTTCCACATCCAGGCGGAGCCGACCGCCTCGACCTGGTGAGCGGCATGACCTCGAATGAGCGAACGGTAACGCTCACCGATGGTCATACGATCACCATCGGTGGGCGAGTGACAATGGGCGACTTCCGCCGTTGGGCGAAAGCGGAACAGTCCGGAGATCTGGAGACGGTCTACCAACACCTGGCAAAGGTGATCATCCGCTGGGACTATCCAGGAGACCCGAAGGCCCCGGAGTCCTATGACGATCTGACCTTCCAGGAATACCGTCTGATCAATGAGGCCGTCGCCGCCTGGCTGCGGGATGAGGTCGCCGCAAAAAACTGAGTAAGGCGGTCTACCTGGCGCTCAAGGCCAACGCCCCGCCGCCCTGGGAGTACATCCGGGTGGCTGTCTGCGAGCGCTTCGGGTGGACGCTGGAGTATTACGACAGCCTGGACATCCATACGGTCAATGAGATTCTGGCCGTGTGGGACGGGGTTCAGCGAGCTTCATCGCCACGGAGTCCTTGATGGCCGACACAATTGCGCAACTGCTGGTTCGCATCAGTGCCGACATCGGCGATCTGCGTAGCGAGTTGGACGATGCGACGGGCGCGCTGGAGGGGTTTGCGCGCAACGCTGAGAGCGCCTCCGGCAGCGTCTTCAATTCGCTGCGCATGATGGCAACCTTCACGGGCGCTCAATTGCTGGCTGATGGTATCCGATCAGTTACCTCGGCCTTTATCGAGATGGGGAAGAGCGCGATCGAGTCGGTTGCTTACGCCGAGCGCATGGACATGGCTTTCACGAGCCTGCTGGCAAAAGAGATTGCTCAGGCCAGCGGCGTCGAGAAAACCATCGTCGTCGGCCAGCAGCGGATCGCCCTGACCGAGAAGGAGCTTGCCCAACTGGATGACCTTCGGGAGAAAATCCAGGATGACACGCTGAGGCGCAACCTCCTGGCGGCTCAGATGCAGGAGCAGCGCCAACGAATCATCGAACTGACTGCCCAGTATGGGGCCGAAGGCCTGGCGGTCCAGACAGCCAATGCGCGCCTGGCCCAGATGGAAGACCAGCTTGGCGACCTGGACGCCGCGATCTCCAAGAACTCAGCGAAGGTCGCCGAACTCGAAGGGAAGCAGGGGGCGCTTGTCACCGTAACTAAGACGGTGCGCGAGGGTCAGATCAGCATCTCTGAGGCAATGGGGCAGGCCTCTGAGAAAGCTGCTGAACTTGTGCGCTGGAGCCAGCAGTTGGCAGTCCTCTCTCCGTTCTCCAGGAAGGATGTGGACAATGCCCTTCGCTTGGCGATGGCCTATGGGTTCACCTCCGAAGAGGCGAAACGCCTGACTCAGGCTACGATGGACTTCGCGGCGGGGACCGGGGCCTCTGGGGAGGCAATCAACCGCATTGCCCTGGCCCTGGGCCAAATCCAGTCACGGGGTAAGCTGGCCGGTCAGGAGATGATGCAGTTGACGGAAGCAGGCGTCTCCGTCCGCCAGATTCTGGCCGACGCCTTCGGGGTCTCGACTGCCCAACTGGAAGAGATGATCTCGAAGGGGCTGGTTCCCGCGGACAAGGCCATTGAGGCCATTATCGGCAGCATGGAGAAGGACTTCGGGGGCGCCGCGAAGGCCCAGGCCAATACGTTCTCCGGCCTGCTGTCCTCCCTCGGCGACCTGAAGGAGGTGGGGCTGCGCGAGTTCTTCGAAGGGGCCTTCATGGCGGCCAAGCCGTTCCTGGAAAGCTTCGTAGACACGCTTTCGTCTCCAGAGACAATGGCGGCCATCGCTGGGATTGGCCAGCAGTTTGGAGCGATGGTCACTCAAGTCCTGGGGTGGCTATCCGCGGTGATTCCCAAAATCCAGGCCTTCGGGCAGTCGATTTTGACGTGGGCGACGACAGCGCTGCCGCCGGTGATCGCCGCCATCCAGCAGTTCATCGCCCAGGCGGGCGCCTTTATTGCGCCCATTGTTCAGGCCATCAGTCAGTTTGTCTCCTGGCAGGACGTGCTCACGGCGCTGGGACTGCTGATTGGCTCAGTGGTTGTCCCGGCCCTGGGTGCGCTGATCGCCGCCATCGCTCCGGTGGTCGCCGGCGCCGCGTTACTGGTTGGCGCCGTTGCCCTGGTCCGTCAGGCGTGGGAGAACGATTGGGGTGGAATCCGCACTGCTCTGACAGAATTCTGGAACAACACGGCGCTGCCGATCTTGCAACAGTTGGTGGCGTGGCTGGCCCAGAACCTTCCCATCGCGATTCAAGCCCTCTCTGCCTTTTGGACCAGCACTCTCCTTCCGGCGCTCCAGGCCGTCTGGGCCTTCATCCGAGACTACTTAATCCCCCTCTGGGTGGCCGTCGAGCAGGTGGGATTCGCCACCGTCAGGGTTGGGATCAGGGCGGTGGCGGGACTGTTCCAGAACGTACTCCTGCCTGCCCTCGGTGATGTCTGGGAGTTCGTCGGCAAGAAGGTCACGCCGATCTTTACTGGCCTGGCGGACACCTTCTCGCTCGTGGCCGAGAAGATTCAGGCGCTGACGGGTTGGCTGAAAGACCTGGCCAATCGTCTGAGCAGCCTGACCCTCCCCGACTGGATGACGCCAGGCAGCCCGACGCCCTGGGAAATCGGGCTGACGGGGGTAGCAGACGCGATGCATCGGCTGTCGCGGGTTGAACTCCCTCGACTGGAGTCCAATTTGGCGTTGGCGCCGGCGCAGGCTGCTCCGGTCAACAATTTCCGCTTCACGGTCTATGGAAATGTTGGAGATGCCGGGATCTTTCGGGATGCCGTCGAGCGCACGCGTCAGCCGGACGCCCACCTGTTGGCGGCCTTGGTTGCCAGGGAGGTCGCGGCGGAGATACGGCGTCAATCGGCGGGGCGGAGGGAGGTGCGATGACCGTTAGCCTGACCTGGAACTCCCAAACGATGCCACTCCCCAGGAAAGAGGGGGGAATCCAAATTGAAGATGCCCCGCTGGTAGCTGCCAGGCGGATGCTGTCGGGGACCTTGCGCACGGACGTGATCGCCGTGAAGGCGAGGATCGCGCTCCGCTGGGCGCTGCTCACCGCGTCGCAGCGAAACACTCTCAAGGCGCAGTACGATGCGGGTGGAAGCGCCACGCTGGTGCTCCCTGATGGCCAGACATTCACGGTGGTCGCCATCGCACACAGTTGGCGAGAGGAGGTGCTGTACGGTGTTTCCGGGCAGCCGTACTACAACATCAGCATCGATTTTGAGGAATTATGATGCCTCCCTCTCCCCTCGATCCGCACCGCTATCCCCAGAGCAAGTTTGAGGTCCAGTGGGACGGTTCCACCTGGACTGATGAGTCTCAATATCTGATCTCCCATTCTGGCGAATTGAAAATCTCCGGCCCCGGCGAGGACCTGGTGGCACCCGGCGACGTGGGAGCGGCCACGGTCCTGCTCTGGAATGAAGGTGGTCGCTTTAGCTGGCTGCGCTCCGACGGGGGATTGTTCGCGCACATCGGGGGCAGCGCGGGGATGTACGGGATTCCGGCACGGCTCTCCGTGGGATTGGGGACGGCACCGGGCGCTGGGGTCTCCGAGTGGCATCGTATCTTTACAGGGGTGATCTACGACTGGTCAGAGAACAGTCGTGAGCGGACGGTTACTCTGGAGCTGCGTGATCTGGGGCATCGTTATGTTCAACAACGCGCCAGCACGACGATCTACGAAGATTTGCGCGTCGATGAGTGGATTCAAACGCTGGCAACCCTGGCGAGCATCTCAGACGTAAGCCTCGATCCTTCGCCGGTGACAGTGGATTATTGCTGGCTGGATGACGAGAGCATCTTAGGGGAGATGTGGGAGGTCGCCCGGGCGGACGGTGGCCGGTGCTACTTCGACCGGGGGGGCACGCTGCGGTATGAACATCCATCGCACTGGGCAATCGGCGATCACGCAGGCTCGCCGGCCTGGACGCTGGATGAGGATGACTATCAGCTTGTCGTACCGGAGATCAGTGTTGACGAATTGGTCTCGCAGGTGCGCGTGGAGATTCAGCCGCGAGCCGTAGGGCCAGATCAGGACCTTTACACCCTGGATCAGGCGCGTGTCATTCCCCCTGGGGGCACCGCGGTCATTGATTGTCGGATGTCGTACCCGGTGCTGGCTCTGGGCACTCTGGCCGCCAATGATAACTACGAGATCATCTCGTCAGGTGGTGAGGACTTGAGCGGCACATGTAGCATGTCCCTGACCACCTATGCCCAGCGGGCCAGGCTCCAGATCATTAATTCCGGCACCATTCAGCAGGCCTATTTGACCATGCTCACCCTGCACGGATCTCCATTGATCGGCGGGCCGACGCTTGAGATCAGCGAGGATGTCGCGGGGTCTGTGCCGTATACCAGAATTCGGGGGATCAGCGGGAACCCCTATCTTCAGAATGAGGATGTGGCCAGGATGTTGGCCCAGATGTTGCGCGACCGCGGCGCTCGACTTCATCCAGTCTATACCCTTCGGGGGGTCCCTGGGATTCCCAGTCTCAACTTGGGGGACCGGATCAGGTTCCAGGATGCGTCTGCAATCAGCGGGACACGAGATGGATTCGTAATTGGGATTCGCTGGACTGCTGCCGAGGGGTTTGTCCAGGATGTGACGCTGCTCGACGCCGAGGCACTGTTCCCCTACAGCAACTATTTCGTCGTGGGCGCGACGGCGCTGGGCGCGCACGGGAGGTGCTGGTACTGATGCCGCTGCCGGAATGGCCGGGAACGCCGACGTTCGCAAGTGGGCAGGTGATGAGCGCGCAGGCGCACCTCAATCGCCTGAGCCGGGCCGTGCGCCACCTGTTGGGGATGTACCAGTCGCCGCGCACGGCCTTCGTCGGGACAAGAAAGGTCGGGCTGACCTCCTCATACGCGACCTGGTGGACGGGGGCGATCCGCCACAAGGCGAACACGCTCAAGCTCGTCTGGCGGCAGTACTACGAGACGGTCAGGGTGCGCGTCAAGTACGGTTCGACTACCGTTTACGAGTCAGACTGGATCACCGCCGTCGGCGAGGAGCAGATCGAGGAGACGGCGGACATCGGCGGGGCCGGGCTGACCGACAACGCGCTGTACACGGTTACGGTCGAGATCCGGCGGCAAACCGGCGCCTGCGAGGAATGTTGGTTCTGGCTGCTCGACCTGGCCGAGACCGAGAGCCTGAGTCTGCCGACGCTGCCGGTCTGCAACGACGAGGACGTGCTGACGGCGGCGCAGTGGAACGCGCTGTCGCAGTACGCCGAGGCGTTGCACCGGGCGGGCAGCGGGCCGCAGGCGGGCTATCCGGCGGTGCGCAGCAAATTGACGACCGTCTACGAGATGGTGCGCGGGGGCATCCGCCACGTCTCGAACAGCCTGGTCTACCAGGTGTGGCGCAAGAAAAACAACCCGGGCTACAATTTTGAACTGGGCATCGAGGTTGACGGGACGCGGTTGATCACGCTGGACGACTCCTCGCCGCCCAATTACACGCTGGAGAACAGCGGCAAGCCGTTCCCCCTGGCCGAGCTGTACTATCCGTACACGGGGACGCTGGACCTGTCCTCGCTGGGGCTGACGGCGGGGCAAGTGTACCGCGTCCACGTGCGCGGTGACGACCCGGACAGCGTCTACGAGCATGACCGCGGCCTGGTCGATTACCTGTACGAGATACCCGATAGCTCGTCGCCGTCGGGGTGGACGGCGCTGCCGGAGTGGACGCACGGCGACTACGTGCGGGGGAGCGCGGGGACGCCGCGGGTGAAGGCGATCCGCGACGACCTAGCCTGGCTGGGGGCGCGCATGGCGCTCTACAATCCGGCCTGCCGTCACTGGTACGCGCCCAACGACGAATTTCCTCTGGGTTTCTGGTTCGTGCGGCGGGGGCGCTACCTGCACTACTATTCGGAGTCGGAGAAGTCGCCGCGGCTGCGCTACTACGCCGACGGCTGGCAGGAGGTGAGTTTGCCGGCGGAGTCGAGCGACGCCTGGCGCGTCTACGACCTGGAGCAGTTGGGGCTGCTGACGGTGGGGCGGCGCTACCTGGTACAGGGATGCGAGTACGCCATCGAGGATTTCGATCCTTGATTCCAGTTGACGAGGAAAACGAATGCCAAAACGCGAGGTGGTGAGGCGGATCGACCAGCGAGCCGCGGGCAGCGGCGGCGGGATGGGCGGCGGCGCGGCGTCGGGCAACGCCGACACCGTGGACGGGCTGCACGCGTCGCGCACGCCGACGGCGGGTTACCTGCTGGCGCTGGGGCCGGACGCGCAATTTCCCGCGGGTGTGGTCGCGCTCGACGACGTGGACGGCGTGACCGTCGAGGCGTCGCCGGCCGACAACGAGGTGCTGGCCTACGACGCGTCATCTGGGGAGTGGATCAACCAGACGGCGGAAGAGGCCAACCTGCAGGAAAAGCTCACGACCGGTGGCCTGACGGCAAGCTCCCCCTTGCAGGCGGACGCGACGCGGCAGGTGATCGGCGGCGCGCTGACGCTCTCGCTCGATCAATCCGGCATCGACCACGGCAGCGTCGGCGGCTTGGGCGACGACGACCATACGCAGTATCTGCTCGCGTCTGGGGCACGGGCTGGGTCGGCAAGCCAGGCGCAAGATTTCAGCGCAACGGGGATCAAGGCCGACGCGGTGGCCGAATCGACTGCTGGCACCGGCGTGACGGTCGACGGGGTGTTGCTCAAGGATTCAGGCGCGACGTTCGGCGCGGACGTGAATTTCGCCGGTTATAAGGCGGTCGCAATGACGTGCGACCGCGGGACCAGCTTCCCGTCCAGCCCGCAGACGGGGCAGTGGTTTTACCGAACGGACTGCAAGTGCCTGTTCTTCTACGAGGGGGCTTGGAAACCGATCGTCTCTTTCGGTGACATGGTGCTGTACGTGGACGGCACCAACGGCTCCGACGCGCCCGGGCAGGGGTTCGCGCCGGGGAGCGGGGCGACGGCGACGATCCAGTACGCGATCAACCTGATCCCTCCCATTGTCGGCGGCAACGTGACGGTGAACATAGCGGCGGGGACGTATGCAGAGAACCTGACGATCACCAACCGCGTCATCGGTCCTGATTATGTCATCGCCCTGGTCGGCGCGCTCACACAAGTCGCGAGCGGGACGGCCACTGACTACAAGAACACGAACACCAGTGCCGGGACCGGAAAAGTCAATACCGTCTCTGGCGGCTCGACGACCGTGACGCTGAGCGGTGGGGGGAGTACGAGCGCATTTTGGGTTGGCGCGATCATCAAGGCGAACAACATCAGTCGCGTCGTGACTGGTATCATCGATTCGACGACATTTACCGTCGATAGCGCCGTGGACTGGTATAACGGCGGTTTGGGATATTCCTGGTATCTCTGGCAGTCACAGATCGAGGATTCATCGGCGATATGGACGGACGACCAGCACAATAATCGGTTGATCTGCACGAATACATCAGACTTTGATAACAACCTGGCTTTTGTGCTGGACACGGTCGCGTCCACGAAGCGGCTGTGGATCGCCGGCAACATGAACTCAACGCCTGGAAACTATGCTATTTACACACTTGGGACCACAATTACCGGCATGATGACCCTACGGACCACTAGTATCACTTTCAAATACATCGTGTTTGATGCCGGATCCAATGCCGACGCGATCCAATCTTTCTTTTCGCGTTCAATTCTCTTTTACGGATGCAAATTCACTGGTGGAACATCGTACGGATTGTATCTGATTCTTTCGCGCATCACCATATATGGCGTGCTGATCGATTCCGCTAGGGGGATATATTCTAGTATCTCATCATCGTTACTGCTCTACAGAGGATACATTAAGACATCGCACTACAATTTATTTGCCTATGACCGCTCTTCTATCACCATCCAGCAGTGTTATATCTCCGGAAACTACGCGGCGGCGGTGAGCGTCCAAGCACAGCTTCTATCTGGGATCTACGGTTCTTCATTCGTCATCAAATACACTGGCGGACATACGACAGCTGCCTACGCCAGCAAGCTGTCAGCACTGGATTCGATCATTACGACGATGATGGCGCCAGGATACGCAACGCCGTATTCAGCGGACGCCGCGACATATTCATTCGCTTCCTGAGCGGAGGAGCTATGCGTCTTCTGTTCGACTCCAATACTGGCGAGATCGTCCACGTCGTGCCGGACCGCGACTGGACGCTGTTCGAGAATCCGACGACGATCCCGTTGGAGGTTTTCTATATCGAGGAGGAGCTTCCGGCCAACCGCGCCGCGTGCATCGATCTGTGGCGCGTCCACGCGCAGCGTGACGTGGCTGGCCGGCCGAAGTACCACATGGTGAACGGAGCAGGCGGGTGGGAGTTGCACGCCCACGACGGCTGGGAACCCGCGCCGGAGCGTTTCGGACTGATCGAGGAGCAAGAGCGATGGGCAGGATCGTGATCGAAGAATCGCCGCTGCGCCGCGTCCGCCTGGACGAGATCGCGCAGCGCAATCGGGCTGCCGCCGACCTCGTGCGGGCGTCGTCGTTATCGGCCACGTCGAAGGGCGCGCTCACCGAGGCGCTGCTGGAGATCCGCGAGCTGATGCAACTGCTCGCGCTGGTCCTGGACCGGCAAGGAGTCGAAGTTGTCGGCATGCGTGATTTGACGGCTGACATGCGTGACCAACGATGATCTGCTCGCTATCTGGCGATCTAATCTGCACGAGATCGAAAAACGCATTGCGGAATACGGGGGCGAAAACAGGGCGCCACTGGAATTAGTCAACCTGTTGCGTAATGCACGACGGGAAATCGCCAGTTTGGAAGGGGAAGCATACGAGGAGGGGATGCGCAGCCCTTCCCAGCAACGGATGGTATCATCGGTAGATTACGCACTCGTAGAAATCGAACGGTTGCGTGGCGACCTGGCGAGATGGCAAGCAAGCGTTACGAAGGATATTTTGGAGATGACGGAACAACATGTTAAGCCATCGGAACAGATCATCTACAATCTGAGCAAAAAATTAGATGATATCTCCGCCGCTGTGGCAGATATCAATGTTAAGTTGGCAGTCATGTCGAACGACCTGGAAAAATTGCGATCTGATCAATTGCAGGTGCAGCAGATCAATCGTGATATAGATCGAATAAAGGCAGTAATGGGGATCAACGGCAACGGAGGATTACGACACGTTTTCGTATGGTATTGGTGGATCGTTGCCGGTTCAGTACTGATCGTTATCCAGTTAATAATCGTCATGTTGAGGTTGTGAGGTTTCAACACAGACGCCAGTTATCCGCGGGGCTGGCGTTTTTTTGGGCCCGTTCCAGGTCTACCTCAGCCAGGCGAACGTAAAGACGCACGGTATCAAGGCGTGCATGGCCGAGCATCTCCTGAAGCTCCAGTGGATTGCCACCATTACGTAGGAAGGCGATGGCGAAGGTGTGGCGAAAGCGGTGTGGGTGAACGTCCTTCACGCCGGCGCGCTGACCGAGACGCACCAGCATTTTGCGTACGTCGTCGCGATCTAACGGCTTGCCGGTCGCAGTTGCGAAGAGCGGTTGATCCTCTGTTGTCTGCCCTCTCTCTGCCAGGTATTTCCAGATGGCCTGGCGCGTGGCATTGCCGACGAAGACGATCCTCTCTTTGTCCCCCTTGCCGTGCTTGATCCTCACCTGGCCACGGCGCCGGTCGTAGTCGCCGATCTTGAGGTTGACGAGTTCACTGACGCGGACGCCGGAGTCTACGAGCATGAGGATGATGGCGCGATCACGTGTTGCCGTGGGACGACGGCTGCGGATGGATTTCGACCAGCGGCGATCCCAGGCCGCCGTGTGCGCGCACGCGTCCAGGAGGGCGCGGATTTCGTCCTGGGTGAACGGCGTGATCTGGGGGCGATGGTAGCGGGGCGATCGGACTTTGTGGCGGATGATGTGGGGGACGCCGGCGTGCCGTTCGAGCCAGGTCCAGAAGGAGGAGAGGGCGATGAGGTGATTGATGACGGTTTTCTTGGACAGGTGGAGGTCTTCGGTGAGGTGGTTGAGGAAGCGTTCGATGTCGTTGCTGGTGATGGCTTCCACCTCGATGGTAGGTCCGACGAACTGGGTGAAGCGTTCCAGGGATAGTCGGTAGTCTCTTTCCGTGTTGGGGCTGATCGTGCGCGCTTTGGCGAGCCAGTAGCCGTCGAGGGCGTAGTCCAGTTGCATGGGGCCTCCGGGGCTGTGTCAAATTCTTAACACTCCGCCCGTGAGGCCTCCGGTTTTGTCGCGATTGGGGAGGAACAGCCTTCAGGGAATCAGGAACCCCACGGACTGCATACACACACCGCCCGTGGGGTTCCTGATATCCCTGACGCTGATCTGGTGGGCGATTAGGGACTCGAACCCAAGACCTCACGGATGTGAACCGTGCTGGCAGCAGGCATGATCGCGGTCCTCACGGTACAGGCTTCCGGCGAACCGTGAGGGCTGCAGTCTAGCCCTCCGTGGTGGTTGCGCCGGCGGCAACGGGGCGTGCTATAATTAGAACACTTGTTCTATAGCACGGAGGTTCTCCTATGTCCCGCCGCCGGCGGCGCTGCCATGCCTACGAAATTGCTGCCTATCGGCAGTTGTCGCCGCCGCGCCAGGTTCGTTTCTTAGACTGGCTGCGACGAGTGTTAGCGGCGTGGCTGGGACAGCCAGGCAGGCGGACGCGCACGCGCCCGAAGTTGCGCGTGCTGAGGTAGGTTTCGGTTTCTATCCTGCTTTTCGTTCCTCTTCCCACTGTTCGGCGAGCAATTGAGCCAGGTAGTTGCGCGCCTGGACGCGCAACGGCTCCGGCAACTGGTCGAGCAGTTCCACCAGTTCGTCTTCACGCGCCTGCTGTTCGGCATCCTCTGCCTCACGGCCCGCATGCAGCGCCTCCACGGCGTCGAGGATGCCGGTGAAGCCTTCGAGCAGCGACCGCCGATCTTCCTCTGCAAGATCAGATAAACGCAAGGCCAACTCGTACACGTCCGGGGGGATGCCACGACCAGAAGCACGAGGCTGAGGGTCGTCAACAAGACCAAGAAGGTAGTCAGTACTTGTGTCAAGAGCAACAGCAATTTTGGCTATCACAGCACTACTGATGTTGTCTCTGATTCCAGCCTCAATCATCGACAAGTACCCCTGGGTAGTTTGGGCAAGTGATGCCAAAGTACCCTGAGATAGCCCTCGCTTTTCCCTCAGGTGCTTGATACGACTTGCCACAAGACTGGTCTCGCTCACATCCGAATTATAACACAAGTTATTAGCGCGTGCATTGCGGTCAGAATTTTTAAGGTTCTACCTCTTGACAAATTCAATTACCATTGTTATTATTAGCAGAGAAAAATAACATTAGTAATGAGGTTAACATGACCAAACAACTGCGAGACTGGATGCAAGCACATCACATGTCGCAGACACAATTGGCAAACAGGATGGGGGTCACGCAGGCCTACATCTCAAGCATCTTGTCTGGTAACCGCATAATAACTCCAGGTTTCATTGGCCGCTTTGCCCAAGCCTTCGGCTTCGACGTAGCCGCCGAGGTGTTCGGCGGTGCCGGGGGCAAGGGGAACGGCGATGATGTGCAGTCCGACGTTGCGGAGCGCCCTGCTGTCTGCGAATTGTGTGCGTGATAGGAAGATGCTGGCACGCGTTGGCACATTCCACTGATGATCCTGGCAGCCGCCGGTGCGTGCGATAGGGGACTGCCGCAGGACAGCAGGGCGTTCCGGAGCGCCGAGACATGGGCCGGTCGGAGGCGGGACCGACCGGAGGCGCTTCCCCTCCTTGCACCCCGGCCCGTGTGGCTCCCCCGCCAGGGGTCGAGCCCGGGCCGGGCGATTCAACCCAAGCGTAACCCGTAGCTGCTGACCTGTCACAAAGAGGAGGTGAACGTGGAAGGGAAAAGGAAGCGGCCACCGGACCCCCGTAGGGCATGGCGCAGAGGAGGCGGGCAGTGGGCCGACGAGATCGGCTACAGCCAGGCTGCCGAGGAGGTCAAGCCAATCGACGAGCCGACGTTGGACCTCTTTGGCGCTATGGCCAGAAGCAACCCCTCGCCCCGATTCATCAGGGCCCTACATGAGGCGATCCGCTGGGCGCCGACGTATGCAGTACGTCAGCGGCTGATCGAACTCGACGACCAACTCAACGGAGGTGGGAAGTGAACGAAGATAACGAGGGAAGCTACTTCAACCTGGGCAACATGTTGCTCCTCGTCCTTGCCGTCATCGCGGCCCTTGGCCTGGTCCTCTCTTCGCCGCAGGCGGGCATGCTCCCATGACCAACGTGCTCCTGGTCTACAGCACACTCTTCTGCACAAGCTGCCTCTATGTAGTCGCCCTGCAGTGCACTTCGTGGGGGCGCTGGCTGGCAACGGAGCGGACGTGGATCAGCGTCGTCATCGGCGTCGGCTACGTCACAGCGTTCATGCGCCTTCTCGGACCGGCGCCGGAATGGTGGCAGTGGCTGACAGCCTGGGCGGTGGCCGGGACGCCCATCGTGGCCAGGTCGCTCTACAACGAACTGCGTCGCTTCGAGGAGTCCTGGCAGCGGGAGAGTGCTCGATGACACCCAGCAAGCGTTGGCCCAACCATGCGGAGTGGGCCAGGCTGGATGTGATCGGGTTGAGCAGGAGGATTCAGGACCGGACCAAGGAGGCACAAGCGGCAATCGAACGCAACAACCGCCTACTGGCAGCGACGCTCCTGGCAGACATCAGGGCAGACGCCGCCGAGATCATCACGATCCTGGTGAACGTGAAAGGAGGGCAGGGGCCGATGGCTGGACAGGACTCCATCGAGCGACTGAAGAGACAGAACGAGGAACT
>Ga0272446_1001532_pt1 | contig 33480 bp, 28 predicted proteins | sample YNPCB0061_FD_194587 | JGI IMG/M metagenome (GOLD analysis project Ga0272446, IMG submission 194587) | Hot spring microbial mat communities from Yellowstone National Park, WY, United States - YNP-CB-006-1 | ecosystem: Environmental > Aquatic > Thermal springs > Hot (42-90C) > Sediment | place...
CCGCGAGTGATAGAACTGGCCACAGATCTATCCCAACCTGTGGATGTGGTCAGGCTTGGCTCGAAGGTGTATGTGGCTCAGAACAATGGTCAAATCAGTGTTTATGACCTGGCAAGTTCTACCCTCGGAACTTCTCTTAGTGTCGGGGGGAATTTGGCCGGGATCATCCCTGACCCCAGTTCTAGCGCTTTTCTTTTGGTCAGTAGAACCAATACTGGGCGCTTGGTCAGGGTGCCGCTCTTCACTGGATCCCCAACTAATTTCGGTTCCACAGGTTTGGGCAGACCTTCGGGCTTAGCCTATGACAGTTTTAATGACGAGATTGTGGTTGTGGATGCCACGAACAGTAATGGGCGGATCATCCGACTTAATCGAGAAACTGGCAATCTGGTGGATACTATCTCGGTAACGGGACGTACCCTCGGAGACATTGCTGTGATCGAGGACCCCAATGATCCCCCCCATCGTGCTTACATTGTCACGGACACCAATCCCAGTAGTCCCAGTAATGGTAAGCTTTTGCGAGTTTCTCAGGCTGGCGAGGTGACTGAACTGGTGACAGGGATCCGCCCTGCCGGGATTGCGGTTGCTCTCAATCCTGAGACCCTTGAACCCAAAATCTATGTTGTCAATCAATTGTTAGGAGGGCGGCTGCTGGAAGTTGATTTATCTGGCAGTCCAGTCAGGAGCGTGGTCGGATCCCTAAGCTCAGACAGTGCTGGTCTCTATATTGAGAGTGTGTTTACTGAAGCGTTTTTGGTGGATTTGGGGTCGACCACGGCGCCTACGGGAAGACTACTACAGATTATTCCAGCGTTGCCCTAGGTTGCCAGCGGCTGCGAATCTCTGCCAGGGCTTGAGGGATCCCCTCTCTATGGGCGAGTAAGCGGGTGACATGGCCCATTTTGCGGCCGGGGCGGGATTCGCTTTTGCCGTACCAATGCACATAGGTATGGGGTAGGGATGCCAAAGGGTGGAGCTGGGTCCTGTAGTCGGACTGGGCGGTTTCCCATCCCAACAAGTTCACCATCAAAGCGACAGGGTGGTTCAGAGCGGGGGATCCCAGGGGCAATCCGGTGATGGCCCGCAGGTGCTGCTCAAACTGGGAAGTGGGACAGGCATCTAGGGTGTAATGCCCGGAGTTGTGGGTGCGGGGCGCCAGTTCATTGACGATAACCTGCTGAGTGGGGGTTAAAAAGAGTTCGATGCCTAGGATCCCCACATAATCAAGAGCTTCCAGGATGGTACGGCTGATCTGCTGGATCTGAGATTCCAACCCAGGGGGGAGTAGAGCCGGGGCAATGACATGGTCACAGACTTGGCTAACCTGGACGGTTTCTACGACTGGATAATAGGCAATTTCCCCGCTTAAGCTGCGGGCTACCATGATCGCTAGCTCCCGCTCAAAGGGAATGTATTCCTCCACCATGCCCTGCTGGGGATCCCAGGTTTCCGGTTGCTTGAGGAGGCGCGTTCCGAGACCGTCATAGCCGTGCCGCCGCTGTTTCCACACCCAGGGCAAGGGTAGGGAGGGGGGATCGAGGAAAAATTTGGGGACAGGGATGCCCAAGTCTTGTAAAAAACACCGCTGGGTATATTTGTCCAGTAGCGGCGTCAAACTGGCTAAGCGCGGCAAAAAAGTGCCCCGATCCAGGGATCCCAAAAAATCGAGGTCCACAAATTCGTTCTCAAAGGTGACGACATCACACTGAGCCACCAAATCCGGGATCCCAGGCACCACCTCATCGGCAATCCCTACGGCGGGATCCCCACGCCGCTCCGTTTGTACCCACAGTTCTAGTTTGAGGTCATGGGCAGCATGGGCGAGCATGAGGGCCAGTTGACCCGCGCCAATCACGCCAATCCGAACCTTTTCTGACACCTAGTCCTCGGCAGCACTGCGGTCAATCCCTTCACCCAAGACAAAGCGCTCAAACCGATCAATGGTGACAGTAGTGCCGATGGATTTGCTGATTTGTTTGAGTAATTCTTCCACGGTGATGCCCTGATCTTTGATGTAGGGCTGGTTGAGCAGCGACATTTCCTGTAGGCGTTTGGCAATCCGCCCTTGAATGATCTTTTCCCGCACTGCCGGGGGCTTATTAGCGAGGTCGTCTTTGCCCATTTCAATGGTTTTTTCCCGCTCCACAATCTCGGCAGGAATGTGATCCACACTGATGTAAGCCGCATTGGGACAGGCAGCCACCTGCATGGCAATCATCCTGGGGAGAGACTGAAACTCTGGGTGATCGCTGACATCGGCTGTGGCGCTGACCTGCACCAAAACTCCAATTTGACCACCGGTGTGGATGTAGCTACCTACCCGGCCGTTGCTGCCTTCGGGAACAGCAAAGTTGACGAGACGGCGAATTTGAATGTTTTCTCCCAACTGGGCAATGGCCTGTTTGGTGGCTTCCTCTACGGTCTGACTGGGATCCCCGGCGTAGGGCTGAGCTTTCAGGGTTTCGACGTCGCTAACAGTGAGAGACTGCAACGCAAGGGTATCGAGGAGGGTCTTGAAAGCTTCATTGCGGGCCACAAAATCTGTTTCACAGTTGACTTCCAACAGGGATCCCTGACGACCGTCTGGGGCAATGGCCGTGCCCACCAGTCCTTCGGCAGCGACCCGCCCGGCCTTTTTGGCAGCCCCAGCTAATCCTTTTTGCCGCAGCCAGGCCACCGCTTCTTCCAGATTGCCTTCGGTGGCTAACAGGGCTTTTTTGCAGTCCATCATGCCTGCCCCGGTGGTCGAGCGCAGTTCCATCACAAGTTTGGCCGATACGTCCGGCATGGAGATACCCTCAGTGCAGAGCTAAAGAAAAGTTACAAGCTTCCCTTTTATTATAGAGAATGGCGGCCACGCTCTCAGCCGATTCTTCACCCATCCCTTGCCCATGTTTTGCCCAATCTTGGCATGACTTCTGTGGTTTCTCTGGCAGCCCCTTTGCAGTCTCTGTCCCTGGGGGAGTATCACCTCGCTTACCGCCGCTACAGCCAAGCGGGCGGGCAGGGCCCAACGGTAGTCTGTATCCATGGCTTTATGGCGACCCAGGAGGTTTGGGATCCCCTGGCGCGGTTATTGGTGGGATCTTGTCCTGTGATCACCCTGGATTTGTTGGGCTTTGGGGCTTCGAGCCAACCCCCAATCACCTATGACATTGCTACTGAGGTGGATGCCCTGGAGCGCTTTTGCCAGGCTTTGGGGCTGACCCAGGTGATCCTGCTTGGGCATTCCTTTGGCGGTTGGGTGGCCGCAGCCCATGCTATTGCCCATCCTGAACGGGTGCAAGGGCTTGTCCTGCTTGCGCCAGCCGGGATCCGCGATGATCAGTTTGCCGGACGCTACCGCTGGCTGATGCCGTTGCTGTGGCAGTCGGTATGGGTGGATCGTCTCCTTGCTTGGGGATCCCCGTTAGCGGCATGGCTCGGTCAGGAACAAACCTGGGGAGAGTTGGGGTGGATTCGCCAGCAATTACAACAGCAGCCGGTGGCACGACAGTTTCTGCAGGCGCGTCACCGTCCCGAAGCAGCCATAGACACCGTCGAAGCTTCCCTAGGGCAGATCCAGGCTCCTACCCTGGTGATTGCCGCCGGCCAGGATGACACCATTCCCCTCTGGCACTGCCAGACCTATGCTGCCGGGATCCCCAAGGCCCGTCTGCATATCCTGCCCCAAGCTGGACATCGGTTGCCAAGATATGCCCAAGAAATTGCCCCTGTGGTGCTGGAGTTTTTGGCAGGGATCGGTCTGAGAGAGTCTTAGACTTGCCCGCGAATTTCTTTGATCACCCCATCCTGGAGGACAATTTCCACCTGCATTTTGGCCACTAAGTTATCCCCGACAGTAGCCTCAAAAAAGCTTTCCACTTGTCCTTGGACGACTTCTTGGTTGAGTTCTAAGCCGGCAAGTTGGGTCAATTGCTGCAAAACCTGATTTTTTTGATCCAGGAGTTTGATTTTTTGTTCGTTGACCTGGCTCTTGATGCTCTCGATTTGCTGCAGGGCTTGGGGACCGGTGGGGCTGATGGTTTGTTTTTCGATTTCGGCAATGGCCCGCTTGCCCTGAAACTCTAGCTGTTGCAACTGGGTGTCGAGGGTCTGCACCTGCTGCTGCAGTTGGGTCTGCATTTCCGATTTCCACAAGGGGGTGACGATCACTCTCAGGGGGATGATCCGCTTGAGTGTCAAACGAGGACTAGCGCTAGAATCTTCCATACACACCGCACTGAGTTGACCGTTTCCTATGGTACGGGCTGAGGTGACCAAAGGTAAAGCCAACCCTTGGGGGGGGATCCCCAATCCCTGGGATTTCCAAGGATACCTGGACTACGCGGCGACGGCGCCGGTACGCCCTGAGGTTTTGGACTGTTTGCTGCGGGTACTGACTCAGGAGTGGGGGAATCCTTCCAGTGTGCATGGCTGGGGGGAGCGAGCAGCAGTGGCGATGGAAACCGCCCGCTGGCAGGTGGCGGAATGCCTGGGGGTGACGCCAGAGTGGGTGGTTTTTACCTCAGGGGGGACAGAATCCAATCATCTGGCTATCCACGGGATCTGTCAGGGGTATGGGGATCCCCAACATCTGATTGTTTCGGCGGGAGAACACGCGGCGGTGCAGCAGGTAGCGCTGCATTGGCAGGCTCTGGGCTGGCAGGTGACGTTTCTGCCGCTGGATCCCGAAGGGTTTGTGCGGGTGGCGGATCTGGAAGCCGCGTTACAACCCAATACGGTGTTGGTGTCGGTGATCCATGGGCACAATGAAGTTGGCTCTCTCCAGCCGATTGGAGCGTTGGCTCAGGTGTGTCAGGCGCGGGGGATCCCTTTTCACACGGATGCGGTGCAAAGTGTGGGGAAAGTCCCCCTCAATCTCCCTGATTTGGGTGTGGATCTGCTCTCTCTCTCTGGACATAAGCTGGGTGCTCCCCAGGGAATTGGCGCTCTCCTGGTTCGACCGGGGATCGGGATGCAGCCCTGGCTGCGCGGGGGGGGACAAGAGCAAGGACTTCGGTCCGGTACCCAGGCGGTGGGGCTGATTGCGGCTTTGGGGGAGGCTTGCGGACTCGCTCACGCTGAGATGGCCAGTTCCCACCATCGGCTCTGGCAAGAAGATCTAGCAGCGGCGTTAGCGGTGTTTCCCCAATTACACCTGACGGGATCCCGAGATTTTTCCCGGCGGTTGCCCCAGCATCTCAGTTATGTGGTGGAGGGCTGGAGTAGCTCGGAGCTGGTGCGGCAACTGGCTCAGGCGGGAATTGGCATCAGCGGTGGTTCGGCGTGTTTACGGGGAAAACCCCAGCCCAATCGCATCTTACAAGCCATGGGATATAACGCGGAGCAAGCCCTCTCCGGGATCCGCATCAGTTGGGGGTGGGGCACCACCTGGGAAGATCTAGCCCAACTTCCTCAGGCCCTAAGGACCATTCTGGGAGCAGCCCGATGAAGCCTTGGCAGTTCTGGCTGGGGATCCTGCTGGGGGTCGTGGTGCTGATCTGGGTGATGGAAGCCTTGGCGGGGCTTTACACTGCCTTGGCGGCTTTTCCCTGGCTGGCCAATGCTGTTGTTTTGATTGGCGTGGGGGGACTGTTGAGTGGGGTTGCCTTTGGGATTTATGCCCTGAGGCCCCGCCGCCCGCCCCCGCCCCCCCCACCCCCCCCCGAATCTCTGGCGGAAAAATATCAGGCCACCCAACGGAACCTGGATACCCTGGCAGAGGACTTGGCTTTGATCCAGGATCAAATCACCCGCGAGGCTCTGGCCGCCCAAGCCGCCCGTCTCGCCCAAAGCCTGGAGCAGCCCCAGTTACGGGTGGTGGTTTTTGGTACCGGTTCTGCCGGCAAAACCTCGTTAATCAATGCCCTGTTGGGAGAACCAGTGGGAGAGGTTGCCCCCCGCATTGGCACCACCCTGCAAGCCCGGCTCTACCGCTGGCCCCTGGCGGGGATCCCCCATCCCGTGGATTTGGTGGATTGTCCGGGGATCTTGGACATGGGGCAGGGGGGGCAGCACCGGGAACAAGAGGCCCGCCGTTACGCCGAAGCCAGTGATTTATTGCTCTTTGTGGTGGATGGGGATCTGCGCCAATCCGAATATGAACCCTTGATTCACTTAGCCGAGTTGGGCAAACGGGCCCTGTTGATTCTCAACAAAGCCGATCGCTACACCCCCATCGAACAAGACCTGCTCCGCCAGCAGTTACAAGCCCGCCTCGAAGGCGTGATTGCCCCAGAGGACATCTTGATGGCTGCTGCCAACCCTGCTCCCATTCCCACCCCATCAGGGATCCTCCAGCCAGAGCCGGATGTGGCCGCAGTGCGGGATCGGATCCATGCCATTTTGCTGCAAGAAGGGGAAATACTCTGGACCGATAACCAACTTTTGCAGTCCTACCTGCTGGGGGCCGAAACCCGCCAAGCCATTGCCCGCCAGCAACAGCACCAGGCGGAAAAAATCGTGGAGCGTTTTCAGTGGATTGTCACGGGGGTGGTCTTTGCCAATCCCATTCCTGTTTTGGACGTGCTGGCCATCGCCGCCATCAACGCCCAAATGGTGGTGGAAATCGGCCAGGTCTACGGCTGCCGCCTCAGCCTCGATCAGGGCAAAGAACTGGCTTTATCTTTGGGGAAAACCCTAATGAGTTTGGGGGTGATCGAAGGGGCGATTCAACTCACCACCGGACTGGTAAGCCTGCTGGCGGAAGTGAGTGTGGTGGGTTTTTTGATTACCGCCCCCATTCAAGCGGCCAGCGCCGGATACCTGACTCGCATTGCCGGCAAAAGCTTTATCACCTATTTCCAAAAGCAGCAGCAGTGGGGGGAAGGGGGGATCCGCTCCGTTGTCCTGCAAGAAGTGGAAGCAGCGCGGCACAGCCCCTGGTTTGAGGAATGGGTGCGCCACGTCTGGCAGAACCTTGTGCAGCGTTCCCAGAACCGCTCCTGACCCCGGCCTGTACATCCCCCGTGCAGAATCCCCATAATGAACGTGGTACTAGGGAGACCAGCTCGTGGGGGATCCGATTTACATCCTAGGGGGGGGCCCTGCCGGTATGGCGGCTGCCTACACCCTGACCCAAAGGGGCCAAGAAGTGGTGGTGGTGGAACGGGAAGACCGAGTCGGGGGGCTGGCCAAAAGTATTACTTATCAAGGTTTTATTCTGGATTTTGGCCCCCACCGGTTTTTCACCAAAATTCAGCCAGTCCTGGAACTCTGGGATCAGGTTTTGGGCCCAGAACAAGTCACCGTGCCGCGCCTCACCCGCATTTACTACCAAAAGCAGTATTTTCAGTACCCGATCAAAGCTTTTGAAGTCCTACGTAAAGTTGGCTGGTGGGAAAGTCTGCGGATTGTGGCCTCCTATCTCTGGGCCCAGCTGATCCCGCAGCCCCCACCCAAGCATTTTGCCGACTGGGTGAAAGGCCAATTCGGCACCAGGCTCTTTGAAATTTTCTTTGAGGGCTACACCGAAAAACTCTGGGGGATCCCCTGTACCGAAATTAGCGCCGATTGGGCCGCCCAACGCATCAAAGGGCTGAATTTATGGCAAGCGATTCGCACCGCTTTTCTGGGCAGTAGTGGCAACGTCAAAACCCTGATTGATCAGTTCCAGTTTCCCCGCCTGGGATCCGGGCAGCTCTACGAAACCATGCACCGCTTTCTGCAAGCACACAACCAACCCGTTTTACTCAATACCGAGGTGATTTCCTTGCACCATCAAAGATCCCGGATCACTCAGCTTCAGCTTCGCCATCTCAACACCGGGCAGACAGAACACGTCTCGGCGAGCCATGTGATTTCCTCCATTCCCTTGACGATTTTGGTGCAAAACTTAAAGCCATCCCCACCCCCAGATGTCCTCCAAGCCGCCAAAAACCTGAAATTTCGCAACACCATCTTGGTCTATCTCATTGTCCAGGGATCCCGACTATTTCCTGATAATTGGCTTTACATCAATGACCCCACAGTTGCTTTAGGGCGAGTCACCAATTTTGCCAACTGGTCTGGGGATATGCTGCCCAATCAGGAACAAACCCCCCTCTGCTGCGAGTATTGGTGTAACTTTGGGGATCCCCTTTGGCAAGAGGGTGAAGAGAACTTATTGGCATTAGCAGAACGGGAGCTTCGAGAGATTGGTTTATTGCAGGATCAAAAAATTTGTAGTGGATTTGTGGTGCGTTTACCCCGTACTTATCCTATTTATGCTGGCAGCTATAAGGAAGATCTGGCAGTTTTGCAAGACTATCTCAGTCAGTTCGAAAACTTGCAATTAGTAGGGCGCTATGGATCCTTTAAGTATAATAATCAAGATCATAGCTTGCTGATGGGGATTTTAGCAGCAGAAAATATCTGTAAGCCCGGAACTCATAACCTCTGGCAGGTTAATTCTGACGATGAGTACCAAGAAGAGATTAAAACCCCGAATTCCACAAAGGTTCAGAGGGCAATCAAAGGATGAACGCTGACCTCAGCACCCACATTCAGCGTCTCTGGCAGGGGTATCGCCGCTTCTCTGTGGGCATCATATTGCCTGTTTTCCTGCCAAGTGTAGCCCTCACGTTCCTACAAATAATGATGATTTACCTGTGGACGAACCGGGGTAATTATGTCTCCATGTTTACAGCCCTGAGTCAGCGGGATAGCTTGTGGTATCTCAGCATTATCCACCGTGGGTATCAATTTATTGGCTTTCATACCATCACTTTTGAGGGGAGTAACGCTGCTTTTTTCCCTGGGTATCCCATTGCGGTGAGCTGGGTGAGTCAGTTTTTGGGTGTGGATCCCGAAATTGGGCTTTATCTCACGTCTCATCTCTTTTGCTGCTTGATGTGGATCTATCTTTTTCTGTTTTGGCGGCGGTGGCAGATTCCCATGGTTTGGCAGATTTTCGCTGCCTTAATCATCTTGATCTATCCCACCAGTTTTTTCCTGAATGTGGGCTATAGTGAATCCCTTTTTATGGCGAGTTTGTTGGGGTTTCTCTATTGGTCGGTTTATGCCGACTCCCCCCTGCTGATGATGCTCGCCGGGATCCATGGTTTGGTGATGAGTACCACGCGCATTGTGGGCTTGCCGGTGGCTTTGCTCCCTGCTGTCAACCTCTGGATTCCCTCCCAGCAGGGATCCCGTACCTCCAGGCTGATCTGGTCTGGAGCCGCAATCTTTCTGGGTTTGTTGGGGGGGCTGAGTTTTTTCCTGTATTGCCAGGTACATTTCGGGCGCTGGGACCTGTATTTAGAAATGCAGCGGTATTTCACCGGCGTAAAAGCCAATTATCTAGCTATTTTCCAAACCAAGACTTATCTCCTTTCCCCTCAGTATTGGCGAACATTATTCTCCCTGTCTGCCCTGTTGACTGACCAAGAATGGGCCAATCCCCTCAGCCAACTGTTTGTACCCCTTACTTTGGGATCCCTGATCGTGACCAGCGGAATGGATGGGTTCAGTGTTTTGGCTGATAAAAGTCAGCGCTGGCAGGAGCGTCTTGGCTTTCATTTGGCTGCCTGGATCATGTTTTATATGGCGATGGCGGGGATGAGTCCCCTGCTCCAAAAAAGCATGAGCCGTTACTGTTTGCCGGTGCATATTATGCAGGTGCTGGCGGTGGTGCATTGGATCAAATATACGGATCTGAGTTTTATCCCCGAGCCGGTGCGGCCCTACCTCAGCAATGCCTTAAAACTCGGCTATGTGTTTTTATGCCAAGTCTTTTTGGCACTGAATCTGATTTTGACCTGGCGTTATGTCCGTCATCTTTGGGTTGCCTAAAGCCGCTTTGGTAGAATAAAAGTCCATTCAGGCGTATGGCTATGGCCGCTCAAGAAACAGAAAAGATTCATCTGCCCCGCACGTCAGAATCCCCTCGTCTGGAGCGGATCCGCCATACCTGCTCCCACGTTATGGCTATGGCGGTGCAAAAACTCTTTCCGGGTACCCAAGTCACCATCGGCCCGGCCACAGACTACGGCTTTTACTACGACTTTGATAGCCCCCATCCTTTCACTCCCGAAGACCTGCAGGTGATCAAAAAAGAAATGCAGGCGATTATCAAAAAGGGGTTGCCGCTGATCCGCGAGGAACTCTCCCGCGAAGAGGCCCAAGCTCGGATCGAAGCGCTGGGGGAACGCTATAAACTAGAAATCCTAGCCGGGATCCCCAATACGGAAGTGATTACTCTATATCATCTTGGGGATGAATGGTGGGATCTCTGTGCCGGGCCCCATGTGGACAATACTAAGGAAATTCACCCGAAAGCTTTTGATCTGGTGAGTGTGGCGGGGGCCTATTGGCGGGGGGATGAAAAGAATGCCCAGTTGCAGCGGATCTATGGGGTGGCTTGGGAAACCCCGGAGCAACTTAAGGAGTATCAGCGCCGCCTGGAAGAGGCGAAACAGCGGGATCACCGCAAACTAGGGCGGGAACTGGGGTTGTTTGTTTTCTCTGAAGATGTGGGCCCTGGTTTGCCCCTGTGGACGCCGAAGGGGACGATCCTGCGAGACACGTTGCAAGACTATCTCCGTCAAGAGCAGGTGCGGCGGGGCTATTTGCCAGTGGTCACTCCCCATATTGCCCGGGTGGATCTGTTTAAGATTTCTGGGCACTGGCAAAAATACAAGGAAGATATGTTCCCGATGATGAGTGAGGATGAGGAGTCCCGCCGCCTGGAACAGGGCTTTGTCATGAAGCCGATGAACTGTCCCTTTCATATCCAAATTTTCAAAAGTGAACTGCGCTCCTATCGGGATTTGCCCCTGCGCTATGCGGAGTTTGGTACGGTCTATCGCTATGAGCAATCGGGAGAGCTGGGCGGACTGACGCGGGTGCGGGGCTTTACGGTGGATGATGCCCATTTGTTTGTCACCCCGGAGCAGTTGGACAGTGAGTTTCTCAAGGTGGTGGATTTGATCCTGGCGGTTTTCCGGCGGCTGGGACTCAGTGATTTTCGTGCCCGGCTTAGCTTTCGGGATCCCGCATCCGACAAGTATCTTGGGGATCCCCAGGATTGGGACAAGGCGGAAGGGGCGATTCAGCGGGCGGTGCAGCAATTGGATATGCCCCATTTTGTCGGCATTGGGGAAGCGGCGTTTTATGGCCCGAAGCTGGATTTTATTTTCCGGGATGTGTTGGAGCGGGAGTGGCAACTGGGGACAGTCCAAGTGGACTACCAACTGCCGCAGCGCTTTGATCTCCATTACGTCGCCGAAGACGGATCCCGGCAGCGCCCGGTGATGATCCATCGCGCTCCCTTTGGATCCCTGGAGCGGCTGGTGGGGATCTTGATTGAGCAATACGCTGGGGATTTTCCCCTGTGGCTGGCCCCAGAGCAGGTCAGGATCCTGCCGGTTTCGGATCCCTTTGTGCCCTATGCCCGCAGGGTGCAGGAAAGGCTCTTGGCCCAGGGCTGGCGAGTGCAGGTGGATGCCAGTGGGGAGCGTCTGCCCAAAAAGATCCGCACCGCCGAAACCAGTAAGATCCCCTTTATGGTGGTGGTAGGGGAACAGGAGCAATCCCAGGAGACCGTCAGTGTCCGCAGTCGCCACGGCGGGGATCAGGGATCCCTGAGTTTACCGGACTTTCTCGCCCTGCTGGCACAGAACCGCTAGATACTACCCTTCAGGGGGCTGCAATTCTGGGGCTTGTTTTTGGGCGAGTAAATTCACCCAATTTTCCTGGGGCAGGGAAAGATTCAGGGGGGTGCGAAACCACAGCTCTTGCTGCGGCAAGCCTACAGGGATCCCGGCCTGATCCAGGGCGTACTTGAGGCGGCGGCGAAACTCCCGCGCCACTGACCATTGCTCCAGCGGGATCACCTTAATCCACACCCGAATCAGCACCCCCCGCTCGCTGAGGTCATCAATCCCCAGCACTTCCACCGTCAAGATCTTGCGTTGCCACTGGGGTTCCTTGACCATGCCATCGGCGACCTCTTGAATTACCTTCAGGGCGTAATCGGGATCGGCTGTGTAGCCCACATGGATCCCCAAATCCACTCGCGCCCAGCCATTGGAGAGATTGCGCACCACCGAAATCGCCCCATTGGGAATGGTGATCAGCATGCCCTCGTTATTGCGCAGTTGGGTGATTCTGAGATTCATTTTTTCCACCAGACCGCCCACCTGATCCAAGACAATCACATCCCCTTCCGCGTATTGGTCTTCAATCAGGATCAGCAGTCCATTGATCACATCCCGGATGAGATTTTGAGCCCCAAAAGAAATCGCCAACCCGATGATCCCAGCCCCAGCCAGAAGGGGACCAATATTGATGCCGATGGTGCTAGCGCCCAATAACACCCCTGTGCCTGTAATGAGGGATCCCGAAATCCCCTTACTCACACTGGCAAACGTCCGCATTCGATTCACAAGGCGAGCCGAGCCACCAGGAACCCAGCCCTCCTGGGTGAGGACACTAAAAAACTGATCCACCGCCAACGCACTGATGCGGATCAGCAGGTAGGTAGCGATCCCCACCCCCAGCAGGCGCAGCAGCGGCCCCCGCAGGATCGCGACCATGCCCACCTGCAACCAGCGGCTATGGGGAAAGAATCCCAAAATCAGGGTTATCCCCCCCACCCAGAGCGCCACATCACAGACCCGCAGCAAGCGTTGCTGCAATTCCAGGCTCACCTGCCGGCGATGGTGACGCATCAGCGATTGGGGATCTTCCGGGTGACTGGGGGGATTGTCATGGAGAGCTTGAATGCGGGCCCGCCAGCGCTCTAATCCGACATGGAGCAGGATTATCACCACCACCACCGCCAGACTGATTCCTCCTTGACGAAGCAAAAACGGAGTCTGCCGCTCTTGATGGGCCTGGATCAAAGCCGTGCGAATGATCCCCGTCAGCTGCTCCGCCCACGTCGTGGGATCCGTCCCTTGCAATTGCGCATCCAGAGTCGTCACCGTCAAGACATAGCGGCCACTGACCGCAATCACTGGCAAGCCACTGGCACTGTCCGTCTGCCAAGTCACTGCTAGGGTTTCGGGATCCGGGGCTTGGTCGGCCACCTGTTGCAATTCCCGTTCAATCAACTGGCGGCGCTGCTCAACAGGACTCAGGGATCCCGATTCACTCCCCCCCAAAGGACGAGCCGCAATCGGGAACAAAGGGCGACCATCCACATACACAAACGTAGAAGTGGCCGCAGCGGGATCCCCAAACAACGTCTCCAAGCGAGAGAGCTGTCCCCAGGCCGGGGAACTCCACAGACCCACACTCAGAATCACCACTGCCCAGGGTCGTTTTGCCATTGGGATCCCCCCAACCCACCGCCTCAATGAGGCTAACAAATCTTCTCCAGTTTGCAAAATCGGCATCAGACATTCAGAAACTGGGGATCCCCACGGTGGAGACATTAACGCTGTTGGAGGATCTGTTCTGCGAGCAACAAATCACCAGGTGTCGTCAGTTTGATATTCGTCTCTTCCCCAGGAATAATCGTCACCGGGATCCCGATTTTCTCCAGCAGTGCCACATCATCCGTGAGATCCCAGCCATAGTGTCGGGCTTGAGCGTGGGCGTCAGCCAAACAGGACAATTGGGATCCCTGGGGAGTTTGGGCAGCCCAAAGCAGGGCCCGATCCGGAGTGGAATCCACCTGCCATCGGGATCCCGACAGGGGTTTAGCGATTTTGATCGTATCTTTAACCGGAATGGCCGCCACCAGAGCTGCTTCCCTATCTAGGGCTTGGGCACAGCGATGGAGGAGATCCGGCGTCACCAAACAGCGGGCCCCATCATGCACCAGCACCCCACCCCCCCACCCCTGCTCCACCAGCCAGGCTAATCCTGCTCCCACCGATTCCTGGCGGGTAGCTCCCCCAATCACAAACTGCACCGGCTTCTGCACAGGGTAATCCCGGAGCACCCTGAGAAAGGGATCCCGATCCTGGGCTTGTCCCACCAGCACCACTCCTGTCACCCCATCAGCTTGATTCATGGCAGCCAACGTCCAGGCCAACACCGGGCGGTCTTTGAGGGGAAGCAAGACTTTATTGGTTCCGGCTCCCATGCGCTTGCCCTGCCCTGCCGCCGGAATGATCACCCACACCATCGTCCCATCCTAAAAAGTACGCCTATCAATCCCTTGAGAATGCTTATAAAGTACTTTGAAATACCTTTGAAATGCCCTTTAAATAGCGATGAAATGTCTTTGATTGGTTCCGCGATAACTTTTCCCCTAGGCTTGTCAACACTGTCTTGCTCTCGCATTGTCCACCATCAGCGCCCTTTATCTTAGGGTTTTCTCCTGAAAGCACCCCCCACCTCGCCCCGATAATAGAGTCAGAACTGCCAGAATTGAGGTTCCCCTGTGCGTGCCAGCGGTCTGTTATGTCATCCCACCTCCTTTCCTGGCCCCTTTGGCATTGGCGATCTTGGCCCCGCTGCCTACGACTTTCTCGATTTTCTCGCCCAATCCGGTCAGCGTCTCTGGCAAGTCCTCCCCCTCGGCCCCACCGGCTATGGCTATTCCCCCTACATGAGCTACGGCGCCCTAGCCGGCAACCCCCTCCTGATCAGCCCCGAAAAACTTGTTGAACAAGGCTGGATCGACCCTGCCCAGTGGCAGTCCCTCCCCACCTGGGATGCTCTGCAAGTAACTTGGCCCGGACAAGTCGCCTTTGACCTTGCTGCCCAGTTCAAGTGGCAGGTAATGCAGCTTGCCTACCAGGGCTTCCAAGAAAAGGGCACGCCTGCCCAGCACCAAGCCTTCACCGACTACCGACAGGCCCAGCAGTCTTGGCTGGATGACTTTAGTGTATTCATGGCGCTATTAGATCACTACCAAGGTCAAGAATGGACCACCTGGGATCCCCCCCTTAGGCAGCGGCATCCCCAAGCCTTGGATCAGGCTCGCCAGGATCATGCCCAGAGAATCGCCCTGCATCAATTTGCCCAATGGGTCTTTGACCAGCAGTGGCAGGATCTCAAACAGGTTGCTACGAGCTATGGCATTGAAATCATTGGCGATATTCCCATTTATGTCGCCTTCAACAGTGCCGATGTCTGGGCCCACCGGGAGTATTTTCAACTGGACGAAACCGGGCAGCCCCTCTTTGTGGCCGGTGTACCCCCAGATTACTTTAGTGCCACCGGGCAGCGGTGGGGCAACCCCCTCTACAACTGGTTCGTCCTGAAACACCAGGATTATCAGTGGTGGGTACGCCGATTTCAGAGGCTCCTCACCTGGGTAGACTGGGTACGCCTGGATCACTTCCGCGCCTTTGCCGGCTACTGGTCCATCCCCGCCGCCGATGAAACCGCCGAAAACGGCACCTGGCAGCCCGGCCCAGGGGCAGACTTTTTCCATGCCCTACAACGCCATCTGGGATCTTTGCCCATCCTGGCCGAAGACCTCGGCGAGATCACCCCGGATGTCCATGCCCTGCGGGAGCAGTTTGGTTTCCCCGGCATGAAGATCCTGGAATTTGCCTTTGGAGACGATGCCACCAACCCCTTCCTGCCCCACAACTACGAGCGTAACTACCTCGTCTACACCGGCACCCACGACAACGACACCGTCGTCGGCTGGTTTTACGGCGACCGTCTCGACGACTGGCAACGGGAAGCCGTCAAACGCTACCTAGGGGGATCCCTCAATCCCGATGGGATCCACTGGGACATGATTCGCCTAGCCCTCTCGTCCGTCTGTCGCTGGGCCATCATTCCCCTCCAAGATGTCATGGGTTTGGGATCCGACTCCCGCATGAACACCCCCGGCACCAGTGAGCACAACTGGGGCTGGCGATACACCAGCGACATGCTCCATCAGGGGTTAGTGGAGCGTCTCAGCACCATGAGCCTCACCTACGGACGGATTCTATGGCATGAATTAGAGACCATGCGCCAAGCCGTCCATACACGCCTGCATCCTCCCCAGCCCGAAATCACAGAAGAACCAGAAGAATCTGACGCCAGTCCCGAAAAATCTGGAAAAGAAGTGCTAAGTTGACATTGAGGACAGGGAGCGCGAGAGACAAACCATGAAATTCTTGCAAAAAGTCGGTGAATACGTCAGCGATGCCGTCAATGCCGGCAAATATATTGCCCAGGGCGTAGGCGTTGTCTTTGATCACCTTGGTCGCAAACCCGTGACCATCAATTATCCCTACGAAAAACTGATTCCTTCCGAACGCTTCCGGGGTCGCATTCACTTTGAGTTTGACAAGTGTATTTCCTGTGAAGTGTGCGTCCGCGTTTGTCCTATTGATCTTCCTGTTGTGGACTGGACTTATAACGCCGAACTCAAGAAAAAAGAACTACGCAACTACAGCATTGACTTTGGCGTGTGTATTTTCTGCGGCAACTGTGTCGAGTTTTGTCCCACCAACTGTCTCTCCATGACCGAAGACTACGAACTCGCCGCCTACGACCGCCACGAACTCAACTACAACCAAACCGCCCTGGGTCGTCTCCCCTACAAAGTTACCGAAGATCCTGCTGTACAGCCCCTACGAGAATTTGCTTACTTACCCAAAGGCGTCATGGATCCCCACGACCTGCCTGGGGATGTCCAGCGGGCTGGCAAACGCCCTGAAGAAATTTTGGCAGAGCTACGCGCCGCGGCAGAAAAAGCTTAAGGGATTGCCATCATTCCATGGCCACGGAAAGTTTCTGTTAATGAAACTCTCCTCGCCCGTTTTGGGAGAGGGAGACCCCAGGAAGCAGCAGCTTAGCAATTGCGTAGCAAGCCTGTAGGACTCAGCAGGCTCAGATCATTTCATTAGTACTCAACCACTCAAAAGTCTGTTTTCGAGCACCCTCAGCTTTAGGCACCTACAGTTTGATTTAGACTAAACTTTTGATCTAGGAGAGGGGGTCATAACCCCACGACTGAAGACCTAAAAGATCTCAGGATCCCCAGCTTCTCACCCTCAGATCCCAAAATAAACCTTTAATTCTGGGGGATTTGACCCTGTGTTGCTTGCTGTTGCTTGAGATGACGTGTTAGGAAGTGTGAGTAGTTGTTTTTATCAAGCAAGATTAGTTCTTAATATGCTGCCTATGCCAGACCTCCTTTCTGACACTGTAGTCCTGTCCCGAATTCAGTTTGCCGTAACAGCCATTTTTCATATGCTCTGGCCCGTATTAACAACGGGAATGGCGATTTATCTCGTGGTCATTGAAGGGTTGTGGCTGAAAACCCGAAACCTGGATTACTACCATCACGCTCGCTTCTGGTCAAAACTTTACGTCCTGAATTTTGGTATTGGCGTTGCCTCGGGGTTGCCGATGGCCTTTCAGTTTGGACTGAACTGGGCCCCCTTTTCAGAGGCTGTGGGTAATTTCTTTGGCACTGTATTGGGCTTTGAAGGCACCATGGCATTTATGCTCGAAGCCAGCTTTTTGGGGATCATGCTGTTTGGTTGGGATCGGGTTCCGCCGGTGATTCACTGGATTTCCACCATCCTGGTTGCTTTTGGTGCCAATCTCTCCACCTTTTGGATTTTGTCTGCCAATTCTTGGTTACAAACCCCAGCAGGCGGAATCTTTGTGGATGGGAAATTTATCGTTCAAGATTATTTTCGGGCGATTGCGAATCCATTTATGGTCAATAGCTTTCTGCACATGTTTTTCGCCACCCTTGAAACATCCCTCTTTGTGATTGGGGGCATCAGTGCTTGGTTTATCATCAATCAACGCCATGCTGAATTTTATACCCGTTCTCTTAAAGTTGTTTTGGCCATGGCGGTGGTGATTGCCCCTCTGCAAATCTTTGTCGGGCACTTGAGTGCGGAGCAGGTCTATCACTATCAACCGGCGAAGCTGGCTGCGATGGAAGCACAGTGGGAAACTTTACCTGCTGGTCAGCCCGCAGATTGGAGCTTAATTGCGCTTCCGAATGACCGCGCCGAAACCAATATTTGGGAGATTAAAATTCCCGGCGCCCTCAGTTATTTGCTGGAGCTCAAGCCCACCCTCGATCAACCTGTACAGGGTTTGAAATCTTGGGATCCCCAAAACCGTCCCCACATGGTGGGACTGATTTACTATTCATTCCGAACCATGGTTGCCATTGGCCTGTTTCTGGCTGGGTTGATGGCGGTGAGTGGGGTGCAGTGGCTGCGGGGTCGGTTTTCTCCCGCTGAAATTGTCAAGCAGAAATGGCTGCTGCGAGCTTGGATTTTCGCGGCTCCCTTGGGGTACATCGCCGTGGAAACGGGATGGATTGTCCGCTGTGTGGGTCGCCAACCCTGGATTGTGTATGGGGAGTTGCGAACCGCTGATGCAGTTTCCCGTGTGCCGGCGGGAGAAGTGCTGTTTTCCTTGATGGGCTTGACGTCAATGTATACCGTCTTTTTCATTGCTGCCCTCTATTTTGGCAGTCGCATTATCCGCCGTGGCCCCAACTTAGCCTTGGCAGCTCCGCGCACGTTTTTGGAGCCTACCTTGGTCTTTGACCCTGCCCGTCATGAACCGGATCGACGCCCAGCAGAAGCGCAGCAGTAATCCAACAGTCATCTCTGGTGGAGTATTTGATGATGGAACCCCTTCAGCCTTTGCAACAGTTTCTCCCACAGGTTTGGTTTTTTATCTTAGGACTTTTTCTCTTTTTATATGTTTTATTAGATGGCTTTGACCTTGGGGTTGGTATTTTATCACTGACGGCTTCTACTGAAGAACGACGCAGTATTTTGATGACCAGCCTTGGCAATGTCTGGGATGCTAATGAAACTTGGTTGATCCTGATGGGCGGATCCCTATTCGGGGCTTTCCCCTTAGCCTATGCCACCATTTTGAATGCTCTTTATCTGCCGGCAGTGATTATGGTGGTTGGTCTGATCTTTCGGGCAGTTTCCTTTGAGTTCCGCGAGAATGCCGAGAATAAATTGATTTGGAATATTTTGTTTGGCGTGGGGAGCTTTGTGGCAGCGATTGGGCAGGGGTTTGCCCTTGGTAGTGTCTTTGAAGGAATTAAAGTGGATGAGGCTGGGCACTTTGCTGGCGGGATTTGGGATTGGTTAACCTGGCGCTCTGTGATTGTTGCGTTGACCCTCGTCCAAGGCTATGTCCTGATTGGTTCTACCTATTTGATTTTGAAAACAACCGGGGAACTGCAAAAAACCTATTACAAGACTGCTACTCTGGCCACGTGGACAACCTTAGCAGGGGCCTTATTCATTACGATCAGCACTCCTCTGTTGTCGGCACAAGCTCGTACGCAGTTATTTTCGGCTCCGCTCGTCTATATCTTTGCTTTGATTCCGATTTTAGGGCTGCTGTTTGTGGGATTATTGCTGAGGAGCTTAAGCCGCAGAGAAGAGGTCACTCCCCTGATCTATACTTTTTTAATTTTTTGCTGTTCCTTCATTGGTCTTGGGTTTGTGATCTTCCCCAATATCATTCCCCCAAGCGTGACTATTTATGAGGCAGCAGCATCCCCTAGCTCTCTTGTCTTTATGCTCACCTTCATTGGTTTTCTGATTCCGATTGTTTTGTCCTATAATATTTATAATTATGTCGTCTTTCGAGGCAAAATTATTGATGAACCTGAGGGATGAGCCTGGAGCAATCTCATTCCTCTAACTCAAGGGGTTTGGGGTTCTAGCTACCTGCTGCCACTCCTGGATCACCCCAGGCAGGAGGCGAATAGAAACGGGTTCGGAAGTCGTGGTGCTTACACTCAGTTGGGTAGGTAGAGAGGAACTCAGGTCAAAAATCACCTCCTGGACTTGGTACTGCCCTACCGCTGGCGGATGGTCACCCATTTGCTCAGTCACGTCCGCTGCCATCCATTGCTCCCCCCGTACCGTTTTCAGAACCAAGGGTTGAGGATGGAGTAGTTCTGGCGTGCCGGGAAAACCGATCAGCCGTAACCGCAGGGGTTGAGGCTCCTGGGAACCCCAGCGTTGAAACAATACCGACTGCCAGCGATGTCCGGCGGTATCCACGAGGGTGTGGCGGGATTGCACCAAGATCCCAGCCCCTTCAGACTGCTGGATCACCTCGGCCCAGGCTGAACTTGGCCACAGGAAACTGACGAATAAAACTAATGTCATCACAAAAACCATGATCAAAACTCCTTTTCTTTGCCAAAGTTTGGGTCTAATCCTCTCAAAACTCCGCAATCCCCTCAGACAACTGGGGGCTGGACAAAACGGTGAGCTTACCAGCCTGATCTCCGTAGTACCACAGGGGAATCACCACCAACGTCAGGGCAGCGGAAGTGAGCATCCCACTCAAAAGCGTCCAGGCTAACCCCGACCAGACAGGATCGCTCAAAATGGGCACCGTTCCCAACATGGTCGTCACACTGGTCAGCAAAATGGGGCGGAAACGAACTGCCCCCGCCTGGAGTATGGCCTGCTCCACGCTCACCCCTGCCGTCCGTTGTTCTTCAATAAACTCCAACAGGACAATGGCATTGCGCACCACAATTCCCGCCAAAGCAATCACCCCAATCATGGCTGTGGCACTAAAGTAAACACCATTGAGGCTGAAGCCAACTAAGATCCCAATTAAGGCTAGGGGAATGCTGCCTAGAATAATCAGGGGGATCTTGAAACTGCGAAACTGCCCCACCAAGATCAAGTAAATTAACAGCACGGCCACCACCATGGCCAAGCCCAAATCCCGAAACACATCCAGGGTCAGCCTCCACTCTCCATCCCATTCCACGTGATAGCCCTGGGGTAGGGGGTGTCTCCAAAAGTGGAAAAGCTGATCCATAACGGCATAGACCGATGAGCGCCCAGCCATTTCTCCCATCACGTAGACCACCGGACGCTGATCCTTGTGAAAAATCGGTTGATCCGCCACTGTTGTCTGCCAGTTCACCACTTCCGTTAGTGGCACTAGGGATCCCTCGGATGTGGGTAGGTGAATCCGGGTCAGATCCTCAATGCCTTGGCGGGCGCTCTCGGCAAAGCGAACCTGAATCGGTACGGGAGTGAGTTCTCCGGGGATCTGGAGGATGCTAGCTGGGGATCCGCTCAGGACTAACTGTAAGGTTTGGGCGACATCAGCGGTGCTGATCCCAACTCGGTTCGCCCGTTCCTGATTCACCTGGAGGGTGAGTTGCGGTTGGGCATTTTTCACCGCATCGTCCACATCCACCACCCCAGCCGTTTGACTGAATACCTGCCGCACCTGCTTGGCAAGGAGGCGAAGTTGCTCATAGTCTGGGCCGTAGACCTCCGCCAGCATCGTTGCCCGCACCGGCGGCCCGGGGGGATCTTCCACCAGCTTGAGAATGGCATTGTATTTTATCGCCACACTCTGTAATTGCGGGCGGAGGTTCATAACAATCTGCTCTGAATCCCTCCTCCTTACCCGTGGGGGACTGAGATGAACTCTGATGTCAGCCACATCCTCACCGCGGCGCCCCGATCCCCCTCGCAATAGACCGTTGAAATCAATGGGGGATCCCAAACCCACGTAGGTCTCAAAACTGACGATTTCGGGATCCCCTTGCAATACCTGTTCAAGCTCCTGCACAGCCCCATCGGTGGCAGCCAGGCGAGTGCCTAGGGGCATGTCTACTTGAACCAAGAAGGTATCTTTATTGGCTTTGGGCAACATCCGAAACTTGACCACCTGAGTCAGAGGCAGGACGAAACTGGCCGCCAATAAACCGGCAATCAAGAGAGATAACCAACGTCTTCGAGATCCCGAATCTAAGAAGGGCTGCATGATGCGGCGATAGCCTTGATAGACGGCTGTCTCTTCTAACACTGCCGGGGCCTCCCCATGGGAGTGTACCTGAATCAGCCGCCGGGCCAGCCACGGCGTCACTGTCAAAGCCAGGGTCGTACTAATGAGCATGGCAGCGGGTAAATTAAAGGGAATAGGCGCCATATAGGGGCCCATCATGCCGGTGACAAAGCGCATTGGTAAAAAGGCCAAGATCACAGTAATGGTAGATAGGATAATCGGGGTGCCCAATTCGGATACTGCCGCGACTGTCTCCTGACTTTTCTCACTCCAGGTCATACCAGGGCGGAGGGCAAAGCGGCGGTGGACATTTTCTGTGACGGCAATGGCATCATCTACCAAAGTCCCCAGGGCCAGAATTAAGGCAAACAGGGTAATCCGGTTGATGCTCTGTCCTGCCAACCAACCCACACCCAGGGTTCCAGCCAGGGTCAGGGGGATGACAAAAGCTACGATCCCAGCTTCGCGTAGCCCCAAGAAAAAGACCAAGAGGAGCACCACTATCCCGATAGACTGGGCCAGGCTCGTATAGAGGTTATTGACGGCTTGGGCAGCGGTGCGGCCGTCGTTGCGAGTCACCGCGATCTCAATGCCAGGGGGAAGTTCTGCCTTGAGCCGATCCACTTCGGCAAAAATGTGGCGGGCAACGCTGACAGCATTACTGCCGGGTTTTTTTGCAATACCGAGGGTGACGGCGGGTTGTGTCGTCCAGGCGCCGGTGGGGCGGCGACCTTGATCGGGATAGGGATCGGCAATCGGTTCATCCTGGCGAAAATGAATCCGGGTGAGAGTCGTGCGTTCGATAAAATCGTCCTGAACGTCAGCCACATCTCCAAGATAGACATCCGGGCCCAAAGCAATGGCAGCCACATCCGCCGCAGACGTTAATCGCTGCCCCCCTTCCAACCAGAGGCGTTGCGTCCCCAGGGGAAAATCCCCCACCGGCAGACTGAGATTTTCGGCAGCAATCCGAGCCGGGATCCCCCCAGGGGCTAGTCCATAGCTGGTGAGCCGGTCGGGATCGAGATCCACCCGTATGGCCCTGGGATGACCGCCGCTTAAGGTTAAGGCGCTGGTTTGGGGTATTTGTCGCAGCCGCTCTAGGAGTCGCTCACCCACCCGCCGCAGTTGGTTATCGCTGTAGGTGGCGCCGGTCAGGGTAAGGGTGACAATGGGGACATCATCCACGATCACTGGCTGGACTTGATAGGAGGATCCTGGGGGAAACAGTTCCGGGTGGTTAAACAGGTGATTTTGCAATTTGAAGAGGCTATCCTCCCAGCTTTCCCCAACAAAATACTGCACGGTAATCGCCCCACCCCCGGCTTGGGACTGGGAATACAGGTGTTCAACACCAGGGAGTTCGCGCAGTTTTGCTTCCAACGGCGTGATCAGGGTTTTCTCGACCGTGGCAGCTTGAGCCCCCGGATACTGCACCAAAACATCCGCCGCCGGAACAACAATCTGGGGATTTTCTTCCTTGGGGGTCAAGACCATCGCCATCAGCCCAAATACAGCCAGGGCCACGATAATCAGGATCGTCAGTTGAGAATGAATAAAATAGGCAGTGAGGCGGCCTACCCCACGGGGGGAATCTGGTGCATCGGACATGGTTTTCCCTAAAAGACGTTAACCTGATCTCCATCCTGAATGAGGATGTCTCCTGACTGGATGCCACCGTGAACCTGTACTCGATCCCCACTCCGGGATCCCAAAACCACAGGTGTAAACAGGGGATCCCCCTGGTGCAAGCGATAGACCCCAGTTATTCCCAACCGCTCCACAACACTACTGATCGGGATAACCACCGTGGCCAAGGGCTGGCGGGTTTCTACCTGGATGCGGCCCATCAAGCCAGGGATCCCATCTGGAATCGGGGGCAGACTGAGTTTGACAGTGCTGGTGCGGCTACTGACTGAGGCGCTGGGAATGATTTGGCTGATCTGTCCAAGGACGGGTTGGGGACGCTGATCCAACTGCACAGAGAGGGTCTGGCCCAGACGCAAGAAGGGCAACACACTTTCTGGCACTTGCATCTGGAAGCGAAGCCGGTCACTACTTTCCAGGTGGGCTAGCGGTTGCCCCGGTCCCACCAGGGATCCTACCTCCACGAAGGTTTGGGTGATCACCCCCGCAAAGGGAGCGACAATGCGGGCGTAGGTGAGTTGGGCTTGGGCTTGGCTCACCCCGGCTTGGGCTTGGCGAATCTGGGCTTGGGCCTGCTCAATTCCCCGTTCGGCTTGGATCAGGGCTGCCTGCACCTGCCCATAGTCAGCTTGGACAACACTGAGGCGAGTTTGGGCTTGATCGAGCATGGCCTGACTGACAGCCCCTTCCTGATGCAAATTTGCCATCCGATCCCGGTGCCGTTGAGCATCCACCAGGGCAGCCTGAACAGCAGCCTGCCGGGCTTGCACTTCCGCTAAGGCTGCCTGAGCTTGGCGTAACCCAGCCTCTGCCACACTCACCCCAGCCTGGGCCTGCTGCTGTCCCGCTACGACATCCTGAGCATCCACCTCGGCAATGAGGGATCCCGCCTGTACCCGTTGCCCGGCTTGCACAGCCATCTTCACGACCCGCCCAGTGATGCGACTGGCCAGATGAACCTCATCCTCAGCTTCCAAGTGTCCTACCACCGTCCGCAGCAAGGGCAAAGTCTCCTCCTGGGCAACGACGGTAACCCACTGTTGCTGTTCGACTTGGGTAGGGGGCGCCCCGTTTTGAGCTGGTTGCCCACAGCCCGTCATCAAACCGATCAGGAGAGCGACTCCCCCCCCACCCAAAAACCGATACCAGGGTGTCCTGCATTGTTTGTCCATGAGCCTACCTAGGGGAAGTAACAGGTTCGACCAGAGACAGTCCGACGGAACGCAGTCCCAAACGTTCAAACCAGGGTACTGCCCACCCCCGCCGCATTTTCGTTAGAAAATACTGTTCAAAAGCCGTTTTCATCCAACTCACCCAGGGGCCTTGTAGGGCTAGGGAGCGCCGCCGCCGACCCAAACCAGGGACAGGGAGGATCGGATCCGCCAAAAACAAGATGCCGGTATCGCCAAAATCAACAAAGCAAATCGCCTCTAGGGTGGGGGTGACGGGATCCCCGCCTTTGGCTCCCAGTTTGATCGCAATGTTGTGAGCGGCTGCCATGCCCATCGCTTCGGTCATTTGCCCCGTTTTGGGAACTCCCACGGGCAGAGGGGTGGGTTCGGGGGCGGGCAGTTGGGTGATCACCCCAGCAGCGTAAACGGTTTCAAAATCGGGATGCTGGTAAGTGGGTAATACCGGCAGTAACCCTTGGGCATTGGCCACACCGGGGGTCTGGCGGAGAAAAGGAGCACCGCGAAACGGAGGCAGCAGCATGGCATAGGCAAAGGGAATCTCTTCACCGGAGTGCAATTCCATCTGACCAGGAGTGATGCGGGTAATGGCTGCATTCTCATAAACCTGAATCTGGCGCTGGTGCATCAAGTCCTTGACCAGGACGGCTGAATTGGCCATGCCGCCAATACCCAGGTGGCCAGCGTAGGGTTCTGGGGTGACTAAGGTAATCGGCACCTGCGGCCTCAGCCCCCGCCGCCGCAACACAAAGTCCGCCAACAGGGCAAATTCATAGGCAGGCCCAAAACAACTGGCCCCCGGTACGGCTCCCACCACCAAGGGCCCCGGCTGCTGCAGAAACTGCTCCCAAGCCTGATGAGCCAAGTGAGCATGGTGGGGATTACACACCGACTGGGTAAAGCCCCCCTCTGGTCCCAACCCCGGTACGGACTCTAGATCCAAATCCGCTCCCGTGGCCACAATCACATAGTCATAGGTCACCACCTGATCCCCGACCTGGAGCGTCCGGGCTTCGGGATCCCAACCCGTGACATGACCGGGCACAAATCGGATCCCCAGTTGGGTCAATCGGGCCAAAACATCCACTTGAATCGAGGCTAAGGGGGTTAATCCCAAAGCCACCCAAGGCAGAGACGGAATAAAGGTAAACACAGGCTTGGGGGCAATGACGGTGATGTCATGGGATCCCCGTGGTAACAGATGTCGAATTTCATAGGCTGTGGGTAGACCCGCCAATCCCGCCCCAATAATCACAACGTGGGCCATAGTGAACCATCCTCGTGAACGTGTCTGCAGGTGCCAGTGGAAGTCTCAGTGCCAGGATCAGTGCCAGGATTGGTGCCAGCATCAGGGTAAGTGTCTGTACAAGTGTCCCTGCGGCTGGATCGACATCGGTGATCACAACAGACATCGCAAGCGTTAACACAGCTCCATCCTCTGAGTTTGGAAATAAGAGGACTCTAGGGTGGGTAAGCAAACGTGATCCCTCCCGACTGAACCTCACCCATCCCCAATGTCATTTGTGAGAAGGCAACTCCCTGCATCTATCTTATTTGTTTTATAGCGATATAGCAATATAGCAGCGCCTTAATTTCCCTGAGGGGTGGTATGGTCACTTTTGCGTGCCTAGTCCTGGCTACTTTCGCCAAGATCCCCCTGGGGGACTGTGCCACCAGGGATGCCTCTGTTTTAGGAATCTGGGGGTTCTCCCCACAACCCTATCCCTCAGATTCGGAAGGTGCGGCGAATGTGATCGATATCCACAGTCCACATCTGCTCTAAGGGAAAACGATCGGGGTCAAAGGTGGAAGCTTTGCCCCGTTGATAAGCTCGCCACATGGCTCCTAGGGCTTGAGTTTTGGCCAACAATCCCACGGTTAAGAGGCGGTTGATGGGCAAGGGGTGACAAGCCAGGATAAATCCCTGCACCTCTGCCTCGCCTACCAGATCGGTGCCATACCCCGTGAGAACATGAACGACATCATGGACTTGTACCCGTCTGGGGCCAAAGCGCAAGGGTTGCAGTCCTTGGCGGCGCAGGTGAAGAGCGTACTGGTGTCCCAAGGTTGTGGGGGGCAAAGACAACAACTGCTCAAGATCAGGAATGGCTACCTGATCCCAGGGGTGAAAACCTAAGGGAGGAAATCCGCGGTTAGGCATTATTCCACGTCTGTGTCATGACTCTCAATTTTAGAGGCAGATAACTGGCCTGGTAGGGGCCCACGGCGCTGGGGATCCCGGAGAGAGCTTTCCAAAAACTGAATCAAATGGGTGAGACTGGGGGATCCCGGATGCTGTTTTAGCTGTTCAAGGGCTTTTTCAAGCGGCAGGGCGGAACGATAGAGGAGGCGGTAGGCATCTTTGAGGGAAGCAAAATCGGGACTGCCTGCTTTCCAGCCTGCTCGTTTCAAACCCACCAGATTCAACCCGCGGATGCGCCCTGGATGACCCTCAGCCAACATAAAGGGAGGCACATCCCGGTCAATGCGGCTCATGCCCCCCACCATGGCTCGCTCGCCAATGTGGGTAAACTGATGCACCCCCACTAAGCCTCCCAGGGTGGCACAGGACTCAATCACCACATGCCCCGCCAGGGCCACCGCATTGGCGATCACAATTTGATTGCCCAAAAGACAGTTGTGGGCCACATGGACATAAGCCATAAGGAGGTTGCCATTGCCAATCACTGTGGCTTCTTCTTCCCCTGTGGCCCGGTTGATCGTCACACATTCGCGGATAATGTTGTCGTGCCCCAGGATCACGCGACTGACCCCACCCTTGTACTTACGGTCTTGGGGATCCATACCGATCACGGCCCCTGGAAAAATTTGGTTGCGCTCCCCAATGGTGGTCCAGCCGTCAATCACCACATTCGGCATCACCACCGTATGGGCCCCAAGGGTGACATGCTCCCCGATCACGGCATGGGCACCCACCGTGACTGTTTCATGCACCTCAGCGCGGGGGTGGATCACCGCCGTTGGGTGAATGCGATTTTCCGTAGCACTTATTCTAGCCAGCAACGGACTTTACCCCCTCGGTTGTGCCCATTATCACTCTACCAAAGCGATTCCTCTGCACCATGATTCCCTAACTGACGAGGGAAAACATCAATTCCCCTTCCGTGACCAGTTGCCCATCCACGTGGGCTTGGCCCCGCATCTTGCCAATGCGCTTTTGCTTGATTGTGATCAGTTCCATAGAAAGTCGCAGTTGATCCCCAGGCACCACCGGGCGGCGAAACCGGACTTGATCAATACCTGCAAACAGGGCCAAGCGACCTGTGGTTTCCGGTAGCTTCAGCAAAATTACCCCCCCCACTTGGGCCATGGCTTCGATAATCAAGACCCCCGGCATAATTGGGCGACCAGGAAAGTGCCCTTGAAAAAAAGGTTCATTGATGGTGACGTTCTTGATGCCTACGGCTCTCACCCCAGGTTCAAAAGCCACAATCCGATCCACTAGCAAAAAGGGATAGCGATGGGGCAAAATCGCCTGGATTTGCTCAGAAGTCAGGATCACTTCTGTTTCGAGAGCAGGAGGAGTCGCAGTCACAATCACGGCAGGTTCGCTGAAACAACACTACATCAAGATCCCCATTGACAGGATTTTTCCCGAGGGCGTTCACCCTTGGGCGGCGCTGTGAGCAAGAAGGGCACGGGCCAGTTGGATATGCAATCGGTGTCCAGCTTTGTAGGCCAGCACATGACCCTGCAAGTCCGATCCAAGCAAACTGAGATCTCCTAGTAAATCTATCAGCTTATGGCGCACTGGCTCACGCTCAATTCGTAAAGGCGGGTTCACCCAGCCGGTTTCTGTGGCAACCAAAGCATTTTCTAGGCTGCCGCCGCGGATCAACCCGGCTTTTTGGAGGGGGATGATGTCCTGTTGGCGGACAAAGGTTCGTGCTAGGGCAATTTCTTGGGCAAAGCTAGCAGGATTCACCTGCCAACTGTACCATTGCTGCTGAATAGGGGATTGGGGAAAATCAACGCCATAGGTGTAACGCCACTCTGGAGCAGGCACGGCGCTCACAAAGGCATCCCCTTCCCATACTGTCACCGCCTCAGTCACCACCAGACAGGGACGGGAAGCCTCCTGAACCAGGATCCCGACTTCCAGGATCCCCTTTACCCAGGGCAGAGCGGAGCCATCCAGAATCGGGATCTCCGGGCCATGGATCTCAATGCGACAATTACTGACTCCCAAACCTGTCAAAGCTGCCAAGAGATGTTCTACCGTTTGGATGCTTGCTTCACCGCACTGCAACCGGGTGGAGAGTTGGGTCGAAACCACATAATCACTATGGGCGGGAATAAGGGGATCCCCAGCTAAATCGGTCCGACAAAAAACAATGCCGCTCCCCGGCGGGGCAGGGACTAGTTGACAGCTCCATTCCTGTCCGGAGTGCAGCCCGATTCCTGCCATGGTGAGTGGTTTTTGCAGTGTTGCTTGGGATCCCATACCCTTATCCTATGATGCACCTTGTGCTTGCGCCACCCAAGTCTCTTGGGGGTGATCCTGCACAGATGGGCTGAGATGAAGCTTGTCTTGAGGTCTGCTGACCGGGAGAGGATCAATACTTCGCAAAGATTTTTTTGATTTTTTTGGGCTAACCCTGGAACTCCCCAGGCAGAGAATACGTCTCCAGGTGGTTAAGTTCACGTTCAAACGCAAATCCTCAGGACGCGAAGAACCTATGAAAAATATGAAAAACCTGTATCAATTCGCCACCAGTACGGCGGTGGTGATGGCAGCGATGGTGATTGCCGGCACAGCCATGGCTCCCCAAGCCCAGTCCCAGCAACAAACCACGGTGAAGATTGTGTCCACGCTGCCGATGACGGGCAGTTCTCTGGGACAAACCCAAACCATTGTCAATGCCATTCGCCAAGCCCTCGACGAGCGCAACAGCACGGTTTGCAATGGCACGGTGAAGGTGGATTATCAGATCTATGATGATGCCACTGTGGCGGCTGGGAAATGGGAGCCCGGCCAAGTAGCCAAAAATGCCAACAAGATTGTGGCGGATCGGAATGTGGTGGCGGTGATTGGGCACTTTAATTCTGGGGCGACTAAGATCTCTTTGCCGATTCTCAATAAAGCCAATTTGGTGATGGTCAGTCCTGCCAATACCTATGCTGGGTTGACTAAGCCCGGTCTGGGTGAACAAGGGGAACCGGACGTGTATTACCCCACTGGAGTGCGCAATTATGCCCGGGTCATTCCTAGTGACGATATTCAGGGGGCGGTGGCAGCGCGTTGGGCTCAGTCTTTGGGGGCGAAGTCGGTTTATATCCTCGATGACCAAGAGCTTTATGGGATCGGGGTGGCGGATGTGTTTGAAAGAACGGCGAAGGAACTGGGTCTGAAGATCCTGGGTCGGGAAGGGATTGATGGCAAGGCTGCGGATTACCGCGCTTTGATGACGAAGATTCGTAGCCTTAATCCTGACTTGATCTATTTCGGTGGCATTACCCAAAATAATGCTGGGCAGCTCGTCAAGGATATGCGTAATGTGGGCATGGACAAGGTGATGTTCATGGGCCCAGACGGGATCCAGGAAAATGCTTTTATTGAGGCGGGCGGACGGGATGCCGAGGGGGTCTATGCCACTTTTGGGGGACTGCCACCCTCCACGTTTAAGGGGGCTGCTAAGGCCTGGTATGACGCTTACAAGGCTCGGTTCCGCTCAGAGCCAGAACCCTATGCCATCTATGGGTTTGAAGCTGCTCAGGTGGTGCTCAATGCCCTGGATAAGGTCTGCAAAAATGACCGGGAAGCGGTGCGCGCGGCGATTATGGGGACAAAAGATTTTAATGGCGCTCTGGGGACGTGGAGTTTTGATGCCAATGGGGATACTTCTTTGTCCACGTTTGGGGGCTATCAGGTTAAGGATGGTAAGTGGGAGTTTGTGGCAGAATTGTCTTAGCTTCTTCTAACTTCCTTCTGATGATAAAACTCAGATAAAACCCAGGTTTTGTGGCTCCTGCTGATGCTGGCGGGAGCTTTTTAATATATGTATTTATTATTTTCTGCCTTGGGAGAGTGCACTGTTTGGGCAATGATGGGCAAGGTTCTTGATCCTGATCCAAGATGGCTGTAAGTGGCTGGGGGGATGCTGTGGAGGGGTTGTGGGAGCGGTTATGGGGGGGATGGCAGCAGTTTACGTCTCCGCGGGAACGGAAGTATCGTTTGCTGGTGGGGTATCTGTCGCTGCTGGGGTTGGTGCTGCCAGGGGGACAGCGGTTTTATTTGGGACAGATGGTGGCGGGCTGGATCTATGTGGGGCTGGGGACGGTGCCGCTGCTGCTGCCGGGGTGGGGCTGGCTGGTGTGGATCCCCAGGGGTCTGAGTGCTTTGGAGGCGCTGTGGGTTTTGGTGTTGATGGATAATGCTGATTTTGAGAATCGTTTTAACCGGGATCTGAATCGGTTGGAGTGGAGGTCGTTGTCGGGGGAAAATACTACGGATGGTGAACGCCAACTGGAGGAGATGCGCCGGGCGGGGATTATCAGTGAGGAGGAATATCAGCAGCGGCGACAGGAGCAGGAGGAGCGCCTGAGGGGGAAGCGCTAGGGCAGGGAGGGAGCTTGGGGAATGGAGATCAGTTCTTGCATCATGGGGGCGAAGGTGGCCATGGGCTGGCTGTAAGGAAGGGTTTTGGGGCGGGATTCGCTGGTCAGGGTTTGAGGTTGCAATTGGTAGCGAATGATTTGGTTGCCGCGATAGACGGTGACGACCATGTGGTTGCCTTGCATTTCGATTTGCCAGAGGGCGTCCCCCTGACGAATGGTGGAGATGGGTTCGATGAAGGGAGCATCAAGGCTGGGACCTTCGTGGCTGCGGATGCGGCCGGGCCACGTTTCGAGGACGAGTTCTACGGTTGCGCCTTGTCCCTGCCCGCTGAGGATCTGCCCAGAGCCACTCCAGATGCTGGGCACTGGCTGTGCTTCTGCTAGGGGGGTGAAGAGTAATCCCAAGCCTAGGGCGCTAAGGAGGAGGATCTGGCGAGGAGATGGGGTGCTGCAAAGAACCATAGCGTATATACCGAACTTATTTCTACTCTAGGCAGGAAGCTGGGCAGGAATATATGCTGTCATCCTATGTCTCTTTACGGATTCGCGCAGAAATGATCAAAACCCAATAAATCGTAAGGCGCGCAGGAGATCAAACCAGTCCTGAACCTGAATTTGAACGGTGGTGTCGTTGATGAGGCTGGCACCTGGATAAAAGCTGCGGCGATAGGCCTGGGGGGGGTGCTTGTAGGTGACTGCGAGGGTGGGGGCGGGGGGCGGGGGGTGGGGGCGGGGGGGGGACTGGAGGGCATGGGTGACGCCGGTTTGAATCTGCTCTAACAGGGCGGGAATGGAGGGAATGGTGATGGATTCTCCCTGGCCGTGCTGAGTGACCACTGTCTGGATCTGGGGATCCCAGGTGTGGATTTCTTGACAAAGGCCTTGGTCTCCGGAGACGAAGACGGTGGGTACGCCATAGGTGGCGGCAGCCCAGGCCATGAGATGAAATTCGGCTACGGGTTGCCCATTGACGCGCACTTCGGCCAAGTCGGGGTTGAAGGTGTGGGCTAAGGGATGGGATCCCGAACCGGCGCCGCTGTGATAGCCAATCATGATCAAGGCGCTAAAGCTGCTGTCGAGTCCTTGGATCATGCTGTAGGGATGGCCGCTCCAGCCCCGCACCAGGGTGACCCCTGCCGGCAAGCGGTGGGGTTCCAGGTTCCGGCCGCTATCATGGGCGTCTTTGACCCAAATTTCCCTGGCCCCGGCGGCTTGACAACCCAACCAAGCAGCATGGACTTCCCGGTGGAGTTGGGCTTGGGTGGCGGCATAGTCCCATTCCCCCAGGGTGACATCTGACCACTGACAGGCCCCAGCGACTCCCTCTAAATCAGCACTGATGTAGACCTTCATATTTCTCCCCAACGGGGATCCCGCCATTGCTGCCAAGGGCGGTAGAGATGAAAGTAAACCAGGGATCCGGCTTGGCGCAGCAGGGCTTTTGTGGGGGTATCGGCACCAAGGCACTGTTGACAGACGGGATTGTTCACTTGAAAACGGGAAAAGTCCTGGCGGAGCTGACAGGCGGGGGCAGCTTGCAAAATCTCGGCTAAGGAGTGGGTGGTGAGGGATCCCAGGGGAATGTTGCCTTCGTAGTCTTTGCAACAGGGAACAACGGTGCCGTCATAGAGGATCCCGGCTTGGCGGGAGGCGCCGTTGCAGGTGCCCCAGGTGGCGGGATAGACCTGCTGGGCGGTGACATTCCCCCAGCTATCGAGGGGGAAAATTTCCAGGACAAGACGGGGGGTGAGGGGTAAAAGTTGCCAGCGCCCCGGTTGATAGCGATTGCAGATTGCCTCTGGATGGGGGTGGTGGGGACAGAGCTGGTTGATCCAGTGGCGGAGATGAGCCTGCATGGCGGCCCGGTCATGGGCAATGGTGAGGGCTTTGTGGGGCACTAAAAAAGCATGGGGGCTGGTATCGAGAAACTTAAGATGGATGCGGGTGGGACTGCCACTGGCGGCATGGGCGCTGATGAAATCCCGGATCCCGGTGAAATAGGCTTCGGCAGACAAGGACGGAGGGGCACCGCGAATCTGGAAGGTGACTGGATCGGGGGTTTGCAGGGAAATCGTGAGCTTGGGCAGGGGCCGCTCCAGTAATTGGGGAATCTGCTGGGGACGGAGGGCAAAAGTACTGCCGTTGGTCGTGAGATGGAGCTTGAGGTGCCGCTCCAGAGCCAGGTCAATGGCAGTCATGATCTGGGGGTGGATCAGGGGTTCCCCCATGAGATGAAAGGCAAGAATTTTGGTTAGAGGAGTCGCAGCTAATTCATCCAGAATCCGGGTCAGTAAATCCAAGTGCATGTGTCCCCGCCGCCGCACCATGATGCTATCGGGGCAAAACTCACACTTAAAATTACAGACATTGGTCAGTTCGAGGTGTAATCGTTCCAGCACGGGATCCCGAATCTCCTTGGCAA
>Ga0272446_1001533_pt1 | contig 33472 bp, 31 predicted proteins | sample YNPCB0061_FD_194587 | JGI IMG/M metagenome (GOLD analysis project Ga0272446, IMG submission 194587) | Hot spring microbial mat communities from Yellowstone National Park, WY, United States - YNP-CB-006-1 | ecosystem: Environmental > Aquatic > Thermal springs > Hot (42-90C) > Sediment | place...
GCGCTTTGTGGTCGGCGGCGAAAACCGCTTTCGTTCATCGCGCTTTTCTAAGATAACAACCTCGCCCATGCCTGTCAACCCCCCACTCCCAATTAATTCCTCACTCCACCAACAACCCCTATCAACAGAGGTGGAAATCGGGGTAAGGAGTTTAGAAAATCGCTCTTGGACAGATAAGCTGGTTTTTAACGGATTGTGTTGAAATTTTCTGATGGATTGATGCTGAGGCAGTCTGTGTTTTAGGTAAGAATGATGGGGCGCAGAAATAAAAGATTCTGAACTTGGATTTTTTTAGGCTACTTGTGAAAGCTTTGTGTTGCCTAGACTGCGAGGATCAAACGAAGGCTTGTTGAAGTTTGAAGGAGAAGGGATCGGAGTGAATTTTCAATCGGTCATTGCCACATTGCAGCAGTTTTGGGCAGAGCAGGGCTGCTTAATTGTGCAGCCCTACGATACTGAAAAGGGTGCAGGGACTAAAAGCCCGCATACTTTTTTGCGCGCTATTGGCCCTGAGCCATGGGCTGTGGCTTATGTGGAGCCATGCCGACGTCCAGGAGATGGGCGCTATGGGGAAAACCCCAACCGAGTGCAGCATTATTATCAGTTTCAGGTTTTGATTAAACCCTCGCCCTCTAATATTCAGGAGATTTATCTAGATTCTCTTAGGGCATTAGGTATTCAGCCTGACGATCATGATATTCGTTTTGTGGAAGATAACTGGGAGGATGCGGCCGTTGGAGCTTGGGGGGTTGGTTGGGAAGTTTGGCTAGACGGCATGGAGGTGACTCAGTTTACCTATTTCCAGCAGTGTGGTGGGCTAGACTGCCATCCTGTCTCGATTGAGATTACCTACGGACTTGAACGTCTGACTATGTATTTGCAGGGAGTTAATTCAATTTTTGAGATTCGTTGGAACGATAAGATTACCTATGGAGATATTCATCTCCAAGGAGAAATTGAAGGCTCAACCTATAACTTTGAGGCGTCTAGTCCAGATTCGCTGTTTACCTTATTCAGGATTTATGAGCAAGAAGCTCTGCATTTACTTGAAAGAGCTTTGGTGCTTCCAGCGTTTGATCAGGTGCTGAAATGTTCTCATACGTTTAACCTACTGGATGCACGGGGAGTGATTTCGGTGACTGAGCGTACTCGCTATATTAGTAAAATTCGCCAAATGGCACGTCAGGTTGCTCAAATTTACCTAAAACAGCGGGAAGATTTGGGATTTCCGCTGTTAAAGTGCGTTGATGGTGCCATCTCGGCAAGCATCCCTATCTTGTAGAGAGGTTTTTGTTTCGCTTAGGATCTCATATGGACATGCTGTTAAACCAGGGTTTCTAGATTAGTCTCAGCTCTGGCTAGGTGTGGTATTTTCCCGGTCGGAAACCTGTAGAGTTGTGGGCTGGAATTTGTCTGGTTTTGGCTTTCACTATGACTCATTCTTCTTTGCCTGATCCTGCTTTACAACTCCGAGCTTTGATGGAGCGGGTAGGTTTTTTTAGTTTTAAGGCGCTTCAGCGGCAGTCAGGAGTGTCAAAGACTGCGATCGCCCATTTGCGATCGGGAAATATTGCTCGCCTTCGCTTAGAAACCCTGGAGAAAATGAGCCAGGCCTTACAGGTTTCTGTCGCAGACTTGATGCAACTGGGCGTTAGTACCCCCTTGGGTAAAAACCAAGATGGGTTAGCGCTAAGGCAGGAGTATGAGAGATTAGAGCAGCGCTTGGCTCAGCAACGTCAGGCGCTTTTGCAGGAGATCCAGGAGGAGAGTGTGCAAATTCTAGAATCTTTACTTCTGTATTTACCATCTGCCGTGTATCAAGCAGAGCAAGATCCAACCTTTCCGGCTGTAAAATTACTGCCACTCTTGCGCCCCTTAAATCGATTGCTGGACAGTTGGGGAATTACAGCGATCGCCCAAGTTGGCGAAAAGGTACCCTATGACCCACAACAGCACCAGTTGCTCCAGGGAGAAGCAAACCCTGGTGCATTAGTGCTGGTACGCTATGTCGGCTATCGCCAGGGTAAGCGGCTATTGTATCGAGCCAAGGTGAGTTTGCTTGAAGCAGAGCAAACATAAGTGGGCCCTCATGAAGGAGGTGGCTACGTTATGGCAGGTTTAATTGGCGCAGCAACCACTAAAGTAATCGCAAATTCAGCCCCTGCCTTTGAAGTGGAAAGGCAAGTTAGCTCACCGCCATATTTTTCGACAACAACCTGATAGGTAATAGATAGGCCCCTCTACTTTTTTCTTTTACCAATGGGTTTCGCTGTAGGAAAGAAGGGTCAATTCGCAGATAATCTGTACACCTTCTAGCGTAGCCGCTCAAGTGCCTCTACCCTGACTAGCAACGTTGTCACAGCTTTTTCTCTTTGGTTTTATAAAATCTTTGATAGACCTACGCGATCGCGTTAGGACGATTGGGCGAAGGCGAGATACAGGTGCTTCACCCCAACTAACGATTTCATCCTTTAACTTCATCCTAGTTTTAGCCCGTCTTGCTATATCTCTTCGCAAAGGGATAGAGAGGGGTATGGGGCGGCGTCCCCAGTTAGGGATCCCCGCCTGCAGCCTGTCCTAACTAAGATGACGATGGCGATACGGTCTCCAACTTTGGTAAGCGGTTGAAAATCTGAAGGAGTGCCTGTGAGTATGCTAGACCAAACCCAAACCCCTCTCTTATCACAGTTGCAGGCATGTGCCCAACGCACCTACGCCCCTTTTCACACCCCAGGACATAAGCGGGGACAGGGTGCTCCTGTCAAGCTAAAGGAACTTGTGGGGCAGCAGGCGCTTCAGGCTGATCTCCCCGAATTACCCGAATTGGATAATCTGTTTGCACCGGAATCAGTAATCCAGGCTGCGCAAGCCCTAGCTGCCGAGGCCTTTGGGGCCGATCGCACTTGGTTCTTGGTGAATGGCTCGACAGGCGGTGTCATGGCGGCGATTTTAGCCACCTGCCAGCCAGGAGATTTCATCATCCTGCCCCGTAATGTGCATCAATCGGCGATCGCCGGATTAGTGCTGGCGGGCGCCATTCCCATCTTTATCCAGCCTGCAGTGGATATTACCTTTACTCTCGCCCACGGGTTAGATCCGGCAGCCGTTGAAATCGCTCTGCAAACCTACCCTACGGCAAAGGCGGTGCTACTGGTTTCTCCTACCTATCATGGGGTCTGTAGTAATGTGGCCGAGATCGCCCAGATCACCCAAAAATATAACGTCCCTCTGCTGGTGGATGAGGCCCACGGTGCCCACTTTCAGTTTCATCCAGACTTACCCACAGCGGCCCTGGCGGCAGGGGCTGACTTGGTTGTGCAATCACCCCACAAAACCCTAGCGAGCCTGACTCAGGCCGCCATGCTGCACCTGCGAGGGAACCGTCTCTCTCCCACACGGATTCAGGCTGCTTTGGGGTTAGTGCAGTCTACCAGTCCCAGCTATCTGTTACTGGCCTCCCTCGACGCCGCCCGCCAACAAATGGCCACTGAAGGCTTTTGTCTGCTAACCCATACCCTCGCCTTGGCTCAACAGGCAAGATCGCAACTACAGGCAATTTCTGGCATCAAGCTCCTGACCGCCGATGCGCCAAGTCCCGGCTTTTTTCAGCTCGACCTCACTCGCATTACCGTCCATCTGACAAGCCTGGGGCAGGATGGCTTCACCGCCGATGCTATCCTGCATCAAGAAATGGGCGTAACCGCAGAGTTACCAACGGCTCAAACACTTACTTTTATCATCAGTCTGGGCAACACCCCCACCGATATTGAAAGATTAGTAACAGGGTTTCAACAGCTAGGAGCGATCACACCGGGTAACCCCCAGCCCTTGCCCTTTGAATTTGGCTTACCGGCTTCCCCTCCCTTCAACCTCTACCCCTTGCCAGCACTGACTCCCCGGGAAGCCTTTTTTGCCTCTACAGAAATCGTATCGACCCAGGCTGCTGTGAACCGCATTAGTGCTGATTTGATTTGCCCCTACCCTCCAGGAATTCCCCTGCTGTTTCCCGGAGAGCCGATTACCCCAGATGCGATCGCAGCCCTCAAGGCGATCCGCGCCGCCGGGGGCACCCTGACTGGTTGCACCGACCCGACGTTGCAAACCTTAAAGGTGATTCACTGATAGGGCCAGCCAAATACCCGTAGGATGAAGGGAAGAAGAACCATCTTTTGATTGCTTTATTCTCTATGCATCTCCTCTTCACAATCAACTTGGTTGAAGGTTCGGTTTCCTTTCGCTTTACCCCAGAAGCGGCTCAATCCCTCAAGGCAGAGATTCAGCACCTGCTCGAACGCCTAAAAATCACAGCAGCCAAGGCTACCCCTGGAGAACGAGCTACTCCCCAAAAGCCCATGGAATACCAGTATGCGGGGGATGTTTTTTTAGAAATCTTCTGTAATCCCAATATCTGGGCTTCTCCCTATGCCGCCAAGGTGCTTGTCACTGTTCGAGATGAGCGGATTCGACTGAATACAGAAGCTGAATTAAGCCGCTTGATTGAGGATTTGAACCAGTACCTGGAGCAAGCAAGCTAGTGCTTTTTTTTACTTTAAAGTTCAAAATTTAAAGTCTCAGCAGGCATGCTTCGAAAGTATTCTGAGGGATAGCCTGATAGACACCGTGGTTTACCACAGCGCTACGAGATAAACGCATACCAGCAGATCAACCTTTCGACCTCGTTAAAGATGTCTTAGTGCCTTACTCGTCCTACTTTTTCTCAACATGGGAACAATTCTGTAGGTTGAGTAAAGCACATAGCCTATCTCCAACAAGCCGAGCTTGAAGCTACATCCTAACCTGCATTATTCATGACGATTTTGGAAAGTGGATTCTTCCCTATTCCGCTTAACCCAAACTGACGTTATTTAAAGAACTTAAAAGCTACTTAGTAATGGCTCAAATACCTGGGCTTTGACGACTTGCTGGAAAGTTTCGCTGAAACGAGACTCCGCTGACTCACTGTAACGGTGTCTTTGCCAACTCGAGAAGAGCGACTGTGCTTTTTCAGCATTTAGGAGTGGGCTACCTGAAAAGGTAAAGTTTTTGAAGGCGAGGGTGGGGGAGGATGCATATGTCACTGCAGCATCATTGCTAGCAGGTTGGAGGGCGATCGCCCGAACTAATTGACTAATCAATCGACCAGTGGATTCATCAAATCCAACCCCGCTCATTGAACTTTGCTGTAGCCAACCCAAGGCTTTAACTCCCAGCCAACCAGCTACTTTACCGAGGGAAGCCTCCTGCCCCCAGGTAGAAAACTCATCAGAGTTGAGGGTTTGGAAGCTGGTGTAAATTTCCTGGCGACTCATCATTTCGACCACTTGGCGGTAACCTCCGAACCGAATCCGCACTCCCCAGTTGTAGACCTGACTATTTTCCACCATGGTTTCCAATTCCTTGGAAAGATCTTGCGTCAGTTGTTTGGTTGCAGCAGTCTCGTGGCTTGACAGCCAAGCAACCGATTGCCCTAACCGATCAGCTAATGTCTGCCGTGATTGCTCAACTAGGGCTGATAAATCTAGATTGAGATTCATTACATTCGGAGCTAAATCCCACCCAATTACATCCATCGCTCGCAGATCAAGACCTGAAACCAGCATCCGGCTGCCCGGAGACAGTGTGGGGTTCATGACACCGAACGTTCCTTGTTTCCAGTGGCTTGCCTGGTACCCATCACCGCCCAGACTCGTATTTCTGCCAGTGGCAAATTGGCCCACACTATTCCAGCCGCCATCAACCGAAAAATAGGGATTGCTGCCGATGGATAGATCAATCCAGCTATCACCTGAGCCAGCTTGGCGCCTACTTTCGGCAGAGAACCGGAACATATCAAGAGGAGTCGCATGGCTCAGGCGACCCGTCAACGAAGCGTAGAAGTCGCTAGCCGCTTTATAGTCTGTAACTTGGGTCAGCCAACCGGGTTGGTCAACCCCACTAACAAACCCCAGAACGTGTCCAATTTCGTGAATGGCAGTACTTAGAAAATCCAACGATTGGCTAGAGGCCGGGCCTGAAGTATAGTCGTAGCTCCAGGAGAAGGAAGTGCCTGACAAGCTGCCAAACACAATATAGCCATCCAGAGCTGTATCCCGGGCCGGCAACATGCCAAGAGCTTTGGCATTGGCACGGGTCAAGTTCAAGGTCTCGTTGTTATCAACCTTGTAGCCGTCGATTAACGCCGTGAACTTGTCAGGATCATCCTGTTGATTCAAGAATGCGCTTTGATCATCTGGAGAGGTACGATCACTAGCCAGCTTGATTCGCCAGTCTTCATAGCGCTGGTTTGCATGAATCCCTGGTAAGGCACCACCAATGACCCCAGTCGGTAAGTCGCTGCTAACTCCAACGTGCAGATTAATAGTGACATCATCCTTCAAGTAGGAGGACCAGATACGGCCAGCGGTTTCAAAGCCGACCATTTGTTCAAGAGTGGTACCTGGTGCATAGCTGAAGTTAAAAGTGACCATAGTTGTGATGAGGAGGAGGATTCAATGTTGCTTGGGAGGATAAAGCACACTGATAATGTGCGGGTATAGGAAGTACTGACTTATGTAACTAATATCACCAAATCACTGTTTAGCTAGTGCAGTAGAAATACAGGGTTTAACTCACTGAAATATTTTTAAGCTTTGAGCAAATCCCTGATGAGAAGCACTTCTGTTGCTTACTCATAATTACAAGTAATCCTAAAAACCGTCATTTGGCTGAGAGTTTTATGACTTCTTGGAGGTTCTTTTCTACTGATAATTTGGATTAAAAAATAAAACTTTAGGGAAACTGCAAGCTTTATTAGTGAGAATACGGATGTATCTAGATTGATAGCTTTGGTCAGAAAGCTTAGGACAGAACCAAGTGCTCAACCACTGATGCTGGTTAGGCTTTCTGACTCAAGGGAGGATAAATCAGCCCGCAAGGGATTGAAAAGTGTTCGGCGGTTGAAATCGCGACGGCAAGGATAAAGTCTATCTGTGCAGACTTAAGTCAATGGAAAGTTGACCTAACTGCCTCGATGGATTAGGTATCGTCACGTCTATCAGAAGGGTCAGAATGGTAAAGCTTAGGCCTTTAAGGCGCACTCTCAGAAGTCCGTATATCTTAATTTCAGCAGCGCTTTTTGAAGATTGAAGTGGATTTCTGAGACAATGCGCTGGGCAATAGAAAACGACGGGGTAGGGTTGCTCTTTTGGGATTAGCAGCCTCTAACGATAACTTCTGCCACGCCATTGCTTAGGAGTTTGCAAGGCTGACAGCAAGATTCTCAGAGCCGCTAGCGGATCGGTCAGGGGTGATAGCCAGAACAGCCAGGCGTGGTGGGCCTGGGATAGGTCGTAAGAGAAAAGAATCGCCCCATTGAGTAAGCAGCGGATTAGCAGCCAACCCAGATTTAGCCCAAATAGCAGGGAGGTGACTGGCGTCAGGGAGTAGGCAATTACCCCTGGCAGAAGCCAAAGAACAACCCATAAAGGACAAAATTGCACGGCCAACAGCAACCCCACATCTCCCCAGGTCTGGGCCGGGGTGGCCGCATCTTTCAAATCCAGCGATCGCCCCCATTCCCGCCAGGTTTCAGCGGCTCCCTCATACATCCGTACCTTGAGCAGATTTGCCCCGTCTAAAAAGCCAACGGTTGCCCCAGTCGCTGCCAGATATCGCGCCAGGGTAACATCATCACAAAACGATCGCCGTGCGGGAGCATAGCCCCCGACCGCCGCCAGTTGCGACCTCCGGCAGAAAAAGCACTGGCCGTTGGCCATCACCCGTTCAGGTCGATTGCCCCGTTCTCCAGCCGCCCCAAAACGATAGAGCAGCGTCATCAGCAGCGCTGGTTGCAGCAGCAACTCTCCGGGATAGCGCAAGATAAAGCGGGGTGAAAGCGTGATCAGGTCATAGCCCCCTGCATGGGCGGTATGGATTAAACTGGCCACCAACCCAGGTTGAGGCTGGGTATCCGCATCAATTCCTAAAATCCACTCACTCTTAGAGGAGCTGGCAAGGAATCCATTGTGTAAAGCCCAAGGCCGCCCCACCCAGTCAACGGGCAGAGGCGGGTCATTAATTAAACGAAATCGCGGATCTCGGACGGCTGTCGCTTTTACCTGATCGGGGGTGCCATCTTCTGAGTAGCTGTCCACTACAATGACTTCCCGCACTTCATAACTCTGGCGGCTTAATCCTTCTAAGCAAGGGGAAATCCGCTCTGCTTCGTTGAGAGTGGGTACAACCACACTCACCTGTCCTAGATCTGTCACCTGAGGCTGCTGAGGCTGCAGGGGGGGATAACGCAAAGCCCCTCGAATGATTCGGGAAAGGGCGATCGCAAAGGCTGGCAATTGTAATAGTAAAAGCAGAAACCCACTAGCGCTTATGAGCAGATTTTCGGCTGCAGCTTCGGCTGTGGGAGCAATCAAAACAAGGATAGGTAGCACAGTAAAACCGATGAAGAAGAAGGCAGAGCTGCCAGATGAAAGAGACGCAGGATAGGAACAGAAAGCACTTTAATCAAGCCCAGCTTAGCGTGAGCCATGTTTTCCAGATAAGTCTCGAACGAGAGACTCATTAATTGGGATCTGATCAATGTTTATTTCGTTGGGGCCGCGGTAGGAATTCCTACTGGTTGAGAGGCAGGAGCATTGGGCACCAAGGTAGCCTCTGAAACGGGCAAACTAGGGGGCACTGCACGCCAGAGCGCGATCGCAGGAACGACCCCTAAAGCCACACTGATCAGCGTCGGAATCCAATACCGGGCATCTAACTGCACCAGCGTAATGATGGCCCCAAAACTAAAATTGACCAGGTAGATCACCAACGGTAGCGTCAGTTGAGATCGCGTTAGTTGAAAACTCACCCCTCGCCAGAGCAAAGCCCCCACCCCCATAAACACAGCACCAGTACCCAGCCAGCCCGTTAAGTTGCGGTAGGGCATACCAAAAAACTCCCCAGGATCTTGAAACTCCCAGAAGGGGTAGGGGGTTTGACTCATCGCCGGATCCAGGACAAAATCCCAAGCGGTTAGTAACAGTGCCCCTAGAGCGATTGCCCCACCCTCCTTGAGCCATCCCTTAATCCCTTTGCTTTCTAAAGCTGCCCGGGCCAATATATAGGTGGAAAGACCGACATAAAACCAGGAAAGCGGAATCGTAAACGGTACCAGCCCAGCTATCTTGTAGCCTAAGCCATTGAGATAGGCATAGTGACCAAAGGGAAAACCTGTACTGGTTCCTAGCAATTCGCTCCCCAAAGACAACAGCACTGCTGGCAGCATAAAGCTGAGCCACAGGCGCAGCCCCAATACACGATAGGCATAGAGAGCCACTGCTAAAGCCCCTAGCAAGATGTAGCCCACACCCCCCCCCGCCATGCTCCACCCAAAAAGAGCCTGCCCCGCTGGCGGCAAGGCTGCCACAATGGCAGGGTTTGGCAGTACCAGTAATAAACCCGCTAAACCAAACAGTAAGGCCAACACATGACCTAACAAACAAAATCGCTCAAGTGCGACTAGGGGCTTCATAGAGATTCCTCAATAAATAGGAAGCTAGCATTGACGTTCTTAGTTTACAAAAGTTTGTAAACTCTTTAAAGGAAGTTGCCTTTGGGTTTCGATGCCACTTATCGCTGTCGCCAGTCAGCTTAGGATAGCTGGGTAACAAGAGAAGATGGGGAATGTACCTCATCCTAACTGGGATGACTGTGACTATAGCGCGCCTGTCATGTTAAGGTTCTCTGGATTTGAGCAAAATTGCTGGTAAAGTCTGTCAGAGCGTTTTCCTTTCTCCCCAGCGGACAATCGGTTTTTGCGTTGCCAAATCAGTGATTAACTAGCTTTTGCTAATTTGCCGGTAAAAGAGTAGCATAAGCTACTTTTTCAGTTCTAACAAAATCTCTGAGCCGTTGCGGTTGTTTAAGTGATAATGACTCATCCAACTGAATTCGACAGAACCATGTAGAGACCTATGGAACTGATTGTTTTATTTGCCGCGATCGCAATCTCACTGATTGTCTTTGGCTGGCTAATCAAAATTGTCAAAGCAACAGTGCGCGTTGCCCTATCCACTGCGATTGTGCTGTTGTTTCTACTTGTGGTTTTTGGCATCGGGCCTGATCAGGTGTTGCAGAAAATGGGGGAAATTTTTCAAACCCTCTGGCGTGCCTTAGTTGGCGGGTAGAGAAACTGAAGCTTCTCCTGTAAGCACGGGCCAGCCATCTTGAAAGACCAATAACTCTCCTGGTTGAATGGGTGTCCAGGTCTCGTTATCAGTGAGGGGAACCGTGGTAATCAGTGCTACGCGATCGCGGGGAGTAGTGAGTTCCTGAAAATCCACTGTGAGATCTGCATCAATCAGGTGGGCGGCGGCAAAGGGTGCCTGGCGCACAATGTAGCAAAGTTTTGTGGAGCAATGGGCAAAAAAATGTTCTCCATCAGACAAAAGATAGTTAAAGCTGCCTCTGGCGGCAATGGTGTGAGTCACAGCCTGAAGTACGGGGTAAAGTCGCTTCAAAGATGGCTTCCCTTCTGGAAAGGTTTGTCTGAGGGTATTGAGGATCAAGCAAAATGCCCGTTCACTATCGGTTTGCCCCACCGGAGTGTAGAACCCTGCACTCTCAGGGTAGAAATCGGGTAAATCCCCATTGTGGGCAAAGATCCAGTAGCGTCCCCACAGTTCGCGTTGAAAAGGGTGACAATTTTCTAAAGCGACTGCGCCAAAGGTTGCTTTGCGGATGTGAGCGATCACATGGGTTGATTTGATTGGGTAACGGCGCACCAAATCTGCCACTGGTGAAGTCACCGACGATTTCTCATCCAGAAACATTCGACAGCCTGCGCCTTCAAAAAAAGCAATGCCCCAACCATCCCGATGTTCATCTGTTTTTCCCCCCCGTGCTGAGAACCCTTCAAAGGAAAAGCAGATATCGGTTGGTACGTTGCCGTTCATTCCCAGCAGTTGACACATAGAAGCCGTATCGTGGATGCATGAACCAGTGGCTCAATGATTGTAATGCGATCACCTGACTTCTAGAAAACCCAATCCATTCTGGTGGCGCTCGGTGGTTAAAATTTGGGCGATCGCCTCTGGCATATCTTCCAAGCCGGTATCGGCTTCGCTGGCCTGAACGGGGGAACTAAAGGTATAGCTGGGGTCACATTCACCTGTATCGTATACCTGCAGGATCCATTTATCTGGCAAACCCTCAACACCAATTTCAACGATATACCAGCTTTTCTCAACGGAGCGCACGCTTAACACGGAGAACCACTCCTGGTCATCCGGGGCGATTCCCAGATCATCCATCAGGAACGCGATCGCTTGTTGTGCCACTTCGGTTGTATTAAATTCTGAAATCATTCCAACCTCCATCCAGATTGATTATTCCGGTGAAACTTGGGGATAGAATCCCAGTTCTTTACTCAGTTGTCGCGCCATAAAAATCAAAAATTTCGCCGCATCTTGATTATCCTGATGAGCCATCATTGTTGCGGCTTGCATCAAGGCTTTCACCAAGCCGGCATCCAGTAAATCCGGCTGACTGCTTAATATGGCTGGCTCTTGACCGCTAGGGCACTGGAGGAGCTGGTCAATGAGATGAAAGTATCGGTCTTGTAAAGAATTTGACATAATAGGTTGGGATTTCAGATTTACTTCATAAAGGCAGGGTTTTACCCAGGAAAACGCTTGAGCGGATTGTTTAACCGATGGGGCAACAAACAGAGCAAAGCGGCATGAGGATTAGAAATTTTTAGCCCGATGTTGTGTTGGGTCAAACTCAAACCTTTGGGAGTGGTGGGTTTCACCATAGAGGCTAAAAGTCACCGTTGGTTCATCGCCGAGGGCTGTTACAGAGTGGATCGCCCCCGGAGTAAAGCTGATAATATCTCCTGGCAGCACTATAACCTCTGCTGTTGGCTCAACCCAATCAGGAAATTGAGGATTGGGCATGCGCTTCCAGAGGGTGTTTCTTTCTTCTCCTTTGAGCACAGCTACAACGCCCCAAGTCCCGTGATTATGCACAGTGGATTGAGTTCCTGGTGGGTAAGTAGCCACCTGCACCGTCAGGGGATAGCCAATTTCGTCATAGAGCATGACCACCGCTGTCTGACCAGCTTGCTCTGGGGTAGGAGATTGGGTTTGAATCCAATAGGAATTGGTCACTAACCGCCGCACCAGTAGTCGCAGTTGGGGTAAGCAATTAGTTTCATTGGTTGCACTCTCCAGTACATCTTCCACTTCAGTCAAAAAGCGATGAAAACGGTAAGGGGTTCGAAGTAAATCCCATTCTCGAGCGGGTTTACACACCTGCCATTGCCCTTCGTCGGTAACCAGCAGATCTCGATATTTCATTGCGACTTCAACCATCAGCACTATTCCTCCTCTTCTTCAACGGGATGGGTCAAAATCTGCAAAACCGTGGCCGCACCGAACTCTCTGCGGTCATCAATATCGCTAACGCGACGGCTAATGGTTTTCGCCTCATCCATTACGCCTAAACGCGCTAAAACCAGACCAGAAGCCGCATAGGCATTTAAGTACAGGCGTATATTGGGATCCTCTTTGCGCTGCTTCAAAATTGGTGCCAGCAAGTTCCAATCATTGGGCAGTTTTTCTAACTGCTGAATTTGCTCAATCAGTTGATTGGCAATCTGCAGTGCGGCTGCATCGTTACGTTTGTAGAAAAAGTAGCGGTAAGCCGCAACCAGAACGTCTAGAGACTGATTGGCGATCGCCAATGCCCGCCGGATATAGCTCTGGGATAGGGTCGTATCTTCCCAGGTGTTAGCGGCTGCAATCAACAGTCGCTTCACTTCAACTGGCAGGTGATACCAGGAGAGGGGCGGTTCATCGGAGGAGGAGTGCTGCAAACAAACTTGCATTGGTTTAAATCTCTGGCATGAAGATGGAGCAAGCTCAAATCGATGAAAAGGGAGGACTCCAAACGCAATTTCTTTTAGAAAAAATGTAATCCAACCGGAACGACTGTAAAGCTCAATGGAAAAATTTTGTTGCCTATCGTTGCTTATAGCAGATGGATTAAAGCTCAATGGCCATACTCAAGGGCTACATCGAGTAATAGCCATTAATTTTGTACTCAACAGTTCAACCCCCTTCACCGTCGAGCATCGAAGTAAGAGCCAGAGAGAGGGTTCGGGTATTTTTCACCCACGCCATGAGTTTTTATGGGTGTGGGCGCTAGTATTTTGTTGCTTCCTGTTTGACTTACTTTTGACAGCTCACCGGAGCAAATGAACCGACTAAACTTAATTCAAGTCCAGGCCTAAAGCTTGCCCTGCAAAGAAATGACAGGTTTTGAACTAGCCCTCGTTCAACAGATTTTTAATATTTTTTTTACTTGACGGATTCACTTGACTGATTCAACTGTCAGAAATAAACCACACAAGTAATGATTTAATAACATTTATGCTGGTAACAAGTGTTACAAGACAGGAGGCTAAACTGCTTAAAATAAAGGCCTCAAAGAGATAATCTTAAGAAATCATTTAATCGTTTGATCTGAACAAATTAAATATTCATTCTTATCTAAGCTGCTACTTATGATTAGAAAAATATGCCTCTCTAATGGAGAGGTAAGAGGAATAGATAGGAGTGTCTTGGTGTTTTTGCCTGCTGAAAACTCAGGCGGTTTAATTGCGTTTGATTTTTCGATTCTGGGCTAACGTTTCCGACAGGCAAGTTTCTCAACTACCTGATGGACTGACAAAATGACTGAACCCACTGACACTTCGTGCTCATGGCTGGCGACTAAAGTCGCATCTAGACCACCGAAGTCTGCCGCCACGGACTTGGTCTATCCAGGGTGTTGGCACCCGCGAAGGTAGTATTTGGTGGTCTCGCTGCGGTTTTAACCGCTTAGAAGAAAAGATTTGTCAGTCAACTAGCTCAGCTGCAGTATTAGGCCAGGTTTTGCTTATGGCACATGGTATTACAAGCTACTGCAACCAATGTGGGGACTGTATGCCCCAGTGCCCCCAGGCTGCCATTAAACGGGAGGGCGCTACCCTCTGGATTGACCCGACCCTGTGTAATGACTGTGTTGGTTATGCCCCTGAGCCACAATGTGTGACGAATTGTCCAATTGAGCATCCGCCTGTGCCCTTGCAGGCTAAGAAGGGGCGTTGCCGCACTACCAGCCGCATCCTTCCAAGCCCTAGCCTGTTTGCTAATACTCGAAGTAGCCGCTTTGCTTCTGCAATCGTCATCTGGGAGGCCTGTAATATTTTGGCCCAGCGGCAATCTCTGCCCTGGAAAGTGGATGCCACTGGTTGCCTTTACTATGAGCGTCAGGTCAGCGGTGGGCGGGGAAGGCTCACCTTTCGTCTAGGCAAGGCCCTTGCTTCCGAAAATGCTGGGATTTTTGATGCTGCTACGGCTCAGGCAGAGCTAGCTAGTTGGGATGTGCGAGCGGCCTGCCTGCATCTGATCTACGCGGCCCACGCGATCGCCCTGGCTCAACCCTGGCAGCAGGAATTTATCATCAGCGATCGCCAAATTGAAGACTATCTAGGGCTGGGCAAACGCAAAGACCTGAGCAAACTGGCAAAGCTTACCCTGATCAAAGACTTAGTGCAACAGCCCTGCAAGCTGCAGCTAGATATCCACTGGTTTCAGCAAGGTCGCGTGCCGGGCTTTTCGTTGGAGCACAGCCACTTATGGCATTTGCTAGAAATTCAACATCACTTCCAAGAGGATAGCCAAGGCTGCCGGCATTTAACTGGGCTGACCCTGAGAGTCAAGGCTGGAGATTGGGCCAAATATTTTCTGAATCGGCAGGGAGTCCAGGAAGGCACCGCTTTTTACCAATACAGCAGTTTGCCTAAGTCACTCCTGTGGACGGTAACCAGCCTTTGGCAGCAGCATGAAGGGGCCTGTCGCATGCTGCTATGGCTATTGTTTAAGGCCAAAATGGGGAATGAGCAGCGCCTTACCATACCTACGCTAATGCGCATTGCCTATGGCGAGACCAGGGTATTAGAAGCAACGACTCACCGAGAAGAGCGCAAGCGGCTGCTCCGGGCATTTGAGAGTGATTTAGAGGTGCTGAATCACTACGGGATGAAACCCGTTTTTGATCCAGTGACTTATCCGCCTGAAATTCAACCCCTCTGGGCAAAATTGGCCGATCTCCCGGATGATGCAGAAGCGGCTTTGGAGTTTTGGACAAAGGATGGTAGTAGTGATCAGCGTTTGACAGATGCCGGACCTCGTAACAAGTGGGCTCGCCTAATGCAAGCGCGACTTTTATGTTTTGAGCTACCCCCTGATTGGGAAAACCAATCTGCTCAGGCCGCTAAGAAAAAGGTGCGCAAATCTCAGCGTCAGGAAGTCACCCATACTTCGGTTGACAGATCCGCTTATGGTCGATCGCAACTTTCGGGTGAGCAAATCAGCACCGCCAGACGGCAATTGCAACTGAGTCAGCGGGCATTGGCCAATTACCTAGGAAAAAGTCAAAGCTGGGTCAGAGATATTGAAAAGGGCCGTTTACAGGTGAGTTTGAAAGATCAACAACTGTTATTAAAGGTGTTAGGAGTTGCTTTATAGAAAGTAGCGTAGGCAAATCCGCCTCAAATCGCCAGCATGAATTTCACCAGCGCAGGCTTGTTTTATCTTTTCTCAGTTGATCTGGCCCTGCTTTTATCTGCGACTGTTAAGTCTGATCTTGCTCAGAATCCTTATTTGCCGGAACCTGCTGCTCTAATAGGGCTTCTAGCTCGTTCAGCAAGGTCTGCGCTTGTGCCCATCGTTGCGGGTCTTCCCATAACTTTGCCTGCACCAGCCGCCGATAGAGATTTGTTACTGTATCTTTAGGAGATTGAGACTTCGACTGCAATTTGACTGTTTGAACGTAAGAGCGAATCTGATTCAGTGAAAAGTTCTCCTTGATCGCCTGATCAAGCAGAGCCTGTCGCTGACTTTCATCCTTGAGACGAGCAATTGCCAGAGCCTTAGTGTAAGCAATTTTGCCGCAGCGAATTGCATCTAAGATCTCTTCAGGCAAATTCAGCAAGGGTAGCCGATTACACGTAAATGAGAGCCAGCTCATCAGCCCTAAATCTTGAAAAACAGCCTGAATCTTTTGCTCTTGCTCCGCTCTGAAACTAGGAATGACGTTATTCCTAAGCGCTCCTTCCTTATCAAAAGTATTTTTCATTTGGTAAAGCAAGGCTGGAACCGCTTTTACGGGGAGATTTAGCTTAGAGGCTAGGAGTTGGAGTACACCCTCTGTTTCCTCAATTGGATTCAGATCCTCCCTTTGCAGATTTTCAATCAATGCTAATTGAATCGCTTCTTCATCATTGAGTTGCCGAATGACAGCAGGAACTTCAGATAAACCAAGCTTCAGAGCGGCTCGATAGCGCCTTTCACCTGCTACGAGTTCATATTGATTCGCTTTCAACGGACGCACTAGCAACGGCTCTAAAATGCCATGCTGTGCAATCGAATTAGCTAACTGGTCTAGTTTTTCTGGATCAAAATAATGACGTGGCTGATCCCGTGTCTTGATAGATTTCAATGAAACCCATCGAGCAACATCTTTTGTTTCTCGCCTGGTGGATTGCATCATTACGACCTCCGGCATCCCGATAAAACTCAATCGTCAACCAAGCGATCGCCACTCCACAGCACCTGTGACGCTACCATAGGGAGCTCACACTTCAAGACCAATAGGCTGCGACTAAACCTTTCAACAGCGGCAAACATAATGCAGTTGCCTGTCCTCTGGGCAGTTTCCCGAGCGTTGCAAGCATCAGTCAGGAAGCGACAGCCTATGAATTTTAGAAAAGGGGTTGGGGGTTGCAACCCCCAGTCAGAGAATTTTGTCTCTTCCACCCCTAAAACCATCTTTTTGGCGTTTAACCCTGTCTCACTCATTGCGTACATCACTTCTTTGCTTATATCAGATGTCTCTTAGTCAGCCAGGGTGTTTTGCTCCTAAACAAGCTGATTCGCTCCATTAAGGTTGCACTCATTGCTTCAAACTCTTGCCTATACCGAATTCAAGTAAAAGTTAGAGCCGGGGTATCAGTATTCCCTGGCTTAAAAATGAGTCCTTATGGGGTAAGGGGGCTAGCATTCTCAATAGAAATTTCCCTGGTGTGGCTTTATTCATAGATCAGCAAGCAGAATTCTCACAAAAGACAAATTGCAGAAACAGAAATTAGATAAATCAGTTACAAGATTAGGCCAGGACAGGTCGGGGGATCAAGTCAGGCCCTTCTAGAACCTTGGCCCCGCTGAGCATTTTGAAAAAGATAACAGCTTGTGAAAGCTGTATTGAAGATCAATTTCAAAACAACTGGTTATGTCGATGGCTCAAATCAAAATCAGGATGGGCAAGCTCAATCTGATCATTAGTTGAGTAAGAGTTAAATCGATAATTATGGCCAAGATAGCGCTATGAAATATGCCCCATAAAATCAAGTAATAGGAAGAGCCAGGCACTATTCTGAAAATAGTAATTTTTAATAAAATTTGCCATTTATTACTAAACTATTAAGACATTCTTTGATGGTTTCAAATGAACAAAAATAACATTATTTGTATATTAGTAATAATATTAGCGACATCGGAACCGAATCAAATTCCAAACAAATAAATCTTGCTCGTATGTTTAAGTGGCAGAAGTTGGAAATCCTATTTTAATGTAATCCTTATTCTATCAAAGATATTCTAAAAATATTTTCGAATAAGAAATAAGTCCTTTGATAACTTTAAGGTGACCAAAAACCATGGCCTATACCATCAGTAAGCTTTGTACCCAATGTGATGAATGTTTACCTCAATGCCCAACAGGCGCTATTAAACAAGATGGCAAAAAGCTTTGGATTGATCCGATGTTGTGCAATAACTGCGAGGGTTTTTATGATCAACCTTTATGTGCCTCACTTTGCTTAAGTGATGCGCCTGTACCTTTACAGGCGAAAAAAGGACGCTGTCGAATTGACGCCAAAGTCAACACTAGTCTGCAGTTATTTTCTAGTAGGGAAACTCACCCTTTTGCTTCTGCAATTGTGATTTGGGAAGCCTGTAATGTATTGACGCAGCGACGATCTTTACCCTGGAAACTAGATTCGTCTGGTAATCTTTACTACCAGCGGCAGGTCAGTGGTGGAAGGGGCGAAGTGACGCTTTACGTTGCCGATATTCATGCCTCAGGTTCACCCATAGCTCTGGGCGGGGAGGAAGCTGAAACGATGATCACGAGCTGGGATATACGGGCTGCATGTTTACATCTGATTTATGCCGCCTATGCAGCGTCTCTGGAATGCGCTTGGGAGCAGACATTTACGATCAGCGATCGAGAAATCTCTGATTATCTTGGATTAGGCAAGCGCAAAGACTTGAGTAAGCTGGCAAAACTAACCTTAATTAAAACGTTGGCCGAACAACCCTGCCAACTCCTCGTCATGGTTGACTGGTCAACGGAGGGAAGGTTTAAACATATCCAACTTCCCCAGAGTCCTTTATGGCACCTGGTTGAAACTCAGCACCACTTTCAGGAAGATGATATGGGGTGCAGGCATTTGACAGGTTTGACCTTTGTGATCAAAGCGGGGGCTTGGGCGCAGTTTTTCTTAAATCGACAAGGTTCCAGGGAAGGTACAACGTTCTATCAATATGGCACATTGCCAAAATCCCTACTGATGCAGGTAATGAGTCTCTGGCAACAGCATGAAGGGGTTGTTCGGATAATGCTATGGCTGCTATTCAAAACCCGTATGGGAATTCAACAGCGGATTATGGTATCAACATTGATGCGAATTGCCTATGGAGAACAGCGGTTGAGCAAAGCCTCTGCCCAACGAGAAGAGCGCAAGCGCTTGTTACGGTCATTTGAAAGCGATTTAGAGGTGCTGAATCACTACGGGATGAAACCCATTTTTGATCCAGTGACCTATCCACCTGATATTCAACCTCTCTGGGCAAAATTGGCTGATCTCCCCGATGATGCAGAGGCGGCTTTGGAATTTTGGACAAGGGATGGTAGCCAGGGTCATCGTTTAACCGATGTAGCACCACGGGATAAATGGCCTCGGCTAATGCAAGCACGATTTTTGTGTTTTGAGTTGCCAGAAGATTGGAAAAAACCATCGGCTCCGGCTGCCCAGGAAAAGCTGCGCAAAAGTCAGCGCAAGGAGGTTTCCCACACATCTATCGATAAGTCGAGTCAGGGTCGATCGCAACTTTCGGGTGAGCAAATCAGCACTGCTAGACGGCAATTGCAACTGAGCCAGCGAGCATTGGCCAATCACTTGGGAAAAAGTCAGAGTTGGGTCAGAGATATTGAAAAGGGCCGTTTGCAAGCCAGTTTGAAAGATCAACAACTGTTATTGAAGGTGTTGGGTGGGGTTCTATGAGCTGGGAATGATCGGTGGTTTCCACACTCAATAATGGCGTGGGGTATAAACCCACTGCTGTCCCTTTACTTGCTGCACCATCCGGGTCTGGCTTGACCCAACCAAAATCACCGTCCGCATATCCGCGTCTTCTGTGACGAGTTGCTCTAAAGATTTAACTGTGACTGTTTGCCCGGGCCGCCCCAGGTTTTGGGCAAGCACGACGGGGGTTTGAGGCGATCGCCACTGCAGCAACAAGGTTTTGGCTTGCTCTAATTGCCAGATGCGTTGTTGAGAGACAGGATTATAGAATGCGATCGCAAAATCGGCTTGAGCGGCAGCTGTAATCCGTTGTGCAATCACTTCCCAGGGCTTGAGAATATCTGAGAGCGAAATCACACAGAAATCGTGCCCCAGGGGTGCACCAATCTGGGCGGCCGCAGCCTGCATCGCCGAAATACCCGGACAGACCTGAATCTCAACATCCTGCCAGGCTGGCTGGGCTTCGTGATCGAGAACCTCAAACACGGTGGCAGCCATGCCATAAATACCCGGATCGCCAGAGGAAATCAACACAACGGAGCGTCCAGTTGCCGCTAGATCCAGCGCTTGGCGTGCCCGATCTAACTCAACGCGGTTATCCGACTCATGCCGCTGGGTATGGGGCAGCCGCCAGGGTTCTGCCAGATCCAGGTAGGTTTTGTAGCCGACCCAGTCCGATGCGGTTTGCAGAATCGTTTTGACCTCTGGTGAAAGCCAGGATGAAGAACCAGGGCCTGTGCCAACGATCGCCAGTTTTTTGGGATTTTGCTGTTTTCTCAATGGATCAAGCTGGTCATCGACATAATAGACAAGGCAATCCCTGCCCGGCTGGTGACCCGAGCGTTTCCACTCCTCAGCATTTAATGACGCATCCGTCTCAGAAATCACCTTGATGGTTAGTTTCCCCTCTGTCGAAAAGGGCAGCTGACTATCTTCTAGCCAGGGTGCCTGACCAACCAAACGCACAGTTGCCCCCGCCAGCAGATCCGCAATAAAGAGCTTTGCATCGTCAGGGTTAGCCAACCGATAGCCAGGAGGTGGAGCTAGCAGAGCCGTTTGAAAGCTTAAATCTCCACTGGTGGTGATTGCCGCCCCAATCTGTAATGCTGCCGCAACCTGACGAGCCAAGTCATTGGCTCCCTGTACTCCCCCCAGAAGGGGGACAACCGCGCTACCATCTGCCGCGATCGCCAACACTGGTGGCTCCTGCCATTTATTACTTAGCAGGGGAGCCAGCGTGCGAACCAAAATACCCGCAGCGCACACTCCCAAAATCGGGATTCCTGCCTGAAACAATTGCCGCAGGGTCTCTCCAAAATCGGTGTAGGAAATATCGACTCCGGTAGTGCGCCCTTTCAAACCATAGAGAATGGCATCAGGTAAACTCGTCATCACTTTACGGGCCAGAGGCACCCCAGCTTGGCTGAGAACCACGACTGCAATCGTCATTCCTAAAATAAGCCTCGATAACGAATAAAAACTAGAATCGCGGCCCAAGAACCCAGGGCAACCTTGACCGCTACCAGAATGTTGAGAATTGGAATCACCCCACCACTGACTAAGGAGCCAGGCGTGCCACGGGGAAGTTCTATGCCAACGAGCGTGATCAGCGCCAGCACAATAAAAATCAACACCGCAACCTTTTCCCATAGGGCAGCCCGCCAGCGTTGATAAATGGCTTGCATCCACTCGGAGGGAGAGGTGACTGCCACTAGGCCGATCGCCGTGCCCCCCGCCACTCCGGCGGCAAACCCACCACCGGGGCTGAGGTGCCCTCGAATTGCTAACTCAATGCTAACCAGCGCCGCGATCGTGGCCCCTAAACGCGCCAACACAATTGAGGGTGAATCAGTCACCTGATAGATTTTGCCAAAAGGCTTCTCGTTAGCCAGTAGAAAATAGGCTCCTAAAATCGCAATGGTAAAGACCACTACCTCAAAAATCGTATCGTAAAGGCGATTTCTAAAGATAATACCCGCCACTGCATTCGGCACGCCACTATCTTCAACTATCACTTCTACAATCGAAATATCTGATAACTCCAGAGATTGCGTCGGGGTTAGCAAAAATTTAATCACCAAAACAATCCCCGCCACTATGTAGACCCACTTCATCCACTGCATCAGTGTAACTCCTCCTGCCCTGACACTGACACATAGGTCACACGACTGACGGATGATATACCCTCGGTTTGCATCATCTCGTAGAGCAACTGAATGCGGGTTTCAGTATGGTAGTCCTTTTCATCAGCCTGGCTATCTTGAGCCACCTCCGGCAATTCTCTCCCCGCTAGCGTTTTTGACTCTAAGCGATCGCAACTCAAGCAGGTGGCATGAATTTCCTTGGTCATCAAGGCCTGTCGGAGGGCATTCTGATCGGGATAGAGCACTAGCTCAAGCCGTAGATGGTGCTTACTCAAGCGGTTGTTTAGTTCTGCAAGCAGTCGCCCGAACGAAACTGGTGAGTGGGGGTGAGTCGCTTGTGATTGAGCTGTCGTCTCTGAGATCGTCTCTGAGGAGGAGGGAGAAGAGAACTCCGCATCATTCTTCAATACGCCCAACCGCATCACCAGGGAGGATCGCACCGCCACTGCATAGAGGGTAATGGCCAGCATCGTTCCCACTAGGGCCTCGGTCAGGGAGACATCAGCGGCTCCTAAAACGGCATATACCAGGGCTGCGATCGCCCCGAAAATACCGCGAATCACCAGGGCGTGGTAAGGATTTACCTGAAAAATCAACATACAGGCTGTCAGCGGTAGAAGAGCCGTGATTCCGTAGAGATAAAAGTCATTCATGGGATGTTTCTCCACTACTCGAACAGTAGGCCAAGACATACCCCAACACCGTATTCCAGATGGCTAGAGAGATAACAGCTAAGATTAATAGAGGATATTCGCCTGGGATTTTTAATAGAAGCCCAAAAACAATACTCATAGACCCCAGAGTATCGGATACCGAGAGGCTATGGAGTTTAAACAGGACAGAACGATGACCGATCAGGGGCAGTGTCCCCCAAAACCAAAACAGAATGCCAATACTAATACAACCATAGCTGAAAATATCACTCATAATTCGTTGCTGCATCATTCATGCGCTTGACCAATTGGGCTAATAACATCAAAGCTGCATTACCAACACTCAGGATAATGACACCAACCACACCAATCATCCAATCATCTCGCAAAACCGCGACAACAAGAATCATAATCGAGGTCTTAGTGGCGATGCTGGAAAAGGCTAACAGCTTCTGCCAGATATCTTCATCTTGCCAGGCTTCATAAATTGGTATCATCAACGCCAAGATCATCATACCCAATAATATATTCATAGCCTTTGTCTCCGTCTGACTCGATGAACTTCATACCAACCATTTTCGTGATATTTCAAAACAATCGTTTTGGGTGTAAAAGTAATCAAAAAAATATCTAGAAAAATCAGCCCAGGAGTGCGTCCAGGTTTAACCCGCTCCATCGTAATGGCTTCCTGCGTATGAGGTCGCAGGATGATTTCAATGGCCTCAATGTAGGCCTGGGGAATCGCCACGACAATTTCGCCCAAGGCTCTCAGCCAGTCTCTCATAGCACCGGGGGGCGTCCTGCCACGAGGTAGAAGCAGCGCTATACTCCCACCAATGATCAGATTAGCCAGGCTTAAATCAGCCGTAAGTAAAAACCAGATAGTTAGCCGCAAGATGAGATTGAGATATCCAGTCATATCCGCACCATCCAAAAAAGCATCAACAATATCAGACTCATCACCCCGATTAAGTGCTCTAGTTGTTCCAGCCCGTGGGGCAGGTGAATCTCTGAGCGCCTCACCATCAGAAAATAGACGAGCCAACCCACTGCCACGATCGCCACAGCCTTAACCAGATTGGCCAGCGTATAAGTGTCATAAGTCCAGGCACTCGCCACCAACAGGGTGATACTTAATAGGGTCACCGCCCCCCAAAAACCGGCCCCCAACGTCTCCTTAGCGCCAACGGCCGGCGTTCGTTTCTGCGGCAAGAAAATGAATTTAGCGTAGACGACCGCAGTACCCACAGCGGCCAGACTCATCATTCCATTTTGCCAGGGTGACAAGCTCTTCAGCGTTAGCGCCTTTGCGCCAAAACCTACCAGCAAAGGGAAGCCGGAGATGGATAAACCCGCGATCGCCAGGGGCAACCACAGAGCTGTCGGAATCGGCTGCTGCTGAAGTTGCTTGAGGTCACGGCTGGGCAAGGCACCCACTATGAGAAATAGGGTTGACTTGGCCAGGCCATGGGCTAGGGCATAAACACCGCCCACCTCAGGGGCAACCAAAATCCAGCCCAACTGAGAAACGGTGCTAGAGGCCAAAACTCGTTTTGTATCCGACTCAAAAATGGCGTAGGTCACCCCCAAAAACGCTGCTCCTATTCCAAACCAGCGAAAGAGGGGGGGGACTTCTCCAGCCATTAAGGCGCACCGCACCAGGGCGAAAACACCCGTTTTCACCACAACCCCTGAAAGCAGAGCCGATACAGGCGTTGCCGCCTGGGAATGGGTAAATGGCAGCCACAGACCCGATACAAAGATACCTCCCTTCGTCATTAAGCCTAAAAAGATTAGGGCGATCGCATCAGGTGGAGCCGACCACAGGCCAGTAAAACTGAAGGAATGGTGGGTCTGATAAACCAGCCCAGCCCCTACCAGGTAAAACAACATGGCCGTATTACTGACAAACAAATAGCGCAGGGCTACCCAAATTGAGCGATCGGTGCGGGGGTAGGCAATTAGAAGAAAGGTGGCAATACTAATGACTTCCAGAGCGACATAGAGACTAATGAAATCGGCACAGATAAAAACTGCATTGACACTGCCATGCAAAATAACCATTTGCATATAGAAAAAAGCCGTTCTGTCGCTTTGCCAGCAGGCAAGGAGAACAGCAAACGTCACCAGGGCATTAGTCAGAATGAAATAACCACTGAGTGAATCAACTATTAAGGTCACGCCAAAGTTATCTAGCAGTTGCAGAGTGAGGGGAGCCACTGGAGCCGCCAGCACCCACACCCCATAGGCGATTGACATTAGCGCCACTGCTACTGCTAGGTAGCGAGCCAGTCGGGGAATCAAATAAATGATGAACCCGGTAAATAAAGACAGCGCAATCCAGGTAGTTGTCAGGTTACTCATGGCTGGTTATTGTTCTCAATTTCGCGGCTTTCCAGGGTGGGATTATCCCGCGCCAGCTTCATCACACCCACCAGCATCAATGCCTGGATCGAAAACCCAATCACAATCGCGGTCAGGATGACAGCCTGGGGAACTGGATCGGCATAGGCTCCCTTTTGCACTCCGGAAACAATGGGCGTAAACAACCCTTCCCGTGATGCAATTAGCACATAGTAAGCAATGACTCCTGTACTCATCACATCCATGGCGATGATCTTCATCATCAGGTTTTTCTTCAGAATAATGCCGAAGAACCCGCATCCAATGGTGATTAATATGTAGGTTTCTAACATAGAAATGACTGGGTAAGGAGTTTCTGCGACCCGTCAAAAATTTTGACGGCACACCAGGATACCAGGGCGGCAATCAGCCAACTGTTCAGACAATGGAAAACATGGAGCTTGAGAATGGATCCCTTTGTAGGGCTGCACCTCTGCTGCAGAGTCAGTTGCTGGTTGAATTCCGCAGAGCGGCACGTGCTGAATCATGAATCCACTTTAGCGGCTTCCAAGCCCTGATTATTTTTACGCTGGATTTGCTCAAGTGCCCGATGCAGGGCTTCCGTGCGATCGCTGAATAGATGTTCTGGTGTAATCAACTCAAATAGACCCAGGCGCTCTAGCCGTTTCTGAATTTTGGCACTGGCTCCAACTATGTAGATTTGCAAGCCCTTATCATAGGCATCGCGAATGGCATTTTCAATCGCCAGAGATGCAGTGACCCCCAATAGAGGAACATCCCTCAGATCCATCACCAGAGCATCGGCATCCTTCATGGCATTGTGTTCACGAGCGATCGCCTTAGAGAGGCCAAAAATCATCGGGCCGCTCAGGTAAAATAACAGCACTCGCCCCTTGCCCTGATCTAGAAGCTGCTTCTCCGTTTCACTTAACTGCACATTATCGTCGGTATCGGTAATCAACTTCACCGCCTGAGATTGCAGGCTGCTTAACCGCTCAATGGTGAGCACGTTGGCAATAAACACTCCTACACCTACTGCCACAATTAAATCAACAAATACCGTCAGTAACAAAACCCCGTACATAATCAGGGAACCCTTCAGGGAAACCTTATGCGATCGCTTCAAAAAGCTCCAATCTAAAATATCGATACCTACCTTCAAGGCAATCCCCGCCAGCACCGCCATAGGAATGGGTTTGGTTAACCCCGCAGCACCCAACACGATCACCAATAAAATTAAAGCCCGTACCAAGCCCGAAAGCGCTGTTTTGGCCCCTGTTTGAATATTTACCACCGTGCCCATGGTGGCACCCGCACCCGGTAACCCCCCGCAAATTCCTGAAATAATATTGCCAATTCCCTGACCAATGAGTTCTTTATCTGACTGATGCTCAGTGCGGGTCAAACTATCAGCAATCACCGATGTTAGCAGCGTATCAATACAGCCCAGCATCCCCAACATCACCGCATCGACAAACATCGTAGTCAACTGTCCTGGGGTAAAAGTCGGCAGGCGGAACATCGGCAACCCTACCGGAATATCCCCCAAATCCCCAATCCGGCGAATGGGCAAGTCTCCAAATACAGTCAGAGACACCACAGTACCGAGGATAAGAGCGATTAATTGAGGGGGCACAATCCGTCGCCATTTTTTAGGCATTAGGAAGATGATGGCCAGAGTTAGCCCCCCTAAAATCACCTCCGGCGGGTTGGCATTCCCAAGCAATTGCGGCAACGCACCAACCGTCCCTAAAACGCCACCCTTGGGAGCCGCCTGCCCCAAGAATGGAGCAATTTGTAAAATAATCAGAATGACGCCAATGCCTGACATAAAGCCAGAAATCACACTGTAGGGCATCAGGGTAACGTACTTACCCAGCCTGAAAATACCAAAGATAATCTGAAACAAACCCGCTAGCATCACCACAGTAAATGCCATTGCCAGGCCATTTTCAAGATCCCGTGCAGTCAAACTGGCTACAATGGTTGTCATGACAACGGTCATTGGCCCAGTGGGTTCAGAAATCAGCGTTGGAGTTCCCCCAAACAGGGCCGCAAAAAAACCCACACAAACCGCTCCATAAAGCCCGGCGATCGGCCCTGCCCCAGAGGCAACACCGAAAGCCAGTGCCAGAGGCAACGAAACGATGGCGGCAGTGACTCCACCAAAAATATCGCCGCGGAGATTGTTAAACCGAATCAGATTAGTAATTGTCATCCCTTATCAACCTTTGATAAAAACTCATCTAAGTTCAGAATGGTGATTTTATCTGTGAGAGAGCAATGAGTTTCGAGCAAAACCCAGTTTCACTGAAACTGGTGCGCTCTACCCCTCTGGCGTCGAAATCGCCTTCGATACAGCGCTTTGTTATCTCGCAGTTAGCCCCATGGCTAAGAGGCATTAAAACAGTTTTTCCCAACCACAAAAATACTGCGAATTAGCATGGGAGGGTCACCACGCTGAATTCATTCGTATCTTTGCTAGAGAAAGAGCCAGAACCCGTTAGGCTTACAGACTTCAATCAAGCCTTGCAAGCATAGGAAGAAGACCAGGCTAATCGCAAGCGACACAGGGGAAAGATAGCTCCACTCCATTCGCTGCCAGGAGGTTCAGGGAAAATCATCAACCAATTAGCCCAGCAATCCTACGATAAATAGTGATACTCATTGATTCGCGAACCATGCATAGAAACATTTCGGTTACAGACAAGCGAGATACTTGTGTAAAACACACCGACGCAAATGCACTGGTTTCCTCAATACAATCAGCTCACTAGATGAATTTTCTAATCATCCAAGTATTGAATGATGGAAACTTATTGTATTACTTTTCAAATTACTACAAATTTGAGACCAAAATTCCCTGGTTTTAACCAAAACTCCTCTTTGATTCATCGAAAAGTTTTTGCCGTTCAATAGATATTTCTACTTCTTTAAATTCAGATTATAGACGTGATGAAACTGACTAATGATTCCATTGTGGATGAATTCCGCCCATTGCCACAATGGGTAAACTCAGTCAATCGCCTTAACACAGCGATCAACCAGCACCAACTGGTTTAAGCACGGATTTGCTCAACCAACTCATGAAAGCCTTGCCAATCATCTTGTTCAGTGATTTTTTCCCAAGCAGCTTCAATCGCGGGTCGGAGCGGCACTGTAAGGGGGGTATGCTGTTTCAGGCGATCGCCCACTCGTTCCCATTCCTCTGGAGACAGTTCAGACAACTGCTTGAAATAGGCCAGTTTCCATTGCTGCCAGAGCTGAGCCAGCGCCTCAGGAGCCACCTCTGCCCCTGGGAAAATATGCTCTGATCCTTCACGCCAAGTTGGTTGAAAGTGCTGCCGCAAATCAGCAAAGAATGAGTGATAGCCCATTTGGGATTCCTTTAGCAATTGCAGCGTCAACTTGAGCAAAGCTTGCCGCGCCTCTGTAAAAGCTCCAGCTAAACCCAATTTGTTGAGCATGCGGGTAGCATAGGCGGTTTCATACGACTCCCAATAGGGCATCAAACCTGCTTCTAAGTCGCTGGCCGGTACCACCTGCTGCAACGGCACCTGCAACATTTCCAGGTTCCAATGGCAAATCATCGGCTGGTTGCCATAGCTGTAGCGTCCGTAATAGTCGAAATAGGCCGCCGTAAAGCGGGGGTCAAAGGTGGGGATAAAGGCAAAGGGGCCATAGTCAAAGCTTTCGCCCGTAATCGCCATATTGTCGGTATTCAGCACGGCATGGCAAAAGCCAGCAGCCATCCACTGGGCTACCAGTTCCGCTACTCGTTGGACTAACTCTGCATAGAAACGGGCATAGCGATCGCTCAACTGAGCCAGATGGGGATAGTAATGGTCAATCACATGATCGAGCAGGGGAATCATCAAATCCTTACGGTTGATTGCATGAAGACGCTCAAAGGTGCCAAAGCGAATGTGCGATCGCTGCATTCGGATCATGACAGACGACCGGGTCGGCGAGGGTTCGTCCCCACGCCAGAGCGCTTCTCCTGTTTCTATCAGGCTCAAACAACGAGAGGTCGTCACCCCAGCCCGATGGAGGGCCTCCGCTGCGATCACTTCTCGCACGCCTCCCTTAAGGGTAAGCCGCCCATCTCCCCCACGGGAATAGGGCGTTGTTCCCGACCCCTTCGTACCCAGATCATAGAGTTGCCCATCTTGGCCACGCACTTGCCCGTAGAGAAAGCCGCGCCCGTCTCCCAGGGCAGGATTGTAAACACCAAACTGGTAGCCGTGATACCGCAAAGCCAGAAAAGGGGTTTTGGCCTGAAACTTACCAAAGGCCTCGATAAAATCCCGATCGCTCACTAGTGCTGCTTCGAGACCCAGAAGGGGCAGCAAATCGTCATTCCGAAACCGCAGAATATGCTGGGGAAACTCAGCCGCCGCCACAATATCGTAATAGTCATCCCCCAGGCGTTCTAGACTGGGTTCATAATCAAGGGAAAGAAAGGGATTGGTCTGCATGGGGCCTGCATCACACGGAAAGGAGTATTCTTTCCCAGAGTAGAGCATTCCTTCGCGATTAGCGCTTGGCCATCAGCGATTGGCTCACAGCTAAGGAGGTCTCCAGCAAACAAGTGATCGGCTGTTTGCTCTCTTCGCGAGATCCGATAGAAACGATAACGCTCAGCCAACCGCGTCCTTCGACTCCGCTTAGAGTGCTATCTGGAAGAATCAGATCTTGCCTAGAAATCGCTGAACAGCCAACCGTCATTCTCTATCCCCCTTTTCTTCTGCTGATCAAGTATGACACTGACCAACCTATGGCTGATTTGATTTTGTTTTGGCATCGCCGCGATTTGCGTCTTGGGGATAATGTGGGGTTGTTTGAGGCCCGACAACGCACCCCTAAGGTGGTGGGAGTCTTTTGTCTGGATCCGCACATTCTTGAAAGGGATGATGTCGCTCCGGCGCGGGTTGCTTACTTGGTGGGCTGCCTGCAAGCCTTGCAAAAGGGCTATGCCGAGGCAGGGAGCCAACTGGTGATTTTAAAGAATTCACCCGAGAAGGCCATTTCTACCCTGGCGAAGGCTGTTGGGGCAAGGGCTGTGTTTTGGAATCTGGATGGGGAACCCTATGCCCAGGAGCGCGATCGCGCTGTTAAAGCCGCCTTGGCAGAGGCTGGTATCCAGGTTGAGACCTTTTGGGATCAGTTGCTGCACGGGCCAGATGAGATTCGCAGTGGCGCTGGCACTCCTTACACGGTCTATACCCCCTTCTGGAAAAACTGGAGTCAGCGACCTAAGGCCACACCCTACGCCACTTTACAGAGCGCTGAGAACTTTACCCCTAAGGAGCAAGCGGCAGCCGTTGGGGCTGGGGCGATCGCTCTGCCATCAGCACGGGAGCTCGGTTTTGTCTGGGCTAATCCGCTGTTTTTAGAACCAGGAGAACTGGCCGCACAACAACGACTAGAGACCTTTTGTAACGAGGCGATCGCCACTTACCAGCACGATCGCAATTTCCCCAGCCAGCCTGGCACCTCGCAACTGAGTGCGGCCCTCAAATTTGGAGCGATCGGCATTCGCACTGTTTGGGCCAAAACCCTGGAAGTCATGGAACAGGCCCGTAGCGACGAAACCCACGATAGCATTCGGGTATGGCAGCAGGAGTTGGCCTGGCGCGAGTTTTACCAGCATGTGATGTATCTCTTCCCAGAGCTGGCAGAGGGGCCTTACCGTCAACCCTTTAAAAATTTTCCCTGGTTAAATTGCGAAGACCATTTCCAAGCCTGGTGCGCCGGGCAGACAGGTTATCCGATTGTAGATGCAGCGATGCGGCAGTTAAATGAAACCGGTTGGATGCATAACCGCTGTCGTATGATTGTGGCTAGCTTTCTCACCAAGGATTTGATCGTTGATTGGCGTTGGGGCGAGAAATATTTTATGCAAACGCTGATGGATGGTGATCTGGCTGCAAATAACGGTGGCTGGCAGTGGAGCGCTTCCAGCGGGATGGATCCAAAACCCCTACGCATCTTTAACCCAGCCAGTCAAGCCCAAAAGTTTGACCCAGAGGCCGACTATATCCGCACCTGGGTACCCGAACTGCGCAGTTTAGAGACGGCAGATCTGGTAACGGGTCAGATTCTGCCCCTCGATCGCAAGCGCTGTCACTATCCCCAGCCTATCGTGGATCATCATCAGCGCCAAAAGCAATTTAAGGCGATTTATGCCAAGCAAAAAGCGATCGCTGCCCCCCGATTGGCCGACTAAGCTAGGCGATCTCTGCTAGGGGTTAACGGAGCCGTTTCAACGAATTGGGATAAAAGGAAAGATGGTTTTAATCAGTCGGCGTAGTTTGAGCAAGGTAATCAAATCCTTGAAATTGTCAGGAACTTGAGCCTGCAACTCTGGGGGTAATGCCCGTAATTGCTGTTGGATTTCGGCGTATTCAGTGGCTGTGAGGGGTCGCCCATCAATGGGCGATCGCGCCCCTGTGATAATTTCTGTACGCAATATTTCTTCTGGAATATCCTCTGCTGGTGGTAAGGCCAGTGCCGACCCAGCACCCAACAAAATTCCAATCCCTAATCCGCCAGATAGGAGTCGATTGAGCATTCTTTCCATAGAATTCCTCCTTCTCAATGTCCTTAAGTTATCGATTAAAAGTGGCATGCTCCTCCAGTTTGATAGCAAAAAGTAGAAAAGCACTGTCCGGCGGTTAAAACCGCTTTTATCGGGATAACGGCAACTTGAGTCGGCAGGACGACCGAAAAATAGGTTTTCAAAGCATTCTTTTACAAATGATTTGAGATTGTTATGGCTGAGACAAGTATTTTAAGTTTGAAAGGTCTGGACGACAAACCTTGCAGCAGTGTCTAAAAATCAACCCCACGCTTGAGATCTACGCCTTTCTCCGCATAGTGTTTGTGACAGATCATCTCAGAATGCACGCTGGCCAAATCAAAATAGGTGGGCTGGTTTTTGCACCGTCCCGTAATCACGACTTCCGTATCCTTGGGTTTGCGCAGTAGTGCTTGAATGATGGGTTCTTCCGGCAATAGCTCTAGATCAACGGTGGGGTTTAGCTCATCCAGAATAATTGTTTTGTACAGGCCAGAGGCGATCGCGGCTCTGGCAATTTCCCAACCGCGCTCTGCTTCCACGTAATCCAGTTCTTGCTGTTGCCCGCGCCAGACAATCGCATCTCGACCACAGCGCTGGTGATCCACCAGGTTGGGGTAACTCTGGCGCAGCGCTGAAATCGCGGCATCTTCGGTATAACCGGCTCCACCTTTGAGCCATTGCATAATCAGCACCCGGTGCGACATATCCTGGCTAATGCCGCGCCCAATGGCCTGAAGCGCTTTACCTAGGGCACTGGTTGATTTACCTTTGCCATCCCCTGTATAGATTTCAATCCCGCCAATCCCGTGTTCCTTTGCAGTTGCATGGAAATGGGGGCGCATCTCCGAGTGCAAATCGGCAATCTCCAGCAAGGCAGGGGGAGCCGCCCGCCCAGTTGCAATCACCTCCATATGGTCTGGCTTGCGTTTGAGCGCATTCACCACTTCATCAACGGGCAGTAACCCCAGGTCTAACACGGGGTTCAATTCATCCAGCACGACCACAGAATATAACCCAGAGGCGATCGCTCCCTTAGCCACATCCCAACCTCGCTGGGCTTCTAGCCGATCAAAGCGGGTAATCTCATCGGCTCCAAAAAACTCGGCCCGGCCCGTGCGCACCTGGTCAATCAGATGGGGGAAGCCCCGTTGCAACGCTGCGATCGCTGCATCTTCGTCGTAGGTGCGGCCCGGCCCTTTAAGAAAGCGCAACAGCAAGACTCGCGTTGGCTGCTCTGCATGAATTCCCAACCCAATCGAGCGCAGCACCACGCCTAAAGCGGCCTGGGATTTGCCCTTACCCGCTCCGTCGTAGACATGAATTTGTCCAACAATGCGTTCATCTCGCGATGCTGCGGTACGAATGCCAACGCCGCTCCGTGTCATGGTTTTCATCACAGACTGTTGCCCTATCTTAACGAAGTTATTCCCATCCTTTACCCGTTTGAGAGTGTACGCTATATCTAGCGCATTTGACACAGTGTTTCAGGTTATGACGGGTCAGCAATGGTTCAGATGGGTAGGCGTGTTCCAGCATGTGGGGGAGTGGGCGCTAGGGCAACTCCTGAGTGGACGGAGGGCGGGGGCACAGCGCCTGAGACTCGACTTTCCCTGGGGGCGATCGCTGCTCTTCGCCATGCTTTGCAGTTTCCTTATTGTGAGCTGTCAGCAATCCACTCCGAAGACGCTGACACCGCGCCCTGGCAACCGCTTGGTATTGGGTACCACTGCCACTGTTGAAACGATTGACCCGGCTAATTCCTACAAGATTTTTACAGGGGCCTTGCTCTATAACCTGGGCGATCGCCTTTACACTTATAAATTGGGAACTGATGAGCTGGTTCCCCAACTGGCTAGAGACTTTCCCCAGGTAAGTGAGGATGGGTTGACCTACACCATCCCCCTACGGCAAGGGGTTCTTTACCACGATGGCACCCCCTTTAATGCCGAAACCATGGCCTTTTCTTTGAATCGATTCATTCAAAATCGGGGTGCCCCCTCGTTTTTGCTGTCTGATTTGATTGAGTCAGTGCAGGCCACAGGGGCCTATGAGTTAACCATTCAACTTAAAAATCCGTTTGCGGCGTTTCCCTCATTGCTGGCTTTTTCGGGTGCCTGCGCAGTTTCACCCAACGCTTACAAAATTGGGCAGGGTGCCTTTGTTGCCGATGCCTTTGTCGGTACCGGCCCCTACAAACTGGTGCGCTATGGCACTGATCAACTCCAACTAGATGCCTTTGACCAGTATTGGGGGGGCAAGCCTGCAAATCAGGGGGTGGACATTCAATTCTATTCCAGCCCGGCTAACCTGTTTAATGCATTTCGCACAGGGGCGGTGG
>Ga0272446_1001534_pt1 | contig 33458 bp, 33 predicted proteins | sample YNPCB0061_FD_194587 | JGI IMG/M metagenome (GOLD analysis project Ga0272446, IMG submission 194587) | Hot spring microbial mat communities from Yellowstone National Park, WY, United States - YNP-CB-006-1 | ecosystem: Environmental > Aquatic > Thermal springs > Hot (42-90C) > Sediment | place...
GAAGATAGTCTTTGTTTTGTGCAGGCACATCCTGAATTTAGCCCGATCGGGTGGCACTTGGGTCACATTGCCTATACTGAATCCCTTTGGTTGTTAGATGAAGATTGTCGTCAGAACCTATCAATTGAAAATTCCAAAGCCTATTTTGCCGTAGAAAACCTACCTAAAACTAATCGAGTTAATTTACCCCCCCTCGATCGGATATTATCTTACTGTGCAGAGGTCAGAAAGATAGTATTAGAAAACTTAAAAGATGAAAAACAAAATCATCTGCTTGCTTTTTTATTACAACATGAAAGTCAGCATCGAGAAATTATTACTTTTATTCTTCATATGTTAGGGCAAGAAATTATCGGTATTCCTTCAGCTATACCCCAAGAAACGATCGGTAAAACCATGACAATTCCTGCCGGAAATTTCCTACAGGGTAGCAATGACTTCTGGGCATTAGATAATGAAAAAATGCCTTTTACCCAATATGTAGAAAGTTTCACGATCGATGTTCATCCTATTACAAAGGGGCAATTTCAATTATTCATGGAAGCAGGGGGCTACGATCGGCAAGAACTATGGTCAAATGAAGGTTGGGCATGGCGACAACAACACCCAAATATTGTTAGTCCCCGCTATTGGCATCTACCTAATTTGAGTGATCATCATCCCTTGTATGGAGTAAGTTTTTATGAGGCAGAAGCCTATGCAAAATTTGCTGACAAACGCTTACCAACGGAAGCAGAATGGGAAAAAAGTTACAGTTTTATTAGAGATTTTAATTGGGTTTGGCAGTGGACTCAAACTAAGTTTTCAGCCTATAATGGTTTTAATTCTTTCCCCTATAAAGGCTATTCTGCTGGTTACTTTGATGACCATCATTATGTCCTAAAAGGACGATCGTGGCAGAGCTTAAAATGGACGATAAGACCTAGTTTTAGAAATTGGTATTTACCCCATATAAGAGATATATTTGTTGGTATTAGATGTGTTACGCCTGCAACCGATCGGGTATAAGAGACTCGACTAAAATATTGCCATAGAAATCTTCTTGATGGAGGGACACTTTTGATTGGGCAGAAAGTAATAATAATCCCCAAAAAACACCCACTTTATCATTAAAAATTTCCCCTAATTCAGAGACAGAAATGACACCATGATTAAGTGTTAAATACTCTTCTAAAGCAGTGGCAATTTCGGTTAAATTTTCCTTGTGTGCTAACTGACTAATTGCTTTTAATTCTGCCTTAGTGTTGATTTTTTTGGTGTAACTTTTAGTTCTTTTGCGGGGTTCTTTGTTCATTTCTGCTGACAACAATTCTAGTTGAGTAATTAGTTCTTGCAGAGTGATTTTACGACTAGGGGGAGGGGGCGCACTACTCCGACGACGGATATGTTTTTCTAAATCGATCGGTAGTTTTGTTCTATCTTCCATCTCAACTATCGGTTCGTTATCATTCTCTTCTGTCACTACCTGATTAACTTGCGAAAGAGTTTGAGCCTTTAACAAGATCAACATAGAAGCATATAACAGAGCCTGCCCGGAATCATAAAGACCCCGCCGGTCTTTGTCTACTAAATGGGCTAAAAAACGATCGACTACATCAATTACATCTACATCCCAAGGATTGATTTCTCCCCGTTCTGCTAAATCGATCAACATCCCGATCGCTTCTTTCGTGACAGACTCTGGAATCATAGTTTAGTTCTTTGTTTTTTCTTCTACTTCTACATCAATTGCACTTTCCAGCATCAGTTGTTGTTTTTCAGCTTGGACAGAAAGTTCTTCTACTTTCTTTTGTAGTGCTTTTATCTGTCGTTCTTTACTACTCATACTAACGGATTGCTGAATGCCAGACCAGACGGCAAAAATCCAGGCAAGGACAGCTCCTACTCCCATCGCCAAGATCAACTCGATCGCGATCGGTGCCTCAAATTTGATGTCATTGTATAAAATGATCGTGGCAGGTTCGGTGTTTTTCATGGCAAATAAGACCAAAACCAACAAAACCCCAAAAATGAATAGAAAACTAAGTTGACGCATTTGCCTAATTCAAGAAATGTTCGCTTCTATAGTAAGCCCTTTGTCAAGATTTGCTTCATCAATTTTTCTTAATCCTGTGGCAATTTGACTGTTGGCACTGATTTTTTCTAATACTTCCTTTGCCCGACTAATTACGGAAGCCGGTAGACCAGCTAAACGACCAACTTCAATACCGTAAGACCGATCGGCTCCCCCTGGTTGGACTTGATGTAAAAAGATGATTTCATCTTCCAACTCTTTGACTGTCACTTGGAAGTTTGCCACATTAGGTAACAACAAAGCTAGTTCATTTAACTCATGATAATGGGTAGCAAAGATGGTCTTCGATCGGATTTGTTTTGCCAAATACTCAGAGACCGACCAAGCGATCGCCATGCCATCAAAGGTAGAAGTACCTCTGCCAATTTCATCTAACAAAACTAAAGAAGTGTCTTTAGCATGATTGAGAATATTCGCTGTTTCATTCATCTCTACCATGAAGGTTGATTGTCCAGTTGCCAGATCATCTACCGCCCCTACTCTAGTAAAAATCCGGTCGCAAATACTTAAACTAGCGGACTGGGCGGGCACAAAACTACCTACCTGTGCCATCAGTTGAATCAGCCCGGTCTGTCGTAAAAAGATGCTCTTTCCACTCATATTTGGACCGGTCAGAATGATCAAATCCGGTCTGCCATCTCCTAAAAAGACGGAATTCGGCACAAAGAAGCCCGCTGGCAGAGTTTGTTCTACCACTGGATGACGACCCTGTTGGATTTCCATTCTGCCTTGTTCATGAAAGACCGGACGACAGTAGTTATATTTGGCACTTACTTCTGTCAGACCACTTAAAACATCAACAGCAGCCACCGATCGGGCAATCGATCGAATTAAATCAATCTCTTTAGCACAGACATTTCTTAATTCAACAAAGATTTCATATTCCAACTGGTTTAACTGACTTTCTCCCTGTAAGATGCGGGTCTCTTTTTCTTTTAATTCGGGAGTAATGTATCTTTCTTCATTCGTTAAAGTTTGTTTGCGGATATAGTCAGAGGGAGCAAGATTGCTCTTACCACGGGAAATGCTAATGTAATAACCAAAGGCTTTATTAAAACTAACCTTAAGAGTCGGAATATTAGTGCGTTCTCGTTCAGTCTTTTCTAAATCAGAAAGCCATTTAATGTCATCTTCTCTTTGTTGTCTTAACTGATCAAGCTCTTGATTGACATTACTGCGAATCAATCCCCCTTCCGTTAAACTAATTGGGGGACTTTCTACTAGGGTTTGAGCAATCCGATCGGCAAGTTCGATCAAAGAGGGCGGTATATTTTGTAATTTTGTTAGATAAGTAGTTTGACAGTCTTTCAATAAATCTCCTATTTCCGACAAACGATCGAAAGACAAACTCAAGGCGACTAAATCCCTGGCATTAGCGGTGTTTGAGCCGATTCTACCAGCTATTCTTTCAATGTCATAGACACCTTCTAACAATTTACGGAGTTTTTGTCTTAATAAATGGTTGTGTAATTCCTCGATCGTTGCCTGTCTTTTTTGAATTTGTTCTAGGTCTTTGAGGGGTTGTAAAAGCCATTGTTTTAGAGTCCTGCCCCCCATTGCCGTTACTGTCCGATCGAGTGCCCACAATAAAGAACCAGTGATTGTATTATCTTTGATTGTGTTAGTAATTTCTAGGTTTCTACGGGTCTGATAATCTAAAATTAAATAGTCAGAAACGGTATAAGTAAATAAAGGTTGTAAACCGATCGTGGTTGTTTTTTGGGTTTCCCCTAAATAGGCTAAAATTGCGCCAGCCGCACGGATCGCTAGGGGTAAATTTTCACAACCAAAACCCTCTAAAGAACGCACCTTATATTTAACTAAAAGTCTTTCTTTAGCAGGCACTAAAGCAAAAGCGGACTGGGATAGGGGCGTATAACAAAACTGACTAGGGAAAAAGTCTGGTAAAGATTGGGGAGCAGAGAAAGAAGGCACATCTACAGGATAGATTACTTCCGCTGGTTGGAGTCTTAATAGTTCTTGTACTAATTGATCATTCGTTTGTAATTGAGTGGTAAAAAACTCTCCCGTTGAAATGTCTGCCGCCGCTAAACCCCATCTTTGATTACTACTGACAACGGCACATAAAAAGTTATGTTGTTTGGCAGATAAAATCTCTTCTTCTAAGACCGTGCCTGGAGTCATTACCCTGGTCACTTCCCTTCTGACTAAACCCTTTGCCTGGCTAGCGTTTTCCATTTGGTCGCAAATTGCCACCGATCGTCCTTTTTCTAATAACTGTCTGACATAACGATCGAGGGCATGGAAAGGAATACCCGCCATTGCTACCCTGCCAATCTCTTTGCCTGCTTCTTTGCCCGTTAAAACTAACTCTAGTTCTTTCGCAATCAAGACCGCATCTTCAAAAAAAGCCTCATAAAAGTCCCCTAAACGATACAAAACGATCGAGTGGGGATGGGCAACCTTTACCTCCATATACTGCCGCATCATCGGCGTTAACAAGTCCCGATCGACATCGGTTGAATGGAGCAAAAGATTAGACATGAATAGAAAAGACCAAAGGATAGAGCAGATTATAGCCTATGTTTTTTTCTGACTAGAACAATCTGCCAAAATATGGTAACTTAACACTCTCAATGAATTTGGAGATAAACCATGGGCTACCCCGTAACACTAATTAGAGGCGATGGCATTGGTCCTGAGGTTGCCCAAGCGACCCAGACTGTCCTTGATGCCACGGGTGTAGGGATCGACTGGACTGTGGTTGATGCGGGGGTAGATGTGATGGAGCAGTACGGCACTCCTCTACCAGACCATGTTTTAGAATCCATCCGTCGGACTAAAGTAGCCATCAAGGGACCGATCACCACTCCCGTTGGTTCCGGTTTCCGGTCGGTGAATGTGGCAATTCGGAAGGAACTAGACCTCTATGCCAATCTCAGACCCGCCCGATCGATGTTGGGGGTAAAAAGCAACTTTACTAATGTTGATCTGATCATTGTGCGGGAAAATACAGAAGACCTCTATGCGGGGATTGAATTCCAAAAAGATACTACCGAAAATGAAAAAGCTAGAGAATTTCTCTCTTCTCTTTCGGGCAAAACAATCAGAGCAGATAGTGCGATCGGTGTAAAACCCATATCAGACTTTGGCAGTAGAAGGATTGTTAAATTTGCTTTTGAATATGCTAAACAAAATAACCGAAAGAAGGTAACGGCTGTTCACAAAGCAAACATTATGAAATTCACCGATGGTCTTTTTTTAGAAGTGGCAAGAGAAGTAGCTCAGTCTTATCCTGAAATTGAGTTTGAAGACCGCATTGTCGATAATATGTGTATGCAGTTGATGCAAAAACCAGAATTATATGATGTTTTGGTGTTACCGAATCTCTACGGCGACATCATTTCTGACCTGACCGCCGGCATGATTGGGGGACTGGGGGTTGCACCAGGGGCAAATATAGGGGATGGGATTGCGGTATTTGAAGCGATTCATGGCTCTGCGCCAAAATATGCCGGACAAAACAAGGTCAATCCTACGGCTTTAATTTTGTCTGGTAGCTTGATGTTGAAATACTTGGGCGAACAGGAGGCGGGGGCAAAGGTGCAAAAAGCGGTAGAAACGATCGTGGCAGAAGGGCAGTTTGTCACCTATGATCTTGCTCAGTCTGGTGTCGCTCCCGTAGGCACTCAGGCAATGGCAGAAGCGATCGGGGCAAAGATCAAAGAGCTTTAGTTATTGTTTGTTTAACAAGTTCAGAGCGATCGCTAAAGAGTCTCTTAACAAAGGCGCAACCACAGCTACTACTGCTGCCGTGACAATTACATTACGGGCAAAAACAAGCGCATCTTTACTGAGTTGATAAAATCGCTCATCTAACTTGGCGTTAAATTTAGACTGCTCTAAAATGTGAGCATCTAATCGCTCCAAGATTTCCCTTGTGGTTGGTTCCCGATCGGGTGTTTCCATATTTTTGTTGGTGTAGAACTATTAATATTTCAATCGAAGTAATGACCTTTGGATGTCCAATCAATAATCGGTCAAATAAGTTCTGATGTTTTTATTCTACCATTCCGGTTGTTTGCCCAAGATTTGAGCGACTTCCTTGGCGAAATAGGTCAAAATCAAATCCGCGCCCGCCCGTTTCATGGATAGGAGGGTTTCTAACATGACTTTTTTGCCATCAATCCAGCCCATCCGATCGGCGGCTTTGATCATGGCGTATTCCCCCGACACGTTATATGCCACTACCGGCACATCCGTTGCCATCTTCACATCCCGAATAATATCAAGGTAAGCGAGGGCGGGCTTCACCATCACTAGGTCTGCCCCTTCTTCTAAGTCCAGGTATACTTCTTTGATGGCTTCTCGGCTGTTGCCACAATCCATCTGGTAGGTTTTTTTGTCCCCTGCTTTAGGAGCAGAACCCAGGGCATCCCGGAAGGGTCCATAGTAGGCGGAGGCATACTTGGCAGAATAGGCTAAAATACCCACTCGATCGTAGCCGTTGTTATCTAATTCTTCCCTGATTGCGCCGATGCGACCATCCATCATGTCGGAGGGGCTGACAAAATCTGCTCCCGCTTGGGCATGGGATACCGCCATTTGGGTTAAAATCTCTACGGTCTCATCGTTTAAGATTTCACCATCGGGACTTAAAATGCCGTCATGCCCGTGGGTTGTGTAGGGATCGAGGGCAATATCGCTAAAGATCAAAACTGCCGGTATCGCTTTTTTGATGGCTTCGATCGTTTTTTGAATCAGTCCATCGGGGTTGTAACTTTCTGTACCGTTGTTATCTTTCTTTTCTTCTGGTACAACGGGAAAAAGAGCGATGGCACTAATCCCCATTTCGTAGACTTCTTTGATTTCAGGGATCAAACGATCGGGGGTGAACCGAAAACTACCAGGCATAGAAGGAACTTCCACCACATTGTTTTCTCCTTCCATCACAAAGAGAGGATAGATTAGATCGTTTGTTGTTAAGACATTCTCTCTGACTAGACGACGGATAGCAGGGCTACGACGGAGGCGGCGGGGACGGTGGGTAAGTTCCATAACTTGGTAAGACAATTTTAGGATGGTATTTTAACTGATCTTAGAGGGAAAAGATACAAGGTTAGATGGTGCCAAAGGCTCGGTCTCCCGCATCCCCTAAGCCAGGGACAATAAAGCCCCGATCGTCTAGGGTTTCATCGATGGCAGCGGCAAAAATTTGGAGTTCGGGATAGAGGGGGCTTAGTTTTTGCAGGGCGGGTGGGGCACAGACGATACTAATCACCCGCATTAACTTGGGGTCTGCCCCCCGATCGGTGAGGGTCTGCATGGTATAGATCATGGTTCCCCCTGTGGCAAGCATGGGTTCTAAAATAATGAGGCGGGTTTCGGGGGCAATAGTAGGGGGAATCCGATCGAGGTAGCAACTAGGTTCTAGGGTATGTTCGTCCCGCGCCATGCCCAAATGATAGACTCTGGCACCAGGAATAAGGCTCTGACAGGGTTCTAGTAAAATTAGACCCGCCCGCAAAATCGGCACAATCCCGATCGGGGCTTGACTGTGGATAATTCTGCCCTTAGTGGGAGCAAGGGGGGTTTCGATTTCTACTTCGTGGGTGGGCAGCCAATCTCGGATAGCTTCGTAGGTCAGCCAACGACTCAATTCCTGGAGGGCAGTGCGAAATAAGGGGAAGGGGGTGTAACGATCCCGCGCAACTGTGAGCCAGTGACGGATGAGGGGATGGGGCAAAACAAAGACTTTTAGTTGGGGATTCATGGGCTAAAATACTCGGCAACAACTCGGATAGCGGGGGCAAGCACCACTACAGCCGCAGATGCAGTCACTACGGTAAAGGCAAGATTCGCTACTCGATCGGCGGCTTTTTGGTAAGTGTCAAACATCCGGACAAATTCAGCAAAGCGCTTATCAGATTCGGCAAAACGTTCTCTAAATTCAGCAAAGCGTTTATCAGATTCAGCAAAACGTTCTTCAAATTTGGCATTGGCTTGCCTAAACTCTTCGTTAAATTTAATCTGCTCTTGAATATGAGCTTCTAGCCTTTCGTTATATTGCTCTAACTTCTGGTTATATTGATTTAGAAGTTCTAAAATTTCCCTGAGAGTGGGTTCACGGTCTTGTGTTTCCATAGGCTTAGCTCTGATATTACTTTAATTTTAAGGGATAAGCTCCGCCAAATCTGGAAAAACACTAGCCACCGCCGGATGGACAATTTTACCCTGATGAATATTGAGTCCTTTTTGTAGGACGGGATACCGATCGAGTTGGTCTAAGCCCTCGGCAAGCTGAAAAATGTAGGGCAGGGTAGCGTTGACTAAAGCCTGGGTTGCTGTCCAGGGTACGGCGCCGGGCATATTGGGTACGCCGTAATGTAAAACTCCTTCTTCGGCATAGGTAGGCTGGCTATGGGTAGTGGGCTTCACAGTGGCGATACATCCCCCTTGGTCTACTGCTACATCGACAATTACCGATCGGCGACGCATTTGGGCTACTAATTCCCTGGATACCAAGACCGGTGCTCTTTTGCCCGGCACCAACACCGCCCCGATCACCAAGTCCGCATCGGGGATGACTTCCTCGATCGTTTGGGGGCTGCTACTGAGTAACTCTACCCTAGAGCCAAAGAGTTGGGCTAACTCATTCAACCGATCGATGTTGATGTCTAAAATTTGTACCCTTGCCCCTAGCCCTACGGCAATTTTGGCTGCCTCTGTTCCTACGGTGCCTCCCCCCAAAACTACTACTCTGCCTGGTCTTACGCCGGGGATACCCCCCATTAGAATGCCCCTACCCCCCTGCTGGCGGGTAAGTAAATGACTGCCAAACTGGGTGGCTAAGCGCCCGGCAATTATACTCATGGGGGTAAGGAGGGGTAACTGCCCATTGGGTAATTGGACGGTTTCGTAGGCAAAGGCACTACAGCCGCTTTCCTTGAGAGCTTTGGTCAAACCCCGATCGGCTGCCAGGTGCAGGTAGGTAAATAAAATTAACCGGTCGTGTAAGAAATGATATTCCTTGGGCAGGGGTTCTTTTACCTTTAAGACTAATTCTTGGGCATAGACTTGGCTGGGATGATCAACAATTGTCGCCCCCTGTTTGCTATATTCTGAGTCCGTAAAACCAGAGCCTAAACCCGCACTACTCTCGATCGTGACGCTATGACCCCTGGCAATCAATTGCCCGACCGCACTGGGGGTGAGGGCAACCCGATATTCTTGGTCTTTAATCTCTTTTGGAACGCCAATTTTCATAGAACAACCGATCGAATAATAGGATTCTAAGGGATAACTGTCTTTGAAGCAGATAAGCCTGCTACTCGATCGTTTCGTAATTGTTGATTTGTTCTATGGCTAGCTTGGTCAGGGTGCGGATGAGGGGCATTTCATCAGCCAAGAATGGCTCTAGGGCAGGGATGGCATCGGGGTTGCCCAGTTTACCTAAAGAAGTGATGGCGGTTTTACGCACTTCGAGGGCTTGGTCCTGGAGTGCCTTTAGGAGGTGGGGGAAGGCGGGGGGATAGTTAAATTGTCCCAATGCGGCGCAAGCCTCTACCCGAACTAACTCCTCCCGATCGGTTAGAGCACTAATCAGCACTTCACAGGCACGGCTGTCAAAGTTTTCCTTAGCTACCTGGGCAATGGCACCGATTACGGCACAACGCACATCCAAATTATCAGAATTGAGGGCATTGAATAAATGGTCGGCAGCCTCTGCCCCCATAAAAGCTAAAGCCCAAGCCGCATGACCCTTTGTATCCTGGGGATAGTCTGGGTGGGCTAAAATTTCTAGCAAACCTGGTACTGCCGCTGCGCCAGTCCGGGCTAATGCCCCTGCTGCTGACCCCCTCACTACCGTATCACTGTCTTCTAAAAAGGCTTGGAGTAGGGCAGGCACCGCACTAGGATCGGCAATTAGCGTGAGGGTTTTGGCGGCTGCCCGCCTCAGCACTACATCTTCGTGGTGGAGGAGGGCATCAACTAAAAAAGGAGTGGCGACTTCGCCAATTTGTCCTAAAGTTTCAGCAAAACCTAGACGGACTAGCCCCCTACTATCGCCGAGTCCACCTACCAGTTCTTGAATTACTGCCTGATTTGACCGATCGAAGGTATCGAGCATAATTTCTTCATTTACTCGGGCAAGCAGGGCATCGTGGCGGGCATGAATATCGGACATAGGTTTAGGGGGCAAGATGACCGTAACGCTCCTGGAGTTGCCCGATCGTCCGATCGAGTTTGGTTAAAATGGGCTGGAGATGGGAGGTGACTTGCTGTTTGGTCACCTTGGCTTTTTGGGCGGCTGCCAGTGTTTCTGCTTCGAGGCGGTCCCGGTAGGTGACTAGCTCTTGGATTAGTTCCCCCAATTCTTCTGGGGTGGCATGGTCAAAATTATGAATCTCAGGAATTTCAAGCATTGTTTTAATATAGTTTTAGTAATAGAACCAATATACCATTGGGAGTAGGGAGAAATCTCCCCATCAATTATCGCTAGGATGACCATGACCATCAAACGCAGGCATTTCCTCTTTGGTTTGGGAGCGATTTACTGGCTTGCTCAAAACCAGAGCGCCCTTGCCGACTTACTCGATCGGGCTGACCATAAGCGGGGGGTGTTAATCGGGGTCAATCAGTACGGCATTTTAGGGGCAACTACGGATGTGGCGCTCCAACGGGAATTACTCTGTAGTCGGTTTGGTTTTAACTCGGCAGAGGTCGTCACCCTAACCGATCGGGCAGCCACCCGTAAGGGAATTGAAGAAGCAATTACCCATCTCATTCAAACTACCGCGCCCGGCGACTCTGTTGTAATTCACTTCAGCGGGGCGGGTACCCTCTTGGGGGATGAGCCAGCCTTACTCACTAGCGATGGACAGCCTATCCCACAATCGACGCTGGAACTATGGTTGAGGGCAATCAACACCGATCGGTTACTCTGCGTGATTGATGGGGGCTTTCGTTATCCAGGCACAACCCTAATGGGCAACTTTAGAGTAAGGAGCCATCCCTGGAGCGGGGCGGGACGTTTAACCTCCGCCGAACTCGCCTATCAAGAAAAATTAAAAGCTACTCTGCCTCGAAAAACTAATCTAGGAATTATCCTCCAAGCCGCCGACTCCCTGCAAATCTGTGGTGAAGTGCCTTGGGATAGCTTTAGTGTGGGAGTCTTTACCTATGCTCTGACCCAGCAACTGTGGCAGGTTACTTCTCCCGATGGGGTGAGCCTTGCCCTCAGTAATGTCAGGGATTTGCTGTATCAATTTAGCCTAGAAACTCCCTCTGTGAAGGAAGACCAGCAGTTTTGGACTAGCTTTATTAACCCAGACGTAGGAGATGGGGTAGTTCTGGCAGCGGAGGGCAAAACCGGTGAACTGTGGTTAGGGGGCATACCCCTCTGCCCTCTGGCATACTATAGCCCTGGTTCTCTATTAAAAACGGACACCCAATTACTGCAAGTCAGGTCCCGCAATGGTTTAACTGCCAAGGTAGAAATTATCGGCGGAGAAACACCCCTCAGAAAAGGTACCCTCTTCCAGGAAGAAGTGAGGGCTATTCCGAAAAATATCAACTTAATCCTGGCGATGGATAGCCAATTATCCCGCATTGAAAGGATAGATGCTACGAGTGCCCTTTCTACGATCCCCCGCACGATCGGGGTGAATGGCGGCGAACAATATGCCGACTATGTGTTTGGTAAGGACAGCAACCGTTACGGTTTAATGACTTTAGGGGGCGTGCCCATTGTCGATTCCTTTGGTAATGCGGATGAATCAGTTAGTGCTGCCCTCCGGCGTCTCCGCCCCCGCCTAGAGAGCCTTCTGGCATTGAAGTTATTGCACCTGACCCTCAATCCTCATTCCTCCTACTTGGGTTTTGAGGCGGCTGTTAATGTCCAGCCTAGTAATGCCTCCGATCCTTTTACCCTCTTCCAGACCAGCACTAGAAGGTCGCCCCGCTACCCCCGCACCCGCCTCCCTGATCACAACCTCACGATCGGGGATCAACTATCTTGCCAACTCCAAAACCTGACGGATCAAACCCTCCATCTCCGTATTTTTTGTGTAGATGCCCGCTACCGGTTGATGAGTCCTTCCTTTGTTATCCCTCCCTATGCCAGTGATAGTGTGGTGCCCGCCCAAAAACAGTTAATTATTCCCCAGCCCTATGCGCCGGTAAATTGGTCCGTGTCTTCTCCCCAAGGTAACTTTGAAGTATTGATTGTTGTGAGTCTGGCTCCCTTCAAAAACTTGACCGATTTAATGGGGCAGACCGTAGGGCAATCTACTAACGGGATGCTTGTCTTTCCCAATCCCCTACCGATCGCCCAGGCAGTATTACAAGACCTCACCCAAAAAGAGAATGAAGAGACCTGGTTTTTACCTATGCAACAATGGGCAACGATCGGTTTTTCCTATCGGGTAGTTTAGGAACACCTGAATCAACTGTTATACAGATGGCTTTATCAATTTCTAAACTTCTGCCAAAACAATACCGATCGAGTTTTATCTAACCCGATCGATAATCAAAACCTAGATATTTGTTTCGCTCAGCACCCTAGTCATATGGTCAAAGGGGGCTTGGAGCCATTCTGCCCGTTCCCCTACCAATTCCATCGAGAGTTCCTTCAAAATTTGGATGCCTCGCACCGTTGGACCGATCGGTACGCCCAAAGAATTGTAAGTTTCCCTCAAGCCCTGCAAAACCCGTTCATCCAAAACATAGCTATCGGCAGCCACCAGGGCATAGGTAGCATAGCGCAGGTAGTAGTCCATGTCCCGCAAGCAAGCCGCATAGCGCCTGGTGGTGTAGGCATTGCCCCCTGGACGGATCAGGTCGGGGACTTCATCAAATAATTGGGAACCAGCCTGGCGGACTAAACCGGCAGCATTTGCCGTAATTAAGCTGGCAGCCCTTAGCCTTGCCGTACCTGTGGCAAAATAAGCCTTGAGACTATCAATAGCATCCCGATCGAGGTAGCGACCAGTAGCATCATAACGATCGATCAATCTTGTTATAGTGTCTTCCATGAAAAAGTGCTCCAAACAGGTTATGTTTAATATGTCTTAATATAGCGGGATGCTGACAGACAGCGACCTCTGTAATCTTTATACCGCAAAAGGTGGGGGATGGCATGATGAAATGGGTAAACGGAATTTCCCGTAAGGTTTCCCTAGAGGCTTCGATCGGGGAAATCGTAGAGCAGGTAGGGGCGGGTTTGGGTAAATTGCGACCGGACATGGGCTTCTTATTTGTATCCCATACCTTTGCCAGTGAATTCCCCAGGGTGTTGCCCCTCCTCCAGGAAAAATTCCCTATCCCCGCTTTGATTGGTTGCGGCGGCAGTGGCATCATCGGCGGCGGTTTAGAGTTTGAAACTGAACCAGTGATTAGCCTCCAGGTGGGGCATTTGCCAGGGGTTTATATCAGGACTTTTCATCTTAATCCCGATCGGTTACCGGATTTAGATAGCCCCCCCCAAGCCTGGCAAGAATTAGTGGGCATCGGGGGCATTGACCAGCCGGGCTTTGTACTGTTAGTAGATGGTTTCTCTTTCCCCATTACGGACTTTTTGCAGGGTTTAGATTTTGCTTTTCCCCAGTCAGTGAAGGTAGGAGGGCTTGCCAGCGGGGGTGGACAGGGGCATAATGCCCTTTTCTGCGACCGCCATTTGTACTTCAACGGGGCGGTGGGAGTAGCTCTGTGGGGCAATATTAAACTAGATGCGGTAGTTGCCCAGGGCTGCCGCCCGATCGGGGAGATTTTGCAAATAACCGCCTGCGAACGCAATATTATTACTGCCCTCAACGATCGACCGCCATTACAGGAATTACAAGAAATTGTCAATAATTTAAGTGAAAGGGACCGCCGCCTTGCTCAACGATCGTTATTTGTGGGGATCGTGATGAATGAGTTTCAGGCGGAGTTAAAGCAGGGGGACTTTTTAATTCGTAACATTATTGGGGTCGATCCCAACTCCGGCGCTATAGCGATCGGCGATCGGATTCGACCAGGGCAGCGCATCCAACTCCATTTAAGGGATGCAGACACCTCCGCCGAAGATTTACGGAATGCCCTGAATCAATATGTAGCCCCTAAGCCGAGGGGTGCCCTGATGTTTGCCTGTACAGGGCGGGGCGAAGGACTCTACCAAAAGCCCAACTTTGATAGCGAATTGTTCCAGCAGCGATTTGGCGCGATCGATATGAGCGGCTTTTTCTGTGGCGGCGAGATAGGACCCGTGGGGGGAACCACCTTCCTCCACGGCTATACCTCAGTGTTTGGTATTTTTAGGGAACCCTAGCCGTTCGTGACACTGCGGAGCAGGTAGCCCAGGGTAAAACCAATAATTAAAGAGACATATTGCTTGGTTTCGACAAAACTCTTCCAGCCCTTGCCCAGGTCACCTAATACATCCTGTTGAAATTCTTGGGCGAAAAAGATGGTGTTTTGTAAACTATGGAAATCAAAGCTAGTAATAGCATCGGGCAAAAACGAAAAATCCATAAAAATCCCCATAACTCTCAGATTAAATTACCATAAACATACCCAACCAACGGGACTGTGATAACCTGGTTTGAGCTTTGGGCACACCTATGACGGACATCTTACCTGGAACCAGCTATCCCCTGGGGGCGACACTGCACCATGACGGGGTAAATTTTTGCCTATTTTCTCGCAATGCTTACGCGGTGGAACTTTTATTATTTGATCATGTAGACGACCCCAAACCCGCCCGCACGATCGATTTTGACCCCCAACGCAACCGCACCTTCCATTACTGGCATATTTTTGTTAAACATCTCCAGGAAGGGCAACTCTATGGGTTTCGGGTATTTGGTCCCTATGCGCCCTACCTGGGGCATCGGTTTGATGGCAACAAGGTTTTACTAGACCCCTACACTAAAGCGGTAGCGATGGGCAAGCACTACAGCCGATCGGCGGCAATGGCACCAGGGGACAATGCGGCGCGGTGTCTCAAAAGTGTAGTAGTCGGTCGGAATGTCTATGACTGGGAAGAGGACAGCCCCATTGATCGCCCTTTTTCTAAAACGGTGATCTACGAAATGCACGTAGGGGGCTTTACCCAGCACCCCAGTTCGGGACTGCCAGATAATTTGCGGGGTACTTACCGGGGCTTGATCGAAAAAATTCCTTACCTCCAGTCTTTGGGCATTACGGCAGTGGAACTCCTGCCCGTCCAGTATTTTGACCCCCAGGATGCCCGCCCCGGCTTGACTAACTATTGGGGTTATAGTCCCCTAGCTTTTTTTGCCCCCTACAGTGGCTACAGTTCAGTTTCTGACCCGATCGGGGTCATCAATGAGTTCAAAGACATGGTGAAGGCACTCCATCGGGCGGGCATCGAGGTCATTTTGGATGTGGTGTTTAATCATTCGGCGGAAGGGGATCAGCATGGTCCCATTTTTTCCTTTAAGGGCTTAGAGAATAGTGTTTATTACATCCTGGACCCGATCGGGATGGGTTACAAAAACTACAGCGGCTGTGGCAATACCCTCAAAACTAATCATGGCATTGTGCAGCGGTTGATCTTGGACTGCCTGCGCTATTGGGTGTCGGAGATGCACATCGATGGTTTCCGCTTTGATTTGGCTTCCGTGTTTTCGAGGGGAGAATCGGGGCAAATTCTTAAAAATCCGCCTATATTGTGGGCGATCGAGTTTGAACCAGTCTTAGCGGGGGTGAAGTTAATTGCCGAGGCTTGGGATGCGGGGGGGCTTTACCAAGTCGGCTCCTTTGTGGGAGAGCGGTTCACGGAATGGAATGGACCCTATCGGGACGATGTGCGTCGCTTTGTGAAGGGGGATGACGGCGTGATTGAGCAGTTTGCCTCCCGCATTTTAGCTAGTCCCGATATTTTTCGCCAACCCGATCGGGAGCCGAATCGCAGTATTCATTTTATTACCTGCCATGATGGTTTTACCCTAAATGACTTAGTCTCTTACAACGAAAAACATAACGAAGAAAACAAAGAAGATAATAACGATGGTGCCAATGATAATCATAGTTGGAATTGTGGAGAAGAAGGAGAAACAACCGATCTAGAAATTAACTTATTACGGCTCAGACAGATCAAGAATTTCCTGACCATCTTGTTTATGTCTCAAGGGACACCCATGCTTTTAATGGGAGATGAAGTCAGAAGAACCCAAAAAGGTAACAACAACGCCTATTGTCAGAATAATGAATTGAGTTGGTTTAATTGGGATAATGTCGAAAAAGAAGCAGACCTTTTGAGGTTTGTCAGGGGTTTAATTGGTTTTATGCAAAAACGCGCTCTCTTTGAAATTGAACAACTCCTTCATATAGGTTTTGATGAAAGACAACCATCGATCGTTTGGCATGGCACCGAATTAGAAGAACCAGACTGGGGTTATTTTTCCCATAGTTTGTCTTTTACGCTTTTTCATCCTAAACCCCAAGAAGAATACTTCCATGTAATTTGTAATGCTTATTGGGAACCCCTGGTATTTGAGTTGCCGGAATTGCCTGCACCTTGGCGCTGGCATCGGATTGTCGATACCTATTTAGAAAGCCCCAACGATTTTTGTCCCCCTGAAACGGCTGCCTACATTGCCTCCGATCGGTATCGGGCAATGGCAAGAAGCACGATCGTGTTGATGGGCTTGCAAAAGTGATAATCTAATAAAATGCGTATTCCAATTTTTGACCTTAAAGCCCAGTATGCCCAGCTTGCGCCTGAGATTGACCAAGCGATAACCAAGGTTTTACAAAGCGGGCAATTCATTTTAGGAGAAGATGTCAGACTTTTAGAACAGGAAATTGCCACTTATTTAGGAGTCACCCACGCTGTGGCAATGAATTCTGGTACCGATGCCCTAATGATTGGACTCCGATCGGCGGGAATTATGCCAGGTGATGAGGTTATTACCACACCTTTTAGTTTTTTTGCCACAGCAGAAGCAATTAGTAATATCGGCGCAATACCTGTTTTTGTCGATGTTGATCCTATTAGTTTTAATCTTGATCCTACTCAGATTAAATCAGCTATTACCCCCAAGACTCGCGCTATTTTACCCGTGCATTTGTTTGGCTGCCCCGCCCCAATGACGGAAATTATGACGATCGCTCAAAGCTATAATCTCAAAGTAATTGAAGACTGTGCCCAATCTTTTGGTGCTAAATACTTAGGGGATTGTAACTGTCAGTGTGATCCAGGTTTAAGAGATAAATTAAACGAGAAATATACCGGCACGATCGGTAATTGTGGTGCCTTTTCTTTCTTCCCGACTAAAAATTTAGGAGCCTATGGAGACGGTGGTTTATTAGTAACAAATGACGATGGAATTGCTGAAACTGCCCGCAAATTAAGGGTACATGGTTCAATCGCTAAATATCAGAATGAAATGTTAGGTTACAACTCCAGATTGGACAGTCTGCAAGCTGCAATTCTACGGGTAAAATTGCCCTACATCGATCGGTGGAATGAAAAACGCAGACAAATCGCCCAGACCTATAATCGTTGTTTAGCAGACATAAAAACGATCGTTACACCTAAAGTAACAAACGGTCATGTCTTTCATCAGTACACTATTCGCATTTTGGCAGACAAACGATCGGGTCTTCTTGAACTCTTACAAAAAGAGGGTATCGGTACAATGATTTATTATCCCGTTCCACTCCATCTTTTACCAGTTTATCAAGGTAAATATCCATCTTTTCAACAGGCAGAACAACTAGCAAAGGAAGTTTTGAGCCTGCCAATTTATCCGGAATTAGAATTAAAAACGATCGAGGAAATCTGTCAAGTTTTAATTAAAGCTCTCGATTTTTGCGGTGCTGAGAAAGTCTGCAACGATCGTTGAAAAAACAAGACTAAGATAGATCGATCTGCATAAAATTATCTGGTATTCTTTTTTACTTTGTACACATGATGTAGACATCATCAATCGATCGATTTATTTTTATTTTATGACCCAGTAGGATTTAGTAATAGAAATTCCCATTATTGCCGAATGCTCATGAAAGGAGTACGGGCTTCGACAAGCTCAGCCCTCCAGCCTGCTCCCTGAGCTTGTCGAAGGGAGCTACCCGTAACTTACTCCGTTGAAAGGCGCAATAGCTATCCTTAAATCGGGTCTTGTAAATTTTACCTTTTTTATTTCAATTCGAGAACATTACTCTTCTGCTAGTTTTTCTAGTCTTTCTTTTAGGTTAAGAGTTAATAATAAACGTAAGACAGACAACAGACAAAATGCGCCTATACAAAATAAGAGAATAATCCATCCAACATACTTACCAGTGCCAAACAATAATAACAAGACCCCTATAGCAACACTAAAACCCCCAATACAAACATAAACTAAGGCTTTGAGGGCAAGATTTAACCGTTTAAGAAGTCGCTCTGTCTCGATCGATCGGATTTGTACTTCTAACTCTCCTCTTTCGATGCGTTCTTCTAATCGTAAAAATAATAACTCCGATCGGGAAGGTTGGTTCAATTGATAGGAGATAAACGATCGGGCTTGTTTGAATAATTCCCCCATCAAATTACCTTTATTCTTTGCTGTAATACTTTGTAAAAAAGGTTGGGCAGCTGCTGTTAAATTATATTCAGGGTCAAGAATGCGCGCTAAACCATCTAAGGTTGCTAGAGATTTAAGAATATAGGTCATTTTGGCAGGCAAACGGAAAGGTTGTTGTTCAAAAACAGCATAAACTTCCCGCTTAATAGCTTCAAATTCTTGTAAGTTTAGAGGCTTTTCCGTAAATCTATCTAATACAAATTTTAATAAACGTTTGACAGGAGCCATATCATTTACAGGCTCTAATAAACCCATATTAGTTAAGGTGTTAATTACTTCATTTGTATCTTTCTTTAACACAGCAAAAAATGTTTTTACCATTTGATCTTTGCTCAGGGAGGGCACTTCTGCCATCATGCCAAAATCATAAAAGATTAATTCTCCTTTCTTACTAACTGCTATATTACCTGGATGTGGGTCGGCATGAAAAAAACCATCCTGCAACAATTGACGTAAATAGCAATAAATCCCAAACTGATTGATCTCCTTAGGATCGATTTCACAAGCCTCTAAAGCCGCCCGATCGTCTACTTTAATACCTGGTACATATTCTAATGTTAGAACTTTTGAAGTAGAATATTGCCAATAAACTTTAGGGATAATTACTCTTGGTTGATCCTGAAAATTGTGTCGGAACCGATCGGCATTTTTCCCCTCTTGAATGTAGTCGATTTCTTGATATAAAATAGCAAAAAATTCATGGTATATTTCCTCTAATTTCCAACTTTTGAACCATCCTAATCGACGAAATAAAGCTAGTAATTTCTGAATGGCAATATAATCTAAATCAAATAATTTCTTAAGCCCTGGTCGTTGAATTTTGACTACAACTTCTTCCCCTGTATGTAATCTTGCTTTATGTACTTGACCTAAACTGGCAGATGCAAGAGGTTCGGGACTAAAATCACGATAAATGACAAACAAAGGTTTACCTAGTTCTACTTCAACGATCGTGGCTGCTTCTTCATTCTTAAATGGAGGAACGCGGTCTTGTAGTTCAGAAAATGCTTCTACATATTCTTTTGGTAAAAGATCAATCCGAGTTGAAAGAGATTGACCAATTTTAATGAAGACTGGACCAAGGTCTAACATCTGTCTGACTAACCAAACCGATCGTTTGCGTCGACATTCACTTGAGTTGTCTGCTCTGAGGTTATCCCACCATAAAAAAAAGATGAAGGTAAAGACTGCAACAAAAACGTCAATCTGACGAGAAATCGCACTATATCTCTGCCTTTGCCACCGGAGCGGTCGAGGAGTGGGCTTTATTAACATATCTATACAATAGCACTGGCAATAATTTAGCTTAAAATTGACCTCAAAGTAATAAAAATGCGCCCTAAGCTAATGAAAACTGGTTATACTCTCCCTGTATTTGCTATCGCTAGTGCCAAGGCTGCTCTACTTTTTTTATTAGGGAAAAATCATAAAGAGGTATCTCTGAATTTACTTGAGGCGGGGGAAGGAATTATTCCAATTGTTTCACTCATCCCGATCGATTTGAATACTTGTATTGCCATAACAATTAGTGACCCTGGAGATAATTTAGATTTAACGATGGGGATAGAAGTATGGGCATGGGTACAGATGAATAAAACTGATAATCAACAATCCAAATTGATATTAGAAGGCGGGGAAGGTATCGGTAAAACAATAGAAGGAAAACCGTCAATCTATCAACTAACCCATAGATTATCTGAGGTAAATTTAGTGCCTTTAATTCCCCCCGATCGATCGGTAAAAGTTAAGTTTATTTTGCCACAAGGAAGAGAGATTGCTAAACGTACTTCTAACCAAGCCTTTGGTATTTTAGAAGGTCTTTCTCTGTTAGGAACTACTGCTATCGCCCAGCCTTTATCAGTGGAAGAAAAATTAGAGGAATTCCGATCGGATTTACAAAACAAAGCACCATCTAACTCAGAAATTATCTTCTATATCGGGGCAAATAGTAGACAAGTAGCTATCAATTTAGGATATAAAGAAACTCAATTAGTGCAAACTGCTAACTGGATTGGTGCAATGCTAGTAGAAGCCGCTTTATTAGAAGTAAAATCGATCGTTTTGATCGGCTATCATGGCAAACTTATTAAGCTAGCGGGGGGGATTTTTAATACATCTAGTCATATTACCGATGCTAGGATTGATATTTTAGTTAGATGTGCTGTGCGGAATAAATTACCAATAGATATTATCTGCGAAATAGAGCAATTGCCTACAGCAGAAGCAGTCCATAATTACTTAAAATCAGTCAGTTTTGATCAAATTATTTTCCAGGATTTAACCGATCGGATTACGGAAAAAGCCCAAGCCTATATCTACAAATATACGGAAAAAAAGGTTAAGATAAATACTATTCTTTGCGATCGTTTAGGAAATTTAGTCGTCAACCAATGAAGCCAATTTATTTTGTCGGGGCGGGACCAGGGGACCCAGATTTAATTACTATAAAAGGTAGAAATATTCTAAGTATTGCAGATGTTGTTATCTATACAAATTCTTTAATTCCTGCCGAAATTTTAAGTTATTGCCCTTCTAGTTCTATTTTGATCCCAAGTCTTAATCTCCCCTTAGAAGAGATTATAGAATTGATGATTGGTCATAGTAAAAACGATCGGTTAGTTGTGCGTCTCCATGATGGTGATCCAAGTTTATTTAGCACGATCGGGGAACAAATCTTCCTATTAAATAAAGCCCAAATTCCGATCGAGGTTATACCTGGAGTGAGTGCTTTTCAGTTGGCTGCTGCCCGATTACAATCGGAATTAACCGTACCAGAATTAGTACAGACTATAATTTTAACCCGCACTTCTGGCAGGACAAAAACACCCGATCGGGAATCCTTAAGAGAACTAGCAAAACATCAGGCTTCCCTATGTTTATATCTGAGTGCTAAGCATATTGAAAACGCTCAATTAGAATTACTTGAACATTATCCGTCTGATACTCCCGTCGCAATTTGTTATCACTTGGGTTGGCGGGATGAAATAATTAAACTAGCTCCTCTTTCTGCTGTTGCCTTAGTGACAAAAGAAATGGGATTACAACGATCGGTTCTTTATATTATTAGCCCCGCATTGAATGGTTTTTACAACCGATCGGAGTTGTATAAAAATAACCCTTTGACTTAAAATAAATGCTAAACAAATCAGCTAACTGGCTACCAATAATTTTAACTGATCGCTAACTGGTAAAAATTCATTTTTCCCATAACAATTTCCGATCTTGAATTTTAATTGGCAAATCATTTGTACTAGCAAAACGATGGGTGATTAAGCCTTCTTTGTTATATTGCCAAAGTTCATTGCCATAGGAACGATACCAAAAACCAGCACTATTACACCATTCATATTCCACTTGAATTGCTAAGCGATCGTTGCGTGCACACCATAAATCAGCCTGAAAACGAAAGTTTAACTCTACTTCCCACTTTCTCTGCAAAAATAAAGTAATTTCCGAACGCCCTGCTAGAAACTTCGATCGGTTACGCCATTGTGAATCTTCGCTAAATAGTTCTGCTACCTTGAGGGCATCACAACTATTCCAGATTTCGGCTGTAGCATGGACAAGCAGTTCGGCATTCTCTGGGCTAAAGGGTGGTAAAAACAAACGGGGGATCATATTCAGGTCATCGCTTCGATGTAATTGTAGCGCCATAATTAGCAGGAGATGTTAAAATTTAGGAGCCGATCGGGAGTTAAGGTCATATTAAACATTCCTAGAGGGAGTGTATTTTGCTTAAAAAAACAAAAAAAGTAAAATGATAAAAATCAAATTTTGCCCTGCTAAAAAGTGTATTTATTTCTGGACTAATTGCTAAGAAATAGCCATGACTGTTCCCCTTATTTCCCTAAGAGATATTGCTAAAAGTTTTGGCAAAACGATCGTTTTAGATGGCATTGATCTTGATATTTATCCAGGGGAAGCGGTGGCAATTATTGGTCCTTCGGGGACAGGCAAATCTACCATCCTAAAAATTATGAGTGGCTTACTGGCACCCGATCGGGGGGAGGTCTGGATCAATGGGGAACGGGTAGAGGGGGTAGGGGGTAGTAATTCCGTTCATGTGGGGATGGTCTTTCAGCAGGCTGCCCTATTTGATTCTTTGACTGTGGCAGAAAATGTAGGCTTTGCTTTATTTCAGAACTCCTGTCTTAAACCGAAAGAAATTTTAGAAATAGTCGAACAAAAGTTATCTCTAGTTGGTTTAACAGGTATCCTCGATCGTTATCCCAGTCAACTGTCGGGGGGGATGCGGAAGCGGGTCAGCTTTGCCCGTGCCATAACGGAAGACCCCCTTTGTAGCCAGGTCGCCCAAAAGGTGTTGCTCTATGATGAACCCACCGCTGGGCTTGATCCCATTGCCTCTACCATTGTGGAAGACCTCATTAGGGATTTGAAAGTTACCCAAAAGGTCTGCGATAGTTATGTAGTTGTTACCCACCAGCACAGTACCATTAGAAGGACTAGCGAACGGGTCATCTTTTTATACCAGGGGAAAGTCCAGTGGCAGGGCACAATCGATGAAATCGATCGGGTAGATAACCCCTATGTGCAACAATTTTTTCAGGGTAGTAAGATCGGTCCAATTCAGTTTCTAGGGAGGGAGGTTTGAGATGCAGTCAAAGTTATGGCGGGATGGATTGCTGGGCTTGTTTATTTTAGGCACGATCGGGGTCGGAACGATCGGGATTCTGTGGCTGAGGGGGCGGGAATTTGGCAGTAATAGATTTAGGTTTACTGTCCAGTTTCCTTTGGCAGATGGGTTGGTGGAAGGTTCCCCTGTCCGTTATCGGGGCGTGCAGGTAGGGAAAGTCCAACAGCTATCCCCCCGCCCCAACAATGTAGATGTCCTGATCAGCATTTATGACGGTAGTTTAGTAATTCCCAAAGATTCTACTATTCAAACTTTTGAAACCGGTATTCTTGGCAACACGATCGTGCAAATTGTGCCCCAAACAAACCTCACCGAAACGATCGAATCTACACCCCTTAGTCCCAATTGTGACCAGGCAAAAATTATCTGTAATGGTACCACGATTGCGGGGGTACCGGGACCAAGTTTTACTGCCCTTTTGCAAGAAAGTAGCGCCCTCTTGCGGAAAGTAAACGATGAAAAGATTTTAGAAAACCTCAGTCAAACCCTCAAAAGTACAGGCAAAGCGGCACAGAGTGTAGAAAAATTGACGGGTAAAGCGACGGGCATTATCGAAACTCTACAAAATCCCTTTCAAAAATTAGGGGAAACGATCGAGTCCTTTGGTAAAACAGCAGAATCGATCGGGGCGGCTGCCAATCAAATCAGTGCCACTGCCCGCACCGCCGACAGCCTCATTTTAGAAAACAAACAAAGGCTCGCCCAGACCCTTGATTCTATTAGTAATACCGCCCAAGAAACTCAGAAACTAATTGCTAGTGCCCGCCCCCTCCTGGATGACGGTAAGTTTATCAAAAATTTACAAGCTCTTTCCGAAAATGCGGCTAAAACTGCCGAGAATTTCCGCCAAATTTCGGAAACTGCTAACGATCCCAACACGATCGTTACCCTCAGAGAAGCCCTAGACTCAGCCAGAGCCACCTTTGCCAACACGGAAAAGATTACTGCCGACCTGAATGAGTTGACCGGTGATCCCAAATTCCGATCGGACTTAAAGCGCTTGGTGAATGGTTTGAGTGGGTTAGTTTCTACGGGGCAAGAATTAGTGCCCAAGGCTACCGTTGCCCAGCAAAATCCTCCTACAGTACCCGATCGGTTAAACTAAAGTACCTACAATCTGATTATGTGCTATGAATACTCCCTGGAGCCAACGCTTTGAACTAGCTTTGCATCCCACCATCCAGCGATTTAATGCCAGTATACTTTTTGATATACATCTTTTGGAATACGACATTACCGGCTCTCAAGCCCATGCCCGGATGTTGGCGCACCAGGGGATCATTACCCAAACCGAAGGGGAACAAATTGTGGCAGGGTTGGAGCAAATTCGTCAAGCCTACCGATCGGGGCAGTTCAAGCCCGACATCAGTGCCGAGGATGTGCATCTTGCTGTAGAAAGACGCTTAACCGAAATTCTGGGGGACTTGGGCAAAAAACTCCATACCGCCCGCTCCCGCAACGACCAAGTAGCTACCGATGTCAGGCTCTATTTGCGGGAACAGATTATTTTTATCCAAAACGACCTCTATCTCTGGCAGAAAGCCCTCCTCGAAGTTGCCGAAAATCAGGTTGAAACCCTCATCCCTGGCTATACCCACCTGCAAAGGGCACAGCCTGTCAGTCTAGCCCATCATTTGTTGGCTTATTTTGAAATGGCACTCAGGGACCAACAACGCCTGCAAGAAGTTTACCAGCGAGTGAATATCTGTCCTTTGGGGGCGGGGGCATTGGCGGGCACTACCTTCCCGATCGATCGGGACTACGTTGCCCAGTTGTTGAATTTTGCTGGTGTCACCCGTAATAGCCTTGATAGCGTAAGCGATCGGGATTTTGTCGTCGAGTTTTGCAACGCTGCCAGCCTAATAATGGTGCACCTCAGTCGTTTGGCAGAAGAAGTAATACTGTGGTCTTCTCAGGAATTCCAGTTTGTGGTTTTGAGCGACCGGGTCAGCACCGGTTCCAGTATTATGCCCCAAAAGAAAAACCCCGATGTGCCAGAATTAGTGAGAGGTAAAACAGGCAGGGTCTTTGGTCACCTGCAAGCCATGTTAACCATGATTAAGGGTCTGCCCCTGGCTTACAACAAAGATATGCAGGAAGATAAAGAAGCCCTCTTTGACACTGTGACAACCGTCCGGTCTTGCCTGTCCGCTATGACCATTTTGTTACAAGAAGGTCTTTCCTTCCGATCGGAATATTTATTCCATGCCGTAAATAGCGATTTCTCCAATGCCACCGATGTAGCAGATTATCTAGCGGCTAAGGGCATCCCCTTCCGTGAGGCTTACAACCTGGTGGGTAGATTAGTTAAAACCTGTGCAGAGGAAGGCATCTTACTCAATCAATTACCCCTCGATCGGTGGCAGGCATTCCATCCCCTATTTGAACAGGACATCTACGAAGCTATCACCCCCGCCAGAGTTGTGGCTGCCCGCCAGAGTTATGGTGGTACAGCCCTTGACCAAGTCAGAAAACAAATCCACGAAGCCAAACAAACCCTAGACCAAATAGTCAACCAGATTCCTAATCCGAGTTTTTAATTAAATCATTCCCTAGTGGAATTTATTTAACCATCAGAAACTTTAACAATAATTTAGAAGTCTAATTCACACAATCTAAGGTCAAATATCGATCGTATAAATGCCTAAGCCAAGAGGAGAATTTATAGAACAAATCTTTGACTTTTAGAGTAAATCTGCAATAATAGCTATCCCATAGCAACCTTGATAAATGCTTAAACTTCTATCATAGACGAAAGCAGGATCATTGTTAAACAACTTTTAATATACAGCACCGATCGGTGAATTGGGAGAGGGACATGACAAACGAAAAGCAAAACGGAATTACCAAGCGTCACCCCGGATTATCGGGGGACATGGTGCGTACCTACCTCCATGAAATTGGCAAGATTCCCCTACTGAGTAACGAAGAAGAAATTCGCTTGGGCAAGCAGGTCAAGCAGATGATGGACTTGTTCGCCCTCCAAGAAAGCCTAGCCGATCGGTTGGGGCGGATGCCCACCCATGAGGAATGGGCAGAGGCAGCTAACCTATCGCCCCAAGCCCTGGAAGTAGCTCTAAAACAGGGCAGCCGCGCTAAAACCAAAATGATCGAAGCAAACCTCCGTCTGGTGGTGTCCGTGGCTAAAAAATACCAGAAGCGCAACCTCGAACTCCTCGACCTAGTCCAGGAAGGTACTTTGGGCTTAGAGCGGGCAGTGGACAAATTTGATCCGACCAAGGGTTTTAAGTTTTCCACCTATGCCTACTGGTGGATTCGCCAGGCAATTACCAGGGCAATCGCTCAGCAGGCAAGGACAATCCGCCTCCCTGTCCACATCACCGAAAAGCTCAACAAAATTAAAAAGGCACAGCGCCAACTTTCCCAGTCCCTCGGCAGGGTGGCAACCGCCCTAGAAGTCGCCAACTTCCTGGAAATTAAGCCCGAGCAAGTCAGGGAATGTCTTTCCCTTTCCCGTCAGCCAGTTTCTTTGGATTTAAGGATAGGGGACAATCAGGATACGGAGCTTGCGGAACTCCTAGAGGATGATGGGGCATCGCCGGAAGATTTTGCGGTGAGTGAATCCCTCCGAGATAGCATCCAGGAGCTACTTTCTGAACTTACCCCCAGACAGCGGCAAGTGATGATTTTGCGCTACGGCTTAGAAGATGGTCAGGAGCTATCCCTAGCCAGTATCAGCAAGCGTCTCGACCTCAGCCGGGAGCAGGTGCGCCAGCTAGAGCGCCAGGCTATGGACAGCCTCAGAAAGCGGAAGTCCCGGATGCGGGAATATTTAGCTAGCTAAAATTCAATGCCAAACTGGGCGGGTATCCCCTGAGCGATCGGATGCTTGACCAGTTTGATTTCTGATACCAGATCGGCGTAGTCTATTAGGGCTTGGGGGGCATATCTGCCAGTTGATGCCACATGGCAATGGAAGGGGCGATTTTGAATTACGGGCAAGACAGTTTCTACGTCAATTTGTTGATGTTTAATGGCTATATGTAATTCATCTAAAACAACAAGATTTACTGCCGGATCTTTAATATAAACTTCGGCAGTCTGCCAAGCCTCTAAAGCTGCGGCTTGGTCTTTTTGGGCATCCTGGGTTTCCCAGGTAAAGCCGGCTCCTAGAGTATGAAACTCGATCGGGTATCCCAGACTTTTTAGCTTACTTAAAAATAAACGATCGCCGTCAGGATAGGCTTCAGAATTTTTGACAAATTGCACAACGGCAACGGACAAATTATGGGCTAAATGTCGATAAACCAGATTCATAGCGCTACTGGTCTTGCCCTTCCCCAGTCCTGTAAATAATAGATATAAGCCCCGTTCGTTACCTTTCCGCCGATCGTGGGATGCGTCTTTAGCAATTTTGATTTTTTGGAGACGCTCTAGGTTGTCAGCCATAATTTAATTTAAGCAAAATGAAAAACCCCCGCTCGATCGGGGGCATAGGCTCCAGACTAGACCTTTAGAGTTTGTTTATATTCAACGATCGCTTCTTTGAGCAGGGTTTCTGCCTCATCGGTGATCTTCTTCTCACTGTTGATAATTTCACTATAGCGGGGCTTGCTAGTGGAAAGGTAATTCCTTAAGCCACGGGTGAAATCTCCCACCTGACTAACTTCGATGTCATCCAGGTATCCGTTAATTACAGAGTAGATGACCGCCACCTGGTCAGCCACGGGCAGGGGGGAAAACTGGGGCTGTTTGAGAATTTCCCTTACCCGCTGTCCCCTTGCCAGTTGGTTCTGGGTGGCTTTGTCTAGGTCGGAAGCAAATTGGGCGAAGGCTACCAGGTCATCATACTGGGCTAGTTCTAGCTTGATTTTGCCGGCTACCTGCTTCATTGCCTTGATCTGGGCGGCTGAACCAACGCGAGATACAGAAATACCAGGGTTAATAGCTGGGCGGACACCACCATTGAATAGGTCAGCCGAAAGGAAAATTTGCCCGTCCGTAATGGAAATAACGTTGGTGGGAATGTAGGCAGAAACGTCCCCCGCCTGGGTTTCGATGATGGGCAGAGCAGTCATTGAGCCGCCCCCTAAAGTATCGTTCAACTTAGCAGCCCGCTCCAATAAACGAGAGTGGAGATAGAACACATCGCCAGGATATGCCTCTCTACCGGGGGGACGACGGAGGAGCAGGGACATCTGGCGGTAGGCTTGGGCGTGCTTGGAGAGGTCATCATAAATTACCAGGGTGGCTTTGCCCTTGTACATGAAGGATTCTGCCAGGGTTGCACCGGTGTAGGGAGCTAGGAATTGCAAAGTTGCTGGGTCGGAAGCGTTGGCGGCTACCACGATCGAGTATTCCATCGCCCCATTTTCTTGCAATACATTTACTACGTTGGCAACGGTGGAGGCTTTCTGCCCGATCGCTACATAGATACAGATACAGTCCTGCCCCTTCTGGTTCAAGATGGTATCAATGGCAATGGTGGTCTTGCCGGTCTGGCGGTCACCGATGATCAGTTCCCGCTGACCACGCCCGATCGGGATCATGGAATCGATCGCTGTAATACCAGTCTGGAGGGGTTCAAATACGGATTTACGGGCGATAATGCCAGGGGCGGGGGACTCAAGCAGACGGGTTTCGTTACTTTGAATATCCCCCTTGCCATCGATCGGGCGGGCAAGGGCATTGACCACCCGACCAATAAACGCTTCTCCCACGGGAATTTGGGCAATTCTGCCAGTAGCTTTAACCGTACTACCTTCAGCAATATTGCGACCAGTTCCCATCAATACCGCACCGACGTTGTCTTCTTCTAGGTTGAGAGCAATACCTACGGTGCCATCTTCAAATTCTAAAAGCTCTGATGCCATCACTTGGTCTAGTCCATAGATGCGGGCAATCCCATCCCCTACCTGGAGCACCGTACCGACGTTGGATACCTGTAACTCTTGGTCGTACTGGGCTATTTGTTGCTTAATAATGGTACTGATTTCATCAGGACGGATACTAATCATAAAATTCTCCTGTAACTACAAATTTATTAAACATTGGCAAGTAGGCGGTTAGACAAACGGCGCAACTGCCCCCGCACACTGCCATCTACTACCTGGGAACCCACCTTAAAAATGACCCCGCCAATTAGATCGGGATTTACTCCCAGGGCGAGTTCTACCCTCGATGCCTTGGTCATTGCCTGGACTTTCTGCCGTAGCTGTTCCTGCTGGCTCTCGGAGAGGGGAACAGCGGTGGTCACTTCCGCTAGGGCTACTTGGTATTTTGCCCTGAGTAATTTCTCAAAGGAGCGGCAGATTTGCCCCAAAAAGATAATCCTGCCCCGATCGACTAGGAGGAGCAAAAAGTTAAGGGTAAGGGGGTTGATATTTCCACCAAACACTTGGCGGATGATGTTCTTCTTGACCTCAGCTTTAACTAGGGGCACCGCCAGAAACCGCTTCCATTCCTCCACGCTAGCTAGGGTAGCCAGAATCAGCTTTACATCCTGCTCGATCGCCTCTAGGCTATTTTGTTCTTCCCCTAAAGCCAGCAATGCCTCGGCATAGGGTTCCGCAATGGTTTCACTAAAGCTACTAATTCTCATAGAAGGGCAATACTCCGTTCGATCAGTTGTTGTTGTTGTTGTTCACTCAAGCCCCGATCGAGGTAGGCTCTTACTTCTGCTAGGGCGCGCTCCACAATTTCTTGCTTCAACAATAATTCCACCCTCCCCCGTTCCGAAGCAATTTCTTGCTCTGCCTGTGCCTTCAACCGATCGATTTCCCCTTGGGTAGTAGCCAAAATTGCCTCCCTGGCTGCCATCGCATCAGCCTCAGCCTTTTTGCGTATTGCCTCACAAGTAGCTTGGGCTTGGGCGAGTTTCTGTTGCTCCTGGGCGAGCTGCTCCATTGCCCTCTGCTTCCGCTGCTCTGCCTCACCAATTTGGGTTTCAATCTTCTGGCGGCGCTCGGTTAAAATCTTGCTTACCACACCCCGACCCAGGTAGACCAGCACCCCGACAAAAATGACAATATTAAATAAATTAGTCTCTAACAAGTCGGGATTTAAGCCGAAACTCTTTGCCTCGATCGTTGCCAATAAAAGGTCTGCCATCATACAGTCCCCACTAAACGCTCTAAAATCTGCCGACTCAGGGTACTAACTTCCCCTTCTAACTGGGCACGGGCATTAGCCTTCTGTTCCTCGATCGTGGCTTTGGCTTGGGCAATCTGGGACTGGGCTTCCTGGTCTGCCTTGGCTATAGCCTCTGCCTTCAATTTATTTGCCTCTGCCAGGGCATTTTCGATCATAGCCTGGGCTGCCTTGCGGGTTTCTGCCGTCTCCCGTTCGTAGTCTAAAGCTAATTGCTGTGCCTTCTCTAGGCGCTCTTTGGCTTCCTGATTGGTGTTACGCACATAGTCATTCCGACCATCGATCGTGTTTAACAGGGGCTGGAAAAACGTACTATTAAGAATAGCTACTAACAACAGAAATTGGATTGCCATAATCGGTAGGGTGGCATCAAAGTCAAACAGCCCTCCACTCTTTTCCGTCACCTCTGCTGCCAGCAAAATTACTGGTTGAAAAGTCATGCTTACCTGATCCTTTTAAGCTGAACTAAGAATCTCAAAAAAGGCTGCCAGGAATACTAACAGCCCTAACGTGGGGATAGATTAACCGGCAAAGGGGTTAGCAAAAAGCAATACCAGGGCTACTACCAGTCCATAAATAGTCAGAGCTTCCATAAAAGCAAGACTGAGCAACAAAGTACCGCGAATTTTGCCATCCGCTTCCGGCTGGCGGGCAATCCCCTCGACCGCACGACTAGCCGCATTACCTTGACCAAGACCAGGTCCTAGAGAAGCAAGCCCGACAGCCAGACTAGCAGCAATTACAGAAGCAGCAGCAACAGTTGGATTCATAATGTGTTCCTTTTGTGAATAATTTAATCGTTACAGATGGTGGTCAACTGAGCAATCAATGCCCATGCTCTTCTTCCCCATGCCCTTCTAGGGCTTCACCGATGTAGGTTGCAGCTAGGGTGGCAAAAATTAGCGCCTGAATAGAACCCGCAAACAAACCCAAAGCCATCATCGGCAGGGGGACAAATACTGGAACCAGGAAAACTAGCACCCCTACCACTAACTCGTCTGCCAAGATATTGCCAAACAAACGGAAGCTGAGGGATAGGGGCTTAGTAAAGTCTTCCAAAATATTGATCGGCAGGAGGATCGGCGTAGGCTGCACATACTTGGCAAAATAACCCAGTCCTTTTTTGCTAATCCCCGCCCAAAAATAAAGCCCCGAAACCAAAAGGGCTAATGCCACTGTGGTGTTGATGTCGCTGGTCGGGGCAGCTAGTTCCCCTTCCGGCAGGACAATCAATTTCCAGGGAATCAGGGCACCAAGCCAGTTAGAAACTAAAATAAACAGAAAAAATGTCCCCACAAAGGGTAACCAGGGGCGATATTCCCGCTCCCCGATCGCTGTTTTAGCCACATCCTGGACAAATTCTAGGGCATACTCCATAAAATTCTGTAGACCCCCAGGGACACGCTGGAGGCTACGGGTAGCAAGGCTAGAGAGAATTACTAATACTGCCATCACAATCCAGGTGACAATCAGTACCTGCCCGTGGACTTCAAGTTTACCAATGTGCCAGTAAAAGTGTTTGCCGACTTCGAGGGCTGCGAAATTTATCATCATTTATAGGTTTACCTAGACGATCGGATCAAGTCTCTAATAGCGTAGAGCAAAATGGCACCCTTGTAAGTGACAAAGCCCAAAAAAACTGGCAAAACTGCCAACTTTTCCCAGCGGAGGGCGACAATCATCACCCCAATAAATATCGCCAGCCTGGGGGAACCAAAACCCCTCCCTTCCCCCCCCAACCGATCGATGCTCTTCGCTAACATCCGAAAATAAACAATCCCGCAACAGGCACCAACGCCATAACTAATACCAACGTTGATTCCATAAATGAGTGCAGTGGTAAGGGCAATCACAGCACTTAAAATCAACATTATCCCCAAAACCTGGGCTTTGATAGTTTCGTAAGTACGATCGGTCTGCTCCAACTCTGGGGCTTGATAGGATTTAGCCGGTATAACTCTCAAGGAACATTAGTCTAACTGACGCTTCACAGCATATCACCAACTGCCACCCAAACCGAACCATCATTGCTACAATCCGCCAGCCACCAAATCACAATCCCGCTGAATTTGCGCCTTCAACTCCTCAAAACTATTAAACTTCCGCTCCCCCCGAATATACCGCACCAGCTCCACCATAATCTCCTGGTCGTAGAGATTGCCCCGCCAATTCAACAAATGCACCTCGATCGTGCGCTTTGTCCCCCCGCCCACCGTCGGGCGCACCCCGATATTCATCACCCCTGGGTTACCCCCCACCAAAACCCCATAGACCCCATCCTTGGGCAAATACTTTTGCTGATCAACCTGTAAATTTGCCGTCGGGAAACCAATTTTGCGCCCCAACTGCTCACCCGCCACCACATTCCCCGAAATACTATAGCGCCTGCCCAAAAGCTCATTCGCTAAGGGCACATCCCCCATTGCCAAGGCCATCCGAATCGCCGAACTACTGATCCGCCCCCCATCCCTAAACCGCTGCTCTTCCCTTATCACCAACTGGTCACCCCAGACCGATCGGAGTAACTCCCCATCCCCCTGCCTTTGAAAACCAAACCGAAAATTAAATCCCACACTTATGAACTTTGCCTGCAAAGCATCCTGCAAAATCCTAGCCATAAACATCTCCGCCCGCAATTTTGCCAACCCCTCATCAAAGGTTAGCAATACCAACTGTTCTACCCCCAGCCGCTCCAACAAAGAAACCTTCTCCCCCAAAGGAGTAAGAAGCAATGACCTAGTCCCACTAAAAAAATCCCTAGGATGGGGATTAAAACTAACCACCGTCCCCACCAAACCCGATCGGTGCAAAATCGGCTCAATCACCCGTCGATGCCCCAAGTGAATCCCATCAAAATTCCCTAAAGCAACCGCAGTAGGATGATGCACTAAATCCAGATCAGCTACAACAATCACCGTCAAACCCAGATATAGCTATAAAAATACTAGACCAAAACACCACAAAAAAAATTTCCCAGAGAGTATTGACAGAGTAGGTTAGTGTGAGGCATACTAGCAGAGCGCCTTTCGCAAAGGTGCCCAGAACCAGGAAAACTTAAGAACTCATCAACTACCTCGTCAAATAT
>Ga0272446_1001535_pt1 | contig 33454 bp, 28 predicted proteins | sample YNPCB0061_FD_194587 | JGI IMG/M metagenome (GOLD analysis project Ga0272446, IMG submission 194587) | Hot spring microbial mat communities from Yellowstone National Park, WY, United States - YNP-CB-006-1 | ecosystem: Environmental > Aquatic > Thermal springs > Hot (42-90C) > Sediment | place...
CGGCGAGGAAGGGGTAATCGGTGTAGCCGTGCGCGTCGCCGCCGTAGAACGTGGCGGGGTCGGGGGTGTTGAGTGGCGCGCCGCGGGCGAAGCGTTCGACGAGGTCCGGATTGGCGATGTAGAGCGCGCCGAAGGCGATCATGTCGGCGTCGCCGCGGGCGATGGCGGCGTTGGCGGTGTCGCGGGTGTAGCCGCCGTTGGTCATGTAGACGGCGCGCCACAGCCGGCGCAGGCGGCGAAGGTCGAAGGCGGGGCCGGCGGCACCGGGCGCGTCCTTGCCCATTTCGGTGATGTGCAGATAACCCAGGCCGAAGCGGTTGAGCGCATCGACGGCGTGGCTGAAGGTGGCCTCGGGGTTGGAGTCGGCCATGTCGTTGAAGGGCTGCAGCGGCGACAGGCGCACGCCGACGCGCTCCGGCCCCCACACCTCGCAGACGGCCGCGGTGACTTCGAGCAGAAAACGCACGCGGTTTTCGATCGGCCCGCCGTACTCGTCGGTGCGGTGGTTGCTGCCATCGCGCAGGAACTGGTCGATGAGATAGCCATTGGCGCCGTGGATTTCGACGCCGTCGAATCCCGCGTCGCGTGCGCAGCGCGCGGCGTGGCGATAGTGCTCGATGATGGCGGGAATTTCCTCGCGGGCGAGCGCGCGCGGCACGACGAAGGGCTGCATGCCCTGCGGGGTGAAGGTTTCGCCCCGCGGGGCGATGGCCGAAGGCGCGACGGGCAGCTTGCCATCCGGGAGCAGCGCGGGGTGGGAGACGCGCCCGCAATGCCAGAGCTGGCAGAAGATGCGTCCGTCGCGCTCGTGCACGGCAGCGGTGACCAGGCGCCAGCCGGCGACCTGCTCGGCGTTGTGGATGCCGGGCGTGCCGGGGTAGCCGACCGCGTCGGCGGCGATCTGCGCGCCTTCGCTGATGATGAGGCCGGCGCTCGCGCGCTGCGCGTAATAGGTTGCGTTCAGCGCCGTGGGGACATTCCCGGGGCCGGCGCGGTTGCGCGTCAGCGGCGCCATGGCGATGCGGTTCTTGAGCGTATGGGGTCCCAGTGCAATGGGGGAAAAGAGGTCGGGCATGCGGACTCCTGGATGGCTTGGACGGGGATCACGCCGCGGGACGGCGGCAAGCGGTTTCATGGGGACGCCCCCGGTCAGCGGGTGAGGGACATGCGGGACATGAGACCGTCCCGGTCGATGAACTGGTGCTTGAGTGCCGCAGCGACGTGCACGGCCACGGTGACGAGCAGGGTGATGTTGAGGGCCTTGTGGACGGCGACCAGCGTTTCGGCCAGCGCGCGGTCGCGGCCGATGAGGTCGGGCAGCGGCACGACGCCGAACCATACCGTGGGGATTCCCTTGGCGGAACTCATCAGCCAACCGGACAGCGGCACGGCGAGCAGCAAGCCATACAGAAGGCCGTGGACGACTTGGCTTGCCGCGGCCTGCCAGCGCGGCATCGCCGGCAGGCGCGGCGGCGTGTGCGTCAGGCGCCAGGCGATGCGCGCGATGGCGAGCACGAAGACCGTGACGCCGAGCCATTTGTGGTAGCTGATGAGGCGCAGCTTGGCGGGCGACAGCGGCAGATCGTGCATGTAGACGCCGAGCGGAAACGCCACGAACACGAGTGCGGCGACCAGCCAGTGCAGGGCGATGGCGGTACGGGTGTAGCGGGTCATGTCCTTGTCCGGTGCAGGTCGAAAAGCCCGGCGCAACGTCGCCGGTGGACAGGCAACATAATCCGGATGCGGAGGGCGCGCAACAGCTTCATGGAGCTCCGACGTGCCGGTAGAAGCGTCGTTTGGCGATTTCGACGAGGAGCAGGTAGGCGCCGATCAGCGCGCCGAGGACGGCGAAGAAGCCGCCGGGCAGCGGCGTGAAGCCGAGTGCCGGGGCGAGCGGCGAAAACGGCAGCGCGATGGCCAGCGCGACCACCGCCAGCGACGTGATGGCGAGCCACGGATGCGGGCGGCTGCGCAAAGGGTTGCGCCGCGTGCGGATGACGAAGATCACCAGCACCTGGGTGGCGATCGATTCGACGAACCAGCCGCTGCGGAACAGCACCGCGTTGGCGTCGAACACGGCGATGAGGAGGTAGAAGGTCAGGAAATCGAACAGCGAGCTGATCGGCCCGATGCTGACCATGAAGTTGCGGATGAAGCGCATGTCCCACTGGCGCGGGCGTGCCAGGTCCTCGGCATCGACGTTGTCGAGCGGCAGGGGGATTTCCGAGACGTCGTAGAGCAGGTTGTTGAGCAGGATCTGCATCGGCAGCATCGGCAGGAAAGGCAGGAACAGCGTCGCTGCGGCCATGCTGAACATGTTCCCGAAGTTGGAGCTGGTGGCCATCATGATGTATTTCATGACGTTGCCGAAGGTGCGGCGGCCTTCGAGGATGCCGTCGTGGAGCACGTCGAGGTCGTGTTCGAGGAGCACCAGGTCGGCGGCCTCGCGCGCCACGTCGACCGCGCCGTCGACGGAGATGCCGATGTCGGCGGTTTGCAGCGAAGGCGCGTCGTTGATGCCGTCGCCGAGGTAGCCGACGGCGTGGCCGCGCGCTTTGAGCGCCAGGAGGATGCGGTTCTTCTGCGCCGGATTCACGCGGCAGAAGAGGTTGACCTCGTCCACGCGGGCGCGCAGCGCAGCGTCGTCCATGTGCGCGATGTCGCGCCCGGTGAGCACGCCGCTGACCGGAATCGCGAGCGTCTGGCAGACATGGCGGGTGACGCGTTCGTTGTCGCCGGTGAGGATCTTGACCGCGACGCCGCTTGCCGCGAGATGCGCCATCGCGGTCGCGGCGCTCGCCTTGGGTGGGTCGAGGAAGGCGGCGAACCCGGCGAAGGTGAGCTCGGTCTCGTCGGTGACGACGGCATGCGGATGGTCTGGCGCGACCGCGCGCCAGGCGATGGCCAGCGCGCGAAAGCCCTCGTCGCCCAATGTTTCGAACAGCGCGACGATGCGCGCGCGCGTCGCGTCGTCGAGCGCGGCGACCGTGCCGGCCGGGGTCTCCCAGGTGGTGCACAGGGCGAGGATGTCCTCCGGCGCGCCCTTGACCGCGAGGATGCGGCGGCCATCCTTTTCCGCCAGCACCGAGACGCGCCGCCGTTCGAAGTCGAAAGGCACTTCGTCGATCTTGCGCCAGCCGGAAACGTCGATCTCGCCGTGCGCGAGGATGGCCTCGTCGAGCGGGCTCTTCAGGCCGCTCTCGAAAAAGCTGTTCAGATAGGCCAGCTCCAGCACCCGCTGGCTCGCTGCGCCGCTCGCGTCGATGTGGCGTTCCAGGCGGATGCGGGCTTCGGTGAGCGTGCCGGTCTTGTCGGTGGCCAGCACGTCCATCGAGCCCATGTCCTGGATCGCGGCCAGGCGCTTGACGATCACCTTCTTGGCCGCCATGCGCTGCGCGCCGCGCGCCAGCGTGACCGAGACGACCATGGGCAGCAGTTCGGGGGTGAGGCCGACCGCGAGCGCCACGGCGAACAGGAAGGATTCGAGCAGCGGACGCTGGAAGGCGAGGTTGACGAGGAGCGTAAACAGCACCAGCAGCATGGTCAGGCGCATGATCAGCATGCCGAAATGGCGCGTGCCGCGCTCGAACGCCGAGGGCGGCGGCTGGCGGGAAAGACTGGCGGCGATCTTGCCCAGTTCGGTGGCCGCGCCGGTGGCCAGCACGCGCATCGTGGCCGCGCCGCTGACCACCGAGCTGCCCATGAACACCCCGTTCTCGTCGTCCGCGCCGGTCGGCGGCGACGCCGCCGGGCGCTTTTCGACCGGATAGGGTTCGCCGGTGAGCTGCGCCTGGTTGACGAAGAAATCGCGTGCCTCGAGGACGATGCCGTCGGCCGGGACCAGATCGCCGGCGGCGAGCCGCACCACGTCGCCGGGGACGATCTCGGTCACCGGAACCTCGCGCGGCGTGCCGTCGCGCAGCACCGTCGCGGTCACCGCGACCTGGCGGGCAAGGCGCTCGGCGGCGCGGCCGGCGCGGTGTTCCTGGACGAAATCGAGCGTCACGCTCATGAGCACGATGACGCCGATGATCGCCGCGCCGGTCGCGTCGCCGGTGAGCGCCGTCACCAGGCTCGCTGCCAGGAGGATCAGGACCAGGGGGTTGCGGAAACGCAGCAGGAACTGCACCAGGAGCGCGCGTTCGCGCCGCGGGCGGATCTGGTTGGGGCCGTAGCGCGCGAGGCGCTCGCGCGCCTCGCTGCTGCCAAGGCCGAGGGGCGTTCCGTTCATGGCGCGGCGAGGGTATGCAGGACCAGGTCGCGGATCACGGCTTCCTCGTCCGCCGCGATGCGCAGGACGGGCTTGCTGCCCGCCGCGCCGAGAAAGGTCGCGTTCGCGGCGTTGGCGGCGGGGTCGAGCGCGAAGCCCAGGAAATCGAGCGGCGCGCAGATCGCCGCGCGCACCGCGGCGGCGTTTTCGCCGATGCCGCCGCTGAACACCAGCGCGTCGATGCCGCCGGCTTTGGCGGCGAACGCGCCGATCGCCCCGCGCACCGCGCGGCAGAAGTAATCCACGGCAAAGGCGGCGGCGGGGCTCGGGCTGTGCAGGAGGGTGCGCATGTCGGCGCTCTCGCCGTCGGCAAGGGCGACGAGCCCCATCTCCTCGTACACCAGCCTGCCGAGACGCTCGGCGTCATGGCGGCGCGCGAGTTCGAGCATCACGCCGGGGTCGAGGTCGCCGCTGCGCGTCGCCATGGGGATGCCGCCGGCGGGGCTGTAGCCCATGCTGGTGTCGACCGAGCGCAGGTCGTCGAGCAGGCACAGGCTGGCGCCGGCGCCCAGATGCGCGGCGACGACGCGGCCGTGCGCGCGTGGCCCCAGGAGCGCGGGCAGGCGCCGCGCGAGCCAGGCGTAGTTGAGGCCATGGAAGCCGTAGCGCCGCAGGCCGAGCGCGGCGGGGATGGGCAGGCGGCGCGCAACCTCGGGCAGGGTGTGGTGAAACGCGGTGTCGAAGCAGGCGACCTGCGGCACGTCGAAGTGGCGCGCGCACAGGGCCACGCCGAGCAGGTTGGCGGGCAGGTGCAGGGGCGCGAGCGGCACCAGGGCCTCGAGCCGGGCGATTTCCGCGGCGTCGAGGCGGCGCGCGGCATCGGCGACGTCGCCGCCGTGCACGAAGCGATGGCCGATGGCACCGGGGGTTTCGCCGTCGAGATCGGCGAGCAGCGCGCGCACCGCGGCGTCGTGGTCGAGCGCGTGGCCGGCGCCGAGCGGGGCGTAGGACCAGGTGCGCCGCGAACCGTCGGCGCGGAACAGCGCGGCCTTGAGGCTCGACGAACCGCTGTTGAGCGTGAGGACGGCCGGCGGCACGCTCACGCCACGGCCGCGAGGAGCTGGTCGTAGGCGTCGGCGAACAGGCGCACGCCTTCGACCTGGAGCGTTTCCCCGACGTCGTCGAGGTCGATGCCGAGGGCGGCGAGCGCCTGGATGTGCGCGCGCGCCGCGTCCATGCCTTCGGTGAGCGTCGGCGCGACGCGACCGTGGTCGCGGAACGCGGCGAGCGTGGCGTCGGGCAGGGTGTTGATGGTCTCCGGGCCGATCAGCGGTTCGACGTAGAGCACGTCGCTGTAGGCCGGATTCTTGGTGCCGGTGCTCGCCCACAGGGGCGTTGCCGGGCGCACGCCGGCGGCCGCGAGGTCGGCAAAGGCGGGGCCGTGGAAGCGGTCGAGGTATTGCTGGTAGCAGCGCTTGGCGAGCGCGACGCCGCTCTTTCCGGCGAGCGCGCGCGCCGCGGGCGTGCCGAGCGCCTCCAGGCGACGGTCGACGAGCGTGTCCACGCGGCTCAGGAACACGCTCGTGACCGCGCGCAGGCGCCGCGCGTCGCCCCCGCGCCCGACCCAGGCGAGCGCGCCGCGCACATAGGCATCACAGACCGCGGCGTGCTGTGCGAGGGAGAAGATGAGGGTGACGTTGACGCGCAGCCCGAGCGCGGTGAGCTGCTCGAAGGCGATGAGCCCGGCCGGCGTCGCCGGCACCTTGATGAGGAGGTTGTCCCGCCCGACGGCCGCGGCCAGGCGCTGCGCCGCGGCGACCGTCGCGGGCGCGTCGTGGGCGAGCGCCGGCGCGACTTCGAGGCTGACATAGCCGGCGTCGCCAGCGCTCGCCGCATGCGCGGGACGGAGGAGGTCGCACGCGGCCTGCACGTCGGGGATGACCAGCGCCTCGACGCGCGCCTCGGGCGCGATGCCCGACGCCCGCAGGCGTTGCAGATCGGCCTGGTAATGGGGGCTGCCGGTGATGGCCTTGTGGAAGATGGCGGGATTCGAGGTCACGCCGTCGATGCCGTCGTCGGCGATCAGGCGGGCGAGGATGCCTTCGGCGAGGTGGGTGCGCGAGAGGTTGTCGAGCCACAGGTGCTGGCCCAGCGCCTTGACCGCGATGAGCGGGTTGGTCGGGTTCATGGGGGACTCCTCAGTAGGGCCACTGCCAGTCGCGGATTTCCGGCATGTCCTCGCCGTGGCGGTGGATGTAGCGCGTGTGCTCGACCAGCCTGTCGCGCATGCGCTGCTTGATGTGCGCGGCGACCGGCCACAGCTTCGGCACCCGGTCGGCGACGTCGATCACGCGGTGGAAGCGGTCGAGAGTGTTGAGCACGGTCATGTCGAACGGCGTCGTGGTGGTGCCTTCCTCTTTATAGCCGCGCACGTGCAGGTTGGGGTGGTTGGCGCGCCGGTAGGTGAGGCGGTGGATCAGCCACGGGTAACCGTGGTACGCGAAGATGACCGGCTTGTCGGTCGTGAACAGCGTGTCGAACTCGCGGTCGGACAGGCCGTGCGGATGCTCTTCCTGCGGCTGCAGGGTCATCAGGTCGACGACGTTGATGAAGCGGATTTTCAGCGTCGGCGCGAGCTGGCGCAGGATGTCGATGGCGGCGAGCGTCTCCAGCGTGGGCACGTCGCCGGCGGCCGCGAGCACGACGTCCGGTTCGCCGTCCTGGTCGTTGCACGCCCATTCCCACAGCCCGATGCCGCTGCTGACGTGCTTGATCGCGGCGTCCATGTCGAGCCACTGCGGCGCGGGCTGCTTGCCGGCGACGATGACGTTGACGAGATTGCGGCTCTTCAGGCACTGATCGGTGACCGCGAGCAGCGTGTTGGCGTCGGGCGGCAGGTACACGCGGACGATCTCGGCCTTCTTGTTGACCACATGGTCGATGAAACCGGGGTCCTGGTGCGAGAAGCCGTTGTGATCCTGGCGCCAGACGTGCGAGGTGAGCAGGATGTTGAGCGAGGCGATCGGCCGCCGCCAGGGAATTTCGTTGCACACCTTGAGCCATTTGGCGTGCTGGTTGAACATCGAATCGACGATGTGGATGAAGGCTTCGTAACACGAAAAGAAGCCGTGCCGGCCGGTCAGCAGATAGCCTTCGAGCCAGCCCTGGCAGGCATGCTCGGAGAGGATTTCCAGCACCCGCCCGTCGGGCGCGAGGTGGTCGTCGAAATCGAAGCGCTCGGCCATCCACGCGCGGTCGGTGACCTCGAACAGCGCGCCCAGGCGGTTCGACGCCGTTTCGTCCGGGCCGAAGACGCGGAAATTGTGCGGGTTGCGGCGCATCACGTCGCGCAGGTAGCCGCCCATGACGCGCGTCGATTCGGCGCTCGGCGCGCCGGGGGTGGTGACCGCCACGGCGTAGTCCTGGAAGTCCGGCAGGCGCAGGTCGGCGAGCAGAATGCCGCCGTTGGCGTGCGGATTGGCGCCCATGCGCCGTGCCCCCGCGGGCGCGAGCGCGGCGAGTTCCGGCCTGGGCCGGCCGTCGGCGTCGAACAGCTCGCGCGGCCGGTACGACAGCATCCATTCTTCCAGCAGGCGCACGTGCTCGGGCCGGTCCATGTCGGCGATGGGCACCTGGTGCGAGCGCCAGAAACCCTCGACCCGCTGGCCGTCGACCGTTTTGGGCCCGGTCCAGCCCTTGGGACTCACCAGCACGATCATCGGCCAGCTCGGGCGCGGGGTGGCGTCGCCGGCGCGGGCGCGTTGCTGGATGGCGCGGATCTCGGCGAATGCCGCGTCGAGCGCGGCGGCCATCGCGCGGTGCATGGCCTCGGGGACGTCGCCCTCGACGAAATACGGCGTATGGCCATAGCCTCTGAGCAGGCTCTCCAGCTCGGCGCGGGGGATGCGCGCGAGTACGGTGGGGTTGGCGATCTTGTAGCCGTTCAGGTGCAGGATCGGCAGCACCGCGCCGTCCCTCGCCGGGTTGAGAAACTTGTTGGAATGCCACGAGGTGGCGAGCGGCCCGGTTTCCGCCTCGCCATCGCCCACCACGCAGGCGGCGACCAGGTCCGGGTTGTCGAACACCGCGCCGTAGGCGTGCAGCAGCGCGTAGCCCAGTTCGCCGCCTTCGTTGATCGACCCCGGCGTCTCCGGTGCGGCATGGCTCGGAATCCCGCCGGGAAACGAGAATTGCCGGAACAGGCGGCGCATGCCCTCGCGGTCCTGCGACACGTCGGGGTAGAGCTCGCTGTACGTGCCTTCGAGCCAGGTGTTGGCGACCACCGCCGGCCCGCCGTGACCGGGGCCGGTGACGAAGATCATCGACACGTCGTCACGGCGGATGATGCGGTTCAGATGCGCGTAGATGAAGTTCAGCCCCGGCGTCGTCCCCCAGTGGCCGAGCAGACGCGGCTTGATGTGCGCCCGTTCGAGCGGCACGTCGAGCAGCGGGTTGTCGTAGAGGTAGATCTGCCCGACCGAGAGGTAGTTGGCCGCACGCCAATAGGCGTCGATGCGGGCGATGTCCTCGTCGCTGAGGGCGCTGCCGGATGCGTTCATGGGTACGTCGGTCTCCGTTTGGGGCGCCCCGCGAGAATCAGCCGCCCAGTATTCTCAGCCGTGCCCGCAGGGCGTCGAGTTCGTCCAAAAGTTCGAGCGCCAGCGCGGCGCCGGCGAGGTTGACGCCGAGGTCGCGCTGCAGGCGCAGGGCAACGCTTGCGCGGCGCATGTGCGCGCCGGAAAAACGCCAGCGTTGCGGTGCGTCGCCCGTGGGGGTGAGCACGCCTTCCTCGACCAGCTCGATGATGCGCTCGGCGTGTACGGCACAGGCGCGGCTCAGGTCGGCCAGCGTCAGATCGGTTTGCTCTTCCAGGATGATGCCGGACAAGCGTGACGAAATGATGTGGGTCTTCATGCTCAAACTCCGAGTTTCGCGCGCGGGTTGAAAGTCCTGAAGGTTTCAGCCATCTGCCGGTAGAAGGCTTTCTTGTCCTCGCTGTCGGCCGGCGGCACGACGACCTGCAGGACGACGTAGAAATCGCCCGGCGTGGTGCCGGGAATCCCGCGTCCCTTGAGGCGCAGTTTGGTTCCCGTGGCCGAGCCGGGAGGAATTTTCATTTCCACCTTGCCGCCGGGCGTCGGCACGGTCACCGATGCGCCGAGCGCGGCCTCCCACGGGGCCACCGGCAGGTCGAGGTACAGGTCGCGGCCCTCGACGCGATAGAGCGGATGGGGCCGGAATTCGACTTCGAGATAGAGGTCGCCCGGTTTGCCGCCGCCGATCCCCGGCGCGCCCTGGCCGGCCAGGCGGATGTGCTGCCCGGCGCGGATACCGCGCGGAATGGTGACGTTGAGCTTGTGCTCGCGGGTGTGCACGCGGCCCATGGCGTCGGTTTCCGGAACGCGCAGGGAGATCGTGCGCGTCGCGCCGGTGAACGCGTCCTCGAGGTCGATGAGGATCTTCGCGTGGCGGTCCTCGCCCTGCGCGCGGTAAGCGGCGCGCGCGCCGCGCTCGGGCCTAAAGCCGCGCCCGCCGAACAGCGCCTCGAAGAAGTCGCTGTAATCCGCGGCGTCACCGCCGGTGAACCCGCCGCCGGAAAACTCGAACCCGGCGTTCCAGTCCGGTGGCGGACGGAAGTCCTGGCCGGCTTTCCAGTTCGCGCCGAGCTGGTCGTAGGCGGCGCGCTTCTCCGGGTCCTTGAGCACTTCGTAGGCTTCGCCCACTTCCTTGAAGCGCGCTTCGGCGTCCGGCTCCTTGCTCACGTCGGGGTGGTATTTGCGCGCGAGCTGCCGATACGCGCGCTTGATCTCGTCCTGCGTGGCGTCGCGGGCGACGCCCATGATCTTGTAATAGTCCTTGAATTCCATGGCTTTCCCGGAACTGGTTGAATTCGATCAATGTATATGGGGACGACCGGGCCGACGCTCAAGGCAGCAGCGGCGTGCCATTCGCTGCGTGCCAGCGCAAAAGGCCGTTCCAGATTTCCTCGGCCGATTCGGCGTACCAGAACAGCTCTCGGTCCTCGGGGTCGATCACGCCTTCGTCGACCAGGAAATCGACGTTGAACGCCTGGCGCCACCATGCCTCGCCGACCAGCACGACCGGCACCGGCTGAATCTTGCGCGTCTGGATCAGCGCCAGGGTCTCGAACAGCTCGTCGAAGGTGCCGTAGCCGCCCGGAAACACCACCAGCGCGCAGGCACGGCGCAGGAAGTGCAGCTTGCGCATGGCGAAATAGTGGAAGCTGAAGCACAGGCCGGGCGTGAGATACGGGTTCGGGTACTGCTCGTGCGGCAGGCTGATGTTGAGCCCGGCAGTCTTGGCGCCGACATCGAACGCGCCGCGGTTGGCGGCTTCCATCATGCCCGGGCCGCCGCCGGTCATCACCATCACGCGGCAGCCGTCCGGGTTGGCGCGTCCCACCAGGCGGCCGAATTCACGCGCGATGTCGTAATAGCGGCTTTTCTCCAGGATGCGTTCGGCCACCGCCAGACGCCGCGCGAGGTCGGCGTCGTCGGGCGACGCCTGCAGTTCGGCGCGCAGCGCGTCGACCCGCCGCTGGGCGGCGGCCGGTTCGCGGATGCGGGTGCTGCCGAAGACGACGACGGTGTTCCGCACCGCGAGCTCTTCGAGCACCAGTTCCGGCTTCTGGTATTCGATCTGCAGGCGCACGCCGCGGCTCTCCGGGCGGGCCAGGAACGCCGCATCCTGTGCGGCCTCGCGGTAACTCGGGTGCGCCATGATCGCCGCCACGCGGCGCGGCGCGTCGGGGTCTTCGGTCGCCGGTTTGGGTGTCTGCCACGGCAGCGGTTCGTGACGCTGGCGCGGGGGGGCCGGAATGGGGTCGCGGGGATCGGCCGGGCGGCCCGAAACGGGCTTCTCGTCGGTCGGCAAAATCGGTGGCCCGTTCAGAACATGCCCGGCAGCAGACGGCGCACGCCCCGCCAGCCACGCCACAGGAACAGGCCGCGGCCGATCCAGCGCACGACCCGTCGCGGCCGCAGGGCAAAGAGCATGGCCACGACGCCGGCGACGAGAAGCGGCTGTTCGTTCACCAGGCGTTTGATCCGACGGGCGGTCTCGCGGGTCAGCGCGCGCGCGGTGTCGACGACCTCGCAGGCCCGCGCCAGCGGCGCAACCTCACGACCGAGCCGTTCGCGTTCCTGGGCGATGCGCTCGCGCAGCCGCCCGCGCTCCTGATGCAGTTCAGCGAGGGACTTGCGCATGACCGCTGGCGGATTTGAGGCGTTCGAGGTCGGCTTCGAGCTCGGCGAGGCTGTCGGCGAAGACTTTCTCGGGCGAACGCACGTGGCGCGCGAAAGCCGCGTACAGCGTGCCGGCGATGCCCAGCGCGAAGACCGTGAGGACGCCGAGGATCACCAGGCGATGCTCCCAGAACAGCAGCACGAAAAACATCACCGCGAGGAAGCTGCCGAGCGCGAGGAAGAACAGCATGGCCTGCGAGATCACCAGCAGGCGCAGGACACGCTGTTTTTCGACGGCGATTTCGTTGCCAAGCAACGCCAGCCGGGTGCGCCCCATGGCGACGAGCGTCGCCGCGAGTTGCTTGATGGAAGCGAACAGCCCTTCGCTTCCGGGTTCAGCCGTCATGAAGGATCAGCGGCGGCCGAGGATGAAGCCGACCAGGAAACCGACACCGGCGGCCACGCCGATGGATTTCCAGGGGTTTTCGTGCACGTAGGCATCGGTGGCCTGCGCCGCGGCGCGGGTCTTGGCCATGAGCACGGCTTCGGCGTCGGCCAGGCGCGCGCGGGCGGCCTGCACGCGCTCCTGGATGCGGGCGCGCAGGCTGGCGATCTTTTCGCCGGTCTGGTCGGCCGTGGCCTTGAGCACGTCCTCGGCGTCGGCGATCACCGCCTTCATGTCGGAAACGAGTTTTTCCTGGCTTGCGAGGTTTTCTGTGGACATGGTCATGCCTTTCTTTTCGGGTTGAGGAAAACTTGAGGTTAGCAGATTCGGAGGGCCAACTCCATTTTGGAAATGGGGGGCGACGGCGTGTTTTCAAGACTCGCCGCGGATCAGCAGCACGGGTTTTTTCGCCACGCGCACGACACCTTCGGCGACGCTGCCCAGCAGCAGGCGCGACAGCCCGCGACGACCGTGGGTGCCGATGACGATGAGGTCGGCGGGCCAGGTATCGGCCTCGGCGGCGATGGCTTCGGGAATGCGCTGGCCCAGCGTGGTGATCTCGATCAGCCGGGTGTCGACGTTCACGCCCGCGGCGCGCGCGACGGCTTCCGCGCGGCGCAGGATTTCGCGGCCGCTTTGCGTCATCCATTCCCAGATCTCGGTCGGCTCGGGCATTTCGACGTCCCAGTTGACGTTGACGAGTTCCACGGCGTGGACGATGCGGAGCTGCCCGTTGGCTTCGGCGGCGAGCCGGATCGCTTCGGCGAGCGCGCGCTCGCCGGTTGCGCTGCCATCGACGGCCACGAGAATGCGTTTGTACATGACGTCTCCTTTGTCTGAGGGTGAAGGTCAGCGATACCAGTGGATCTGCCGCGCTTCGAGGGGCACCTGCGCCCCCGGGAAATACGGGACGATGCGCGGTGTGTAATCGCCGGCCGGGCGGGTCGCTGGAATCGCAACGCTGTAAGTATAGGCGTTGCTCGCGCCGCTCAGGGCGTCGCCGCGCTGCATGCGGTGGATTTCGGCGGCCACGCCGTCGAGCGGCTCCGCGTACAGCTCGACGGCAACGCTGTCCGGGTCGAGATCGTCGAGGTAGACGGGCACTGCGAAGCGCCAGCCGGCGTCGGTTTCGGTCACCGCGAGCTCGCCGAAGTGCAGCCGGTCCCAGTGGCGTTGCAGATCCGCCTGCCAGGCGACCAGACGGCCGACCGCGTCCGCGTCGCGGCGCGCGGCCAGGCGCTCGGCCGCGGGCAGGTAGAGGCGCTCGACGTATTCGCGCAGCATGCGGTTGCTGGAAAAGCGCGGCGTGAGACTGGCCATGCTGGCGCGCATCCGCGCGACCCAGCCGTGCGGACAGCCGTCGGCGTCGCGGTCGTGGTAGAAGAGCGGGACGACCTCGGTCTCCAGCAGGTGATAGAGGGCGTCGGCTTCGGCACGGTCCCAGGCCGGGTCGCTGTCGTGCTCGGCGCGGTCGCCGATCGCCCAGCCGTATTCCGGCGCATAGGCCTCGGCCCACCAGCCGTCGAGCTCGGAGAGATTCAGACCGCCGTTGACGAGCGTCTTCATGCCGCTCGTCCCGCAGGCTTCCCACGGGCGACGCGGGGTGTTGATCCAGACGTCGACACCCTGCACGAGCTGTTCGGCGATGAGCATGTTGTAGTCGGCCAGGAAAACGACGTGCCCGGCGAGCTCGGGGTGGCTGTCGATGAACGCGTTCCACTGCCGGATCATCGCGCGGCCGATCTCGTCCTTGGGGTGCGCCTTGCCGGCGATGATGAGCTGCACCGGATGGAGCGGATCGGTGAGCAGGCGATAGAGGCGATCCGGGTCGCTCAACAGCAGGTTGGGGCGCTTGTACGCGGCAAAGCGGCGCGCAAAGCCGAGCGTGAGGGTGTCGGGGTCGAGCGCGTGACGCGCCCGTTCGATGCGTTCCGGCGGGGCGTTGACCGCGGCGAGTTGGCGTTCGAGATGCGCGCGGGCGAAACCGATCAGGCGCCGGCGCGCGGCCACGCGCATCGCCCACAGTGCCGCATCCGGCACGTTCTCGATCGCCTCGGTGTGGTGTTCCATGGCGCCCAGCCAGCGCGCCTTGCCGCAGGCCGCCGTCCACAGGCGGTCGGCGTCGGCGGAATCCCACGACGGCACATGGACGCCGTTGGTGACGTGGCTGACCGGCACTTCCGCCTGCGGCCAGCGCGGAAACAGGGGCGCGAAAAGCCGCCGGCTGACGCAGCCGTGCAGTTCGCTCACGGCGTTGACGGCAAGGCTGCCGCGGATGGCGAGCAGTGCCATGTTGAAGGGCTCGGCGTCGTCCTCGGGGTTTTCGCGGCCCAGCGCGAGGAGTTCGCGCGCGTCGAGCCCCAGTTCGCGCGCCGCGCCGGCGAGGTGGCGGCTGAAGAGCGCGGGCGCGAAGCGGTCGAAGCCGACCGCGACCGGCGTGTGCGTGGTGAAGACGTTGCCGGCACGCGTGACGGCGAGCGCCTGGCGGAAATCGACGCCATGCTCACGCATGTAGCTTGCGGCGCGCGCCAGCACGACGAAAGCGGCATGGCCTTCGTTGAGATGGCAGACCTGCGGCTCGATGCCCAGGCGGCGCAGCAGCAGCCAGCCCCCCACGCCGAGGCAGATTTCCTGCTTGAGCCGCATGGGCGGGCCGCCGCCGTAGAGTTCCGCGGTGATGCCGCGGTCGGCCGGGGTGTTGAGCGGATCGTTGCTGTCGAGAAGATAAAGCCGTACCCGCCCGACCTTGACCTGCCACACGCGCAGGCGCAGCGTGCGGCCGGGGAAGGGCAACTCGACGCGCAGGCGCTCGCCGGCCTCGTCGTGAACGGGCTGGATCGGCAGTTGCGCGGGCTCGTTGTAGGGGAAGAACTCCTGCTGGTTGCCCTGCTCGTCGAGGCGCTGGCGAAAATAGCCCTGCTGCCACAAAAGACCGATGCCGATCATCGGCACGCCGAGGTCACTGGCGGTCTTCAGGCAGTCGCCGGCGAGGATGCCGAGGCCGCCGGAGTAAATCGGCAGCGATTCCGAAAGTCCGAACTCCATGCTGAAGTAGGCGACGGGCGCGAGGCTGGCGTCCGGATGGGCAGTCTCGAACCAGGCGGGCGCGGCGAGCGCGGCGTCGTGCTGATCGAGCGCGGCCGCGACTTCGCTGCGGAACGCCTCGTCCTTCGCCAGCGCGGCCAGGGTGTCGCGCGCAGCGTTCTGCAGCACCAGCCAGGGGTTGCGGGTCAGCGCCCACAGCTCGGGCGCGATGCGCGCCCAGATGGCGTCGCTGGTGTGGCTCCAGGACCAGCGCAGGTCGAGCGCGAGATCGGCGAGCGCGGCCAGTTCGGGCGGCAGGTTGGGGAGCGGGGGGCAGGGATTGGGTGTCATCGCGGACGGCAAACGGCAAAAACCGCCAGCATAAACCGGCGCGATGAATCTTGTGTGTCGGCCGCGCGCTGCAAGGCGGCGTCAGTTCGTCGCCAGGCGCGCGGGCCCCGACGGCCGGTTCATGCGCTCGGCGACCGCGGCGGTTTCGTTGATCACCCGGCGGCTCAGGACCGGAACCTTCTCGAAATAGCCGAGCGCGCGGAACACCCGCGGCATGGTCTGGGTCGCGGCGGTATTGACGAGCGGCGCGTCGGCGCGGAACGCCTGGCGCAGGATTTCCGCGTCGCGGTTGAGCCAGCCGATGCGCGTGAACAGCAGGGTTCCCGCGACCTGGGTCGCATGGCACGAGACGCAGTCGATCGTCTCGGGCGAGTGGATCGCGGGATTCTCGATCCGCGCCACCGCTTCGCCCAGGCGCCGCAGGGTCGCGGCGTCGCGGCGCGCCAGCGTGCGCGAATCGTTGACCAGCAGGCTGATGTCGTCCTCCCCGCCGGGAATGGCGGGCTCGATGCGCCCGCGGGTGTAGTCGGCATCGGAGATCAGCGACACCGAAAACGTCTGCACCCGCGCGCCACCGGTACGCGGGATGGTCAGCGGGACGGCCCGCCCGTCGACGATGTCGAAGCCGCTGAACGCCCACTTGTCGCCGCCCACCAGGGTCGCCATCGCGGTGACGCGCCATAGCGTCTTGTCGCCGCAATACCTGAGCAGCAGCGCCTTGAACGCCCGGGCGAACGTGCCGTCGAGTCCTTCGCGCGCGAGCCTCGGATGGACCTGCAGCGGCGCGCGGCTGTCGACGCCGGCCGGCGCTTTGCGCAGTGCGTCGTATTCGGCGAGGAAACGCCCGAAGGTGTCGGCGTCGAGGGTGTAGAAGGTGTGGACCGCGGTGTCCTTGGCCTCCAGTCCGCCCGGATTCGACGCGCCATAGCCGCTTGCCTGAATGGGCTGCCAGACCATGCGGATCTGCGCCAGACAGTCGCCGCGGTAGCGGAAGCAGGGGTCGATGCGTACCGCGACCACGCGCAGCGCACGCAGCGTTGCCGCCATGTCCTCGCCGTGATGCAGGGCGGGAAGCTGCGCGCGATAGCGGGCGGGCAGGAGCGGCCCTGCGCCGCCGGCCGCATCGGGTGCGAGCAACAGGCCCATTTCGCTGTGCGAGGCGGGCAGGGGGTAGAGCAGCGTGATGTCGTTCAGGCCCCACTCGGCCTCATCTGCCAGCGCCGGAAGGGCCACCAGCCACACCAGGAGGGTAGCGAGGGCGGCGCGCAGACGGGCGGTCGCGCGCGAGAGCGGATCGGATGACATCAGGGACTCCTGGTGTGGCAGATTGCGGATGGACACGGCGCGGGCGCGCATGTTCCCGGTGTCGGCCTCATTCCGGAACGACGAAGACCGGCGCGAAGCCGCCGCCGGGGGTGCGGAAATTCGTCGTCTGGCCGGCGTACAGCCGCGCGGCGACGAGCTGGATCGTCGCGCCGTAGACGTAGGCGCGCACGTCGACCTTGAGCGCCGCTTCGCTGCCGTCCACCGGCGTCATGCGTTCGCTCGGCGGTGCGATCGCCTGCGCCACGTAGTCGCCGGCGAGGATGCTCTCCCAGACGCGCCGCGTGAGCTTGTCGCCGCGGTACGCCGCCTTGCTGCCGTACCCTGTCGCCGGCTTGAAGAACAGCGTGCGCCGCTCGCGCCACAGAGCCTCGGCATTGGCGGCGCCGACGGCGACGGTGCGCGGCACGCCGGCAACGAGCGTTGCGCGTGTCGCCGCATCCGCGCCCAGGCGCGCGAGCAGCGCGTCGTCGGAGAGGATCGTCAGGTTGTGCTTGTCGGCCAGGAGCGCATGCGCGTGCGGATGCGGCGTGAGGACGACGGCCCCGGCCGTGTACGCGGCGCGCAACGCGGCGTGCGCGGGATCGTCGAGGTAGAAGTCGGTGAGCCGGTTGTAGGCCAGCTCGATGGCCGCACCATCGGCGGCGAGCGCGGTGCCGTGCCATCGCAATGCGCGTGCGTCGGCGATGCGCGCGGCGGCCCCGTGGCGCGCGAACAGGCGCTCGAAGAGACGGAATTCCGGATACAGGAACTGGCCGGGCGGATCGTCGTCGAGGATGGCGATGCGCCCGAGCGGCGCGGCGCCACGCGCGCGCCGCCATTCCTCGACGAACATCGCGAAAAACGCCTCCTCCACCCCGTCGAGCGCGGCCGTCGGCTCGACGATCCATTCCAGCGCCTTGCAGCAGGCGGCCTGGGCGCGGGCGAGCGCGACGTTGAGCAGCGCGCCGCCGGCGTTGGTGTTGATTTCGATGAGGTGCGGGCCGGCGGCGTCGAGATGGAAATCGAACCCCATGAATACGCCCAGCGGTCCGGGGGCGGCGCGGGCGATCGCGGGCGCACGGGCGAGCACCGCCTCGCGGTACGCGGGCAGCGCGACGACGGCGTTGACCGCGGCGACGATGGCGGCGATGCGCTGGTACTGTCGGGGCGAGATGAATACCGCGGTGGCCGAGAACAGGTTGGGACGTTGGGCGACGATTTCGTCGTACAGGCCGGCGAGCAGCGGGTCGGCCTCGAGCGCCCGGCGCAGCCTGGCCGGGTCCAGCGTGCGGCAGGTGCAGCCGCGGTTGAGTTCTTCTGCAGTGACGGGAGCGGTGTTCATCGTAGGGCCCTGGCGCGACGGCAGCCATGATAAGCCCGCTGGGCTGCTCGCGCGACGGGATAGGGGTTCGGGTCGCGGGCGGGTAACATTGCGCCCGTGTTTCGTACCCGGGCGCCCGAGGCGCCCCCGTTCCGATGAAGAACCCGGCGAGCCGGCTTCCCCGTCCTGCGCACGCGCCGCGCCCGCCACGCGGCCCTGTCGTCGAGGACGCTGCCAGCGCAGTCCTGCGCGACTGCATCGCGCGTTTTCGGGAGCGCGTTGCCGGGCTGGCCGGCGTCGCCGAAGAACTGCCGCGCGCCGAAAATCTGGATGCGCTGATTGCGCTCTACGAGCAGTGCACCCTCGTGGTGGAAAAGGCGATGTGGTCCGACGCGGCGCTCTTCCACCCCCTGCTCGACACGTATCAGGCCCTGTTCCGCGAAGCCGAGGCGCTGATCGCCCGGCGCGGACGGGACGAGCGTCACGAGTTCATCGTCGCCATCCCGGTCGCCGATCGCCCCGCGCACCTGCGCGCCTGTCTGGAGAGCATCTACCAGGTATGCACGCGGTTCGACTACGGTGGCCACGCCGCGGGCACCTGGGGGCGGATCCGCGTCCTGGTCGCCGAGGACAGCCGCGACCCCGCCAACGTCCGTCGCCACATCGCGCTGGCCGAGGACTATTCGCGGCGGGGTTTGCAGGTGATCCACTACGGGCTGGAGGAGCAATACGCGCTGCTCGACGCCCTGCCGCCCGCCCGGCGCGAGCGCCTCGGCCACCTTCTCACCACCCAGCCGCGCACGCGCTTCTGGCGCAAGGGCCAGGCCGCCAACCGCAACCTGTGTTACCTGAAGTTCCGCGCGATGACGCGCACGCCGGGCCGCACGCTGTATTACTTCGTCGACAGTGACGAGCGTCTGTGCGTCAACCGGCGCAGCGCGGCTGGCGAGGAAATCGTCTACGCGCTGCCCTATTTCCACGTCATCGACCGGATCTTCCGCACCACCGACACACGCGTGCTGACCGGCAAGATGGTGGGCGACCCGCCGGTGTCGCCGGCGGTGATGGCGGCGAATTTCCTGGACGACGTGATCGCCTTCTTCACGCGGCTGGCCACCCTGCCCGGCGCGCAGGCGTGCGGCTTTCACGGCCCGTCCGACACGCCGCTGTCGGCCGCCGCCTACCACGACATGGCGCAGCTCTTCGGCTTTAGCGACCAGCCGGCGAGCGTTCCCTATGCCTGCCGGCTCGCCGGCGATCACGATCATGTCGCGTGTCTGGCGGATTTCGCCAGCCGACTCGATGCGTTCTTCTTTGGCGAACATCTCACGCGCAGGACCTGGTTCGAGTACGGCAACGGCTACGGCGCGCTGAGCCCCGCACGCACGGTCTACCCCGGCAACACCATCGTCAATGACGCCGGGCTGCGGTACGTCATCCCCTTCGGCCATTTGCGGCTGCGCATGTCGGGCCCGACCGCCGGCCGGCTCATCGCTGCGGAGATCGGCCCGCGCTTCGCCACCTGCAACCTTCCCAACCTGCACCAGCGCACCAGCGGCGCGGGTCTCGACGACGAGTTCCGTCCCGGCGTGCAACGCGAGGCGGGCGGTGTCGACGTGTCCGACGAATTCGAGCGCCAGTTCTTCGGTGACCTGATGCTCTTCACTACCGAGGCGCTGGTGGAACGGGCTGACGTGACGCGGCCCTTCGCCAGGGATGCGGTCGAAACGCTCAGCGCGCAGAAGGAGGCCGAACTGCTGGCGTTGTACGGCCAGAAGCACGCCGCGATCGTCGCCAAGCAGCGGCAATTGGCCGCGCTCGTGTTCGATGCGGGCCATTGGTGGCTGCGCGTGCCGGCACTCGCGGACAGCCTGCACCGCGTGCGCGCCTTTGTCGACGACATCGACCGCAACTTTGGGGAGAACGCGCCCGCGTGGCGCCAGATCCGCTCCGCCGCGCACCGCGCCGAACGCCGCCGGCAGATCGTCGAGGCCTTGCTGCAGTACCGCGCCGAACGCGACGCCTGGGACGGTCTCTTCTAGCGCGCTACGCCAGGACCGCATGCGCTGCGCCGGAAACGATTTGCGCGCGGCATTCCCGGTACGTCGCCCGGGCCGCGGCGAGCACATCGTCGGCGACGGCGATGTGCGCGTAATCGGTCCGCTGCCGGTCGATGCGGCCCAGGTGGATGCGTGGCGACGAATCGCCGCGCCCCGTCTTGCCCGTCTGGCTGAAGGTCTGGTAGTGGCCGACGAGCGGCGTATCCAGTTCGAGCCATTCCGAGAGCCTGGGCAGGAGTCGCTCGGGCGCGGCCTGCACGATTTCCGCATCGAAGTAGCAATACGCGCGCGGCGCGTCGCGGCAGAACGCGGCGAGCGCCTCCACCCGCGCGACGTAGTAGGCGGCCGCCGCGAGCGGCGAGGCGTAGGGATCGGGGCCGGGTTTCTGCCGGAAGAGATGCACGATGCTGCGGATCGTGCGCGCCGGCTCCGCGAGGGCGACCAGGATTCTGAGGTCAGCCGCGCCCAGGCGCTCCGGCCGCAGAACGTACGCGTTGTGCAGCAGCTTGTCGAAGAGATAGCGGCCGCCCGGCTTGAGGGCATCGTTTTGCCGGTAGCGGGCCATCTGCAGGTCGAGCGCGGCGGGTGTCTCATAGCCGAGGTGCATTTCGTAGTAGCCGTCGATCTGCGGGTGCGAGCCGAGGATGTGCCCCACCAGGCTGGTGTAGGCGCGCATGTGGCTGAGGAGGAAGATGCGGCCGCGGCGGTCGGGCATGGCGCGTGGGCGGGGCGAACTCATCGGGATCGGGGCGTCATTCTACGCAACGCGGATGCGGCCGGGCATCGGCCGCTCGCGGCAAGCGGCCCGCGCCCTGGCGATGATCCGGTTAGAATGCCGGACGTCACCGCACGGCCCCGCCATGGAAATCTCCCCCGACCTGCAACACCGTCTCGTCGCCTTTCTCGACCGGCTTGCCGGATCCGGCCCGGCCATGCCCGACTGGAAGACCGTGCGCGCCGCGCGCTGGTCGGCGCGCGACAACGCCCTCAAGCCGATCCTGCATCCGCAGCGCGTCGCGCTCGGCGATCTGCTCGACATCGACGCGCAGAAAAAGCGTGTCGCCGACAACACGCGCCAGTTCGTCGCCGGCCGGCCTGCCAACAACGTGCTCCTGACCGGCGCGCGCGGCACCGGAAAGTCCTCGCTGGTGAAGGCGATCCACGCGCGCTACGCGCCGCGCGGCCTGCGCCTGATCGAGGTGGACAAGGCCGGACTCGACGCGCTGCCCGACCTGTTCGACCGCCTGGCCGACGCGCCCTGGCGCTTCATCGTGTTCATCGACGATCTCACGTTCGGCGAGGCCGAGCCGGGCTACGCGAGCCTCAAGGCGGCGCTCGACGGCTCGCTCGCCGGGCCGTCGGACAACGTGCTGATCTACGCCACCAGCAACCGCCGCCATCTGATGCCCGAATACATGGCCGAGAATCTGGCCGCGCGGCACGTTGGAGGCGAAGTGCACCCCGGCGAGGCGAGCGAGGAAAAAGTCTCGCTGTCCGACCGCTTCGGCGTTTGGGTGGCGTTTCACGTCATGGATCAGGCAAGTTATCTGCGCATCGCGCGCCATTGGGCGGCGCGCTTTTCCGCGCCGACGGACGGCGCGTTCGAGCGCGCGGCGCTGCAGTGGGCGCTCGAACGCGGCGCGCGCAACGGGCGCGTGGCCTGGCAGTTCGCGCGCGACTGGGCGGGGCGGCAGGCATGAGCGGGGCGATCACCGAGGTCGTCGCCGCGGTCATCGTGCGTGCCGATGGCCGGGTGCTCCTCGCCAGTCGCCCGCCGGGGCGGGCGTACGCCGGCTACTGGGAGTTTCCGGGCGGCAAGGTCGAACCCGGCGAAACGCTCGCCAGCGCGCTCGCGCGCGAATTGGCCGAGGAGCTGGGGATCGTCGTCGGCAGCGCGGCGCGCTGGATCACCCGCGTGTTCACTTACCCGCACGCCACCGTGCGGCTGAATTTCTTCCGCGTCCCGGCGTGGCAGGGCGAGCCCCATGCGCGCGAGGGGCAGGACCTCGTCTGGCAGGCGCCGGATGCGGTCACGGTGGCGCCGCTTCTGCCCGCGAATTTTCCGGTGCTGCGCGCGCTCACCTTGCCGCCGGTGTATGCCATCAGCCAGGCCGAGGCATTTGGGATCGCTCCCTTTCTGGCACGCCTGGACGCCGCGCTCGAACACGGCCTGCGGCTCGTCCAGGTGCGCGACAAGGGCCTCGATGCCGGCGCGCGCCTGGACCTGGCGCGCGCCGTGGTGCGCCGCGCCCACGCCTACGGCGCGCGCGTGCTGGTCAACGGCGACGCGGCGCTCGCCAACGCGGCCGGCGCCGACGGGGTGCACGTCGATTCCGCGCATCTGGCGGAGCTTGCGGCGCGCCCGGCGGCGGACTGGGTCGGCGCGTCGTGCCACGATGCCGCCGAGCTCGACGCCGCGGCGCGGATCGGTGCCGACTTCGCCGTTTTGTCGCCGGTGCTGCCCACGGCGAGCCACCCCGGCGCGCCGACGCTGGGCTGGGAACGCTTCGCCGCGCTCGCCGCGGCAAGCCCCATCCCGGTGTATGCGCTCGGCGGGCTGGTCACGGACGACCTGGCCACGGCCAGCGCGCACGGCGCGCACGGCGTGGCGCTGTTGCGCGGGGCCTGGACGGGAGGGCCGATGCGGTGAACGCGCTCGTCTTCTTCGTGATCCTCGCGCTCTACGGCGGCATCCAGGCGTATTTCGCGCACAAGGTCGTGGCCGCGTTCACGCTCGCCGCGCCGGGCGCCACGATGCTCTACGGCTTTGCCGTGCTGATGACCGTGGGGCCGCTCGTGCACTGGTGGCTGGCGCGTGGCGAGGCCATGCACATCCCGGCCGTGGTCAGCGCATGGCTCGTGTTCGGCTGGATGGGGTTTTCCTTCCTGTTTTTCTGGATCGGCGTCGCTTTCGACGGCTGGGCTTTGCTCGCACGCCACGCGGCGCTGCCGATGCTCGCCGCCAAGCCCGCGCTGGCGCTCGCTGCGGCGCTCGCCGGGGCGCTGTGGCTGGTCGGCTTCTATGCCGCCTGGCACCCGCGTGTCGAACGCGTCACGCTGCATTCGGCCAAGCTCGCGCCGGGCACGCGGCTGCGCATCGCGCAGATCTCCGACCTGCACCTCGGGGTGTTGATCGGCGCGCGCCGGCTGGAGCGCGTGCTCGACACGGTGCGTGCGCTCGACCCCGACATGCTGGTGTCGACCGGCGACCTGGTCGATGCCGAGGCGCATTTCGTCGATGGCCTGTCGGCGCGTTTCGCGGCGTATCGGCCGGCGCTCGGCAAATTTGCCGTCACCGGCAACCACGAGCGCTACGTGGGGCTGCGGCACGCGCTCGATTTCCACCAGCGTTCCGGCTTCACCGTATTGCGCGGGCAAGCTGTGGACGTCGCGCCCGGCGTCACGCTCGCCGGCGTCGACGATCCCGCGGTTCGGCCGGACGACGGCAACGAACAGCGCCTGCTGGCGGCGTTGCCGGCCGACCGTTTCGTCGTGCTGCTGAAACACCAGCCGCTGGTGTCGCCCGGTGCACGCTTCGACCTGCAACTGTCGGGACATACGCATCGCGGGCAGATTTTTCCCTTCGGCCTGCTGGTGCGCCTGCGCTATCCGATGCTCGCCGGGCGCCACGCGCTGGCAAACGGCGGCGTGCTGTACGTGAGCCGCGGCACCGGCACGTGGGGGCCGCCGATCCGCATCCTCGCGCCCGCGGAAATCACGCTGATCGAAATCCTGCCCGCCGCTGGCGGGCGCTGAAACGGGCCCGTCACCGGCGCCGGGTATAATCCTGGAAACTCCAGTCGACCGCTTCCTTGGTCTTGAAAGACCGATGAAAACAACGTCTCATGCCCTCGCCAGCGTTCATCTGGAGCGTGCACCCGCTCGGCGCACTCGGGCGCGTCCAACCGAGGGCTTTCGGATACCTGGCGCGCAATTTGCTGGTCATTGCCGGCACGCATCCCCGATCCCATGAATGCCATGCTCGACATCGTCATCCTCGCCGCCGGCCGCGGCACGCGCATGTTCTCGGCGCGCCCCAAGGTTCTGCACAAGCTCGCCGGCAGGCCGCTGCTCGGTCACGTCGTCGCCGCCGCGCGCGCGCTCGACGCGGCGAAGATCGTCGTCGTCTACGGCTACGGCGGCGACGCGGTGCCGCAGGCGTTCGCTGACGAGAACCTGACGTTCGTGCTGCAGGCCGAACAGCAGGGCACCGGCCACGCGATGCTGCAGGCCATGCCGGTGCTCGACGACGCGGGCGTGACGCTGGTGCTGTACGGCGACGTGCCGCTCATCCGGCCCGACACGCTGCGCCCGCTCATCGCCGCCGCGCAGGCCGGCAGCCTCGGTCTGCTGACCGTGACCCTGCCGCACCCGGACGGTTACGGGCGCATCGTGCGCGACGCGGCAGGGCGCGTGGCGGGCATCGTCGAACACAAGGATGCGACGCCGCAGCAGCGCGCCATCCAGGAGGTCAACACCGGCATACTGGCCGCGCCCACCGGCCTGCTGCGGCGCTGGCTGGCGACGCTGCGCAACGACAACGCGCAGGGCGAGTACTACCTGACCGACATCGTCGCCCGCGCGGTGGCCGACGGGGTCGCGGTGGAAACCTTTCAGCCGGCAAATGACTGGGAAGTGATGGGCGTCAACAGCCGTGCGCAGCTCGCCGAGCTCGAACGCATCCATCAGCATCGCGTTGCCGATGCGCTGATGGCGCGCGGCGTGGCGCTGGCCGATCCCGCGCGCATCGACGTGCGCGGCACCCTGGTGTGCGGCCGCGACGTGTCGATCGACGTCAACTGCGTCTTCGAAGGCGAGGTACGCCTGGGCGACGACGTGGAAATCGGCGCCAATTGCGTGCTGCGCAACGTGGAAGTCGCCGCCGGCACGCGCATCGACGCCTTCACCCTCATCGACGACGCCGTCATCGGCGAGGGCGGACGGCTCGGGCCGTTCTCCCGCATCCGCCCCGGCACCCGGCTGGCGCGCGACGTCCATGTCGGCAACTTCGTGGAAATCAAGAACAGCCGCGTCGGTGCCGGCTCCAAGATCAACCATCTCGCCTACATCGGCGATACCGACATGGGCGAGCGCGTGAACATCGGTGCGGGAACGATCACCTGCAACTACGACGGGGCGAACAAGCATCGCACCGTGATCGAGGACGACGTATTCGTCGGCTCGGACACCCAGCTCGTCGCGCCGGTCACGGTCGGACGCGGTGCCACGCTCGGCGCCGGCACCACGCTCACGCGCGACGCGCCGCCGGGCGAACTCACCCTGTCGCGGGCCAGGCAGGTGACGATTGCCGGCTGGAAGCGGCCGGTCAAACAGAAAAAAGGGAGTTGAACCATGTGTGGCATCGTCGGCGCGGTCGCGCAGCGCAACGTCGTTCCCATCCTGCTCGAAGGGCTTCGCCGCCTGGAGTACCGCGGCTATGACTCGGCGGGCCTGGTCACCATCAACGGCGGCCTGCAGCGCGTGCGCAGCGTCGGCCGCGTCGCCGCGCTCGCCGAGGAATGCAGCCGCCAGCAGGTGCATGGCCACCTGGGGATCGCCCACACGCGCTGGGCCACCCACGGCGCGCCGTCCGAGGCCAATGCGCATCCGCACGTCAGCGGCGGCCTGGCGGTGGTCCACAACGGCATCATCGAAAACCACGAGGCCTTGCGCGCGCGGTTGAGCGGCCTGGGCTACGTGTTCGTCTCGGAAACCGACACCGAGGTCATCGCCCACCTGATCCATTTTCATTTCCGCCAGAGCAAGGACCTGCTCGCCGCGACCCGCGCCGCGGTGGCCGAGCTCGCCGGCGCTTACGCCATCGGCGTTATCAGTGCGGATGCGCCGCACCGCCTGGTGTGCGCGCGGCGCGGCAGCCCGCTGTTGATCGGCCTCGGCATCGAGGAAAACTTCATCGCCTCGGACCTGTCGGCCGTGCTGCCGGTCACCCAGCGCGTGATCTATCTGGAAGACGGTGACGTCGCCGACATCGGACTCCTCGAGATCGCGGTCTATGACGCGGCAGGCGAGCCGGTCACGCGCGGCGTGCACGTCTCGGAGCTGTCGGCGGACATGGCGGAGCTCGGCCCCTATCGCCACTTCATGCAGAAGGAGATCCACGAGCAGCCGCGCGCGCTCGCCGACACGCTGGCGATCGCCGCAGCCGCCGACGCGGTGCTGCCCGAGTGGTTCGGCGCCGACGCCCCCGCGCTGCTCGACAAGGTGCGCGCGGTGACTTTCCTGGCCTGCGGGACGAGCTACCACGCCGCCAAGGTGGCGACCTACTGGCTGGAAGAGATCGCCGGCATCCCGGCGCGCGCCGAGATCGCCAGCGAGTACCGCTACCGCACCTCGGTGCCCAATCCCGACGCGCTCGTCGTCACCATCTCGCAATCCGGCGAGACCGCCGACACGCTCGCCGCGCTCGACCACGCCAAGGCGCTCGGCCACGACAAGACGCTGACGATCTGCAACGTGCCGGAGTCGGCACTGACGCGCGCGTCGCGGCTCAAGTTCCTGACCCGCGCCGGGCCGGAAATCGGCGTCGCGTCGACCAAGGCCTTCACCACCCAGCTCGCCGGCCTGTTCCTGCTGACGCTGGTTCTCGCCAAGCTGCGCGGGCATCTCGCGCCTTTGCAGGAAGCCGCCTATCTTGCCGCGCTGCGCGGGCTGCCGCACAAGGTCAACGACGTCCTTGCGCTCGAACCGGCGGTCGAGCTGTGGGCGGAACGCTTCGCCGACCGCCATCACGCGCTGTTCCTCGGGCGTGGCGTGCACTACCCGATCGCGCTCGAGGGCGCGTTGAAACTCAAGGAAATCTCCTACATCCACGCCGAGGCCTATCCGGCCGGCGAGCTCAAGCACGGGCCGCTGGCGCTGGTCGACAAGGAAATGCCGGTCGTCGCCATCGCCCCCAACGACCAGCTGCTGGAGAAGCTCAAGTCCAACCTGCAGGAAGTGCGCGCGCGCGGCGGCGAGCTGTACGTGTTTGCGGACGGCGATGTCGCGATCGACGCATCCGAATTCGTCCACCTCATCAAACTGCCCGGCGGCCACAACGGCGCGCTTTCGCCGATCCTCCACACCATCCCGCTGCAGCTCCTCGCCTACCACGCCGCATTGCAGAAGGGCACCGACGTGGACAAGCCGCGCAATCTCGCCAAATCGGTGACGGTGGAATAGTGCCGCGCCGGTGCGCGTCAGGGCTCCGCTTCGCCGGGTGGCTGGCGTTGCCAGATGAGCGCGCCGTCCTGCCAGACTTCGCGCACGCGGTGGAAAGGAATGCTGTGCGCCACCCCGGCGTCGTCGACGCAGTCGAAGCACTGCGGGTTGTCGGCGTCCCAGGTGATGTCGGCGAGGTCGACGTGGAGGACCTTGCGCGCCACCCGATCCCAGTAGCCGATGACGAAGCGGTGACCCGCGAGTCGCGGGTCCCAGCGGATGCGCGCGAGCAGCGCGTGGATCGGCATCACGGCGGCGTTGCGGTGCGGCCGGCTCAATGCCGCCTGTGGTCTTCCTTGAGCGCGAGCGTGGCGACCTGCACGCGATTCTTCAGGCCGAGTTTTTCCATGATGTTGCGCAGGTGATTGCGCACGGTGTTTTCCGACAGGCCGAGCTTGTAGGCGATGACCTTGTTGGAGTGACCTTCCTTGACGTGTTCGACGATCTGCATCTCGCGTGCGGTGAGTGCCGCCAGCGCGCCGCTGGGCACTTCGCCGCGCGCCATGCGGCGCATGACGCTGAGCGGGAAGCTGCTCTGTCCTTCGCACACGCTGCGGATCGCGGCGACCACTTCGGCCGGTTCGCTGGATTTCACCACATAGCCGTCGACCCCGGCGGCGACCGCCTGCGAGATTTCTTCCTCGGTGTCGGCGATGGTCAGCATGATGACCTTGATGCCGGCGTCGCGCAGGTCGGATACCAGGTCGAGGCCGTCGGCGTCCGGCAGCGAGCGGTCGAGCAGCGCCGCGTCGGCGCGGTTGCCGGCCGCGAGCCAGGCCGCGAGTTCCGCGGCGTTGGCGAACTCGCCGGTGAGCGTCATGTTCTCGGCCCGGCTGATGTAGCCGGCGACGCCCATGCGCAGCAGCGGGTGGTCGTCGATGAGGATGATCTTCAGAGGGCTGGACATCGTTGCTCCGCGTTTTTTTCGGGTCGGCCGCTGTATCTGAGACCGTGGCTGCGCGCCGGCGTTCGCGGCCGCGCGCGACCCGCCTATTTCTTCTTGTGGGTCTTCTTGCCGCGACGCTCGTTCCGCGCCTTGGCGATGAGCTGGTCGAGCACCTCGAAGAGCCGCGCTTCGCTGCCGGTCAGCGATTCGGACGTCGCGTACTTGCCGTCGATGACGAAAGACGGCACACCGTTGATGTCGTAGGTGCGCGCGAGCAGCGCGCCCTGGGTGGCGCGCGACTGGGTGGAGAAGGACTTGTAGGCGCTCTCGAACCGGGCGCGATCCACGCCCTGTTTTGCGATCCAGTCGAACAGGACCGCTTCGTCGTTGAGGTTGAGATTGTCGACGTGATAGGCGTCGAACACCTTGTCGTGCAGGCGGTCGATCAGGCCCAGGTCCTGCAGCGCGTAGTAGATCTTCGCGCCGGGCATCCAGTCGTCGCGGAACACGGCAGGGACACGGCGCACGGCGGCGTCGTGCGGCAGTTTCTTGAGCCAGGCGTTGAGGCCGGGCTCGAGCCGGTAGCAATGCGGACAGCGGTACCAGAAGAACTCCAGCACCTCGATCTTGTTGCCCGTCGCCACCGGCTGGGCGACTTTGACGCGGGTGTAATCCTTGCCTTCGACCGCGGGGGCGGGTGCGGCGAGCGCCGTGGCCGCGAGCGTGGCCGACAGGGCCAGTGCGAACAGATGTTTGAGCATGTTGCGACTCCTTGGGTTACGGGGATTCCTTGACCAGATTGGCCGGGATGTTGTTCTGCGTGAGCAGCAGCCGGGTGGCGTAGAGCGCGTCGAGGGACGGAAACGGACCGACGCGCACGCGGTGCATCACGCCCTTGTCCGGAATCTCGGCGGTCTGGATCTGCGCTTCGACGCCGATGAGGGCGAGTTGGGCCTTGAGGTTGTCGGCCTCGGCGGCGTTCTGGAACGCGCCGGCCTGCAGGTAATAGCGCGGCGCCTGCGGCGTGGCCGGTTTGGTCGGCGGCGGCGGGACGGCGTCGTTGCTCGGCAGGACCTTGTAGAAATCGAAGCTCGGTGCCGGTTCGGGCGCGGCGGGCGGCGGGCTGGGCGCCTGCGTGACCGGCCGCGACGGTGCTGCCGCCGGGTGCGAGGGTTCGGCGGTCTTGAACGGCTTGCTGTCTTTGAACCACAGCGCCAGACCGCCGGCGATGAGAAGGCCGAGGACTAAGCCGATGAGGATGCCGCTCACGATCGAACGTGACGCGCCGCGCGCGGCGGGGGCGGGCTTTGCCATGGTTACATCTGCTCCGGTGCCGACACACCCAAGAGCCCGAGGCCGTTGGCGATGACCTGACGCACGGCGTCGGCCAGCGCCAGGCGCGCGTGGCGCGTGGCGAGGTCGTCGACGAGGAATTTCTCGGCGTTGTACCAGGCGTGCAGGTCCGCGGCGAGGTCCTTGAGGTAGTAGGCGATGAGGTGCGGCGCCAGTTCCGTGGCCGCGCTGGCGACGATCTCGGGGTAGTCGGCCAGACGCTTCATCACCGCGAGTTCGTGGGTGCCCGTGAGACGGGTGAGGTCGGCACCGGCGAGCGTTTCGCGCTCGCCGCCCCATTCGGCGAACACGCTCATCAGCCGGGCGTGGGCATACTGGATGTAGTACACCGGGTTTTCGTTGCTCTGCGATTTCGCGAGATCGAGGTCGAAATCCAGGTGCTGGTCGGATTTGCGCAGCACGTAGAAGAAGCGGGCGGCGTCGTTGCCGACTTCCTCGCGCAGTTCGCGCAGGGTGACGAAGGATCCGGAGCGCGTTGACATCTGCACCTTCTGCCCGCCGCGGTACAGCACCGCGAACTGCACCAGCGCGACGACCAGCCGGTCGGCATCGAGATCCAGCGCGCCGAGCGCCGCGCGCACGCGCGGGATGTAGCCGTGGTGGTCGGCGCCCCATACGTCGATCGCGGTATCGAAGCCGCGCTCGAACTTGTTGAGGTGATAGGCGATGTCGGATGCGAAGTAGGTGAATTCGCCGTTGGCGCGGCGGACCACGCGATCCTTCTCGTCGCCGAAGTGTGTGGAGCGGAACCAGAGCGCGCCGTCCTGCTCGTAGAGATGGCCGGCGGCCTCGAGGCGCGCGACCGCCAGCGCCACCTCGCCGGTGTCGAACAGGCTCTTTTCGGAAAACCAGGTGTCGAACGTAACGCCGAATTCGGCCAGATCGTGGCGACAGTCGGCGAGCTGCTCGTTGAGCACGAAGCCGTGGAAGTAGGCGTAATCGAGGTCGAGGAGACGCTTGGCGGCGGCGATCAGGCCGTCGAGATGCGCCTCGTTCTGGCGCACCGCCTCGGGGTCGCCGCCGGCCACGCGTGCGTCGTCGGGGCGCGGCGGCACGCCCTCGAGCACGCTCGCGGCGTCGCGCACGTAGCGCGCGCCGTGTTCGTCGCGGATGGTCCGGGCCATGACGCGCACGTACTCGCCCTGGTAGCCGTTGGACGGAAAGGGGATGGCGACACCGAAACTTTCCAGATAGCGCAGCCAGGTCGAGGTGGCGAGGATGTCCATCTGCCGGCCGGCATCGTTGACGTAGTACTCGCGCGACACGGCATGGCCGGTCGCTTCGAGGACGTTGGCAAGCGTCGCGCCGAACGCCGCGCCACGGCCGTGGCCGACGTGCAGCGGGCCGGTCGGGTTGGCCGAGACGAATTCGACCAGCACGCGTCTGCCGGCACCGATCGCGCAGCGTCCATAGGCGTCGCCCGCCGCGCGCACGCGGCTCACGGTCGCGGCCCAGGCCGCGGGGAACAGGTGGAAATTGATGAACCCTGCCCCGGCCACCTCGGCGCGCGCGATGAGGCCGGACGCGGGCAGGGCGTCGATGATCGCCTGCGCGAGCTCGCGCGGGTTGCGTCGCAGGGGCTTGGCGAGCTGCATCGCGGCGTTGCTGGAAAAGTCCCCGTGCGCGGGGTTCTTCGGCCGTTCGAGCGTGATGTCGATGCAGGTGTCCGGGGCGACGGTGGCGATGGCATCGGCGAGCTGGGCGGCGATGCGGTCTTTGAGCGAAAGGGTCGTGGGCATGATCGGATGCGGGAATGACCGCCGATTATAAGCGCCGCTGTCGGGGCTTCAAAATTCGAGCGGATCGACGTCCAGCGACCAGCGCGCGATGCGCGGGCGGATCGCTTCGATGCGCGTCCGCCATTCGGCGAGGAAAACGCGCAGCGCGGCGCGCGAGGCGGACTGCACGAGGAGCTGCGCGCGGTGCAGGCTGGCGACGCGCGCCATCGGCGCCGGGGTCGGGTCGAACACGCGCACGCCGTCGACCGCCGGCGCCACACCGGCGGCCGCGCGTAGGAAGGCCATGGCGGCGTCCATGTGCACGGCCTCGGCGCGTACCAGTGCCTGGCGGCTGAAGGGGGGCAGGTCGAGACGGCGGCGCTCGGCCAGGAGTTCGCGGGCGAAGGCGGGGTAATCGTGGCGCTGCAGGTGGCGAAACAGCGGATGATCGGGAAACGCCGTCTGCACCAGCACGCGGCCCGGCTTGTCCGCGCGTCCGGCGCGTCCGGCGACCTGTATGAGCTGCGCGAACAGGCGTTCGGTGGCGCGGAAATCCGGGCTGTAGAGCGCGCCGTCGGTGTCGAGGACGACGGCCAGCGTCATGTTCGGGAAGTCGTGGCCCTTGGCGAGCATCTGGGTGCCGACGAGGATGTCGGTGTGGCCGCCACGCACCGCGGCGCCGAGTTCGGCCCAGGCGCGCGGGCGCATGCTGTCGCGGTCGATGCGCCGGATGCGCGCGGTCGGCAGCAGGGCGCCGAGGGTCTCTTCGAGGCGCTGGGTGCCATGGCCCAGGGCCTTGAGGTCGGGCTCGCCGCAGTCCGGGCAGGCCGCGGGCACGCGCGTCTCGTAACCGCAATGGTGGCATTTCAGGCGCGCGCGGGCGCGGTGCAGGACCAGCCGCGCCGAGCACCGCGGGCAGGGCGAGACCCAGGCGCACGAAGGGCAGTACAGCACCGGTGCATAGCCGCGGCGGTTGAGGAATACCAGGCTCTGTTCGCCGCGTGCCAGGCACGCGCCCAGCGCCGCGACGACCGGCCGGCTGACACCGTTTTCGAGCGGCAAGTGGCGGGTGTCGACGAGTTCGATGTCCGGCAGGCGCGCTGCGGGGTTCGCCCGCTGGGTCAGCGGGATCAGGCGGTAGCGCCCCGAAAGCGCATGGGCGTAGCTTTCCAGGGCGGGGGTCGCCGACCCGAGGACGATGGGGACGCCGCGCTGCTTGGCGCGCGTGACCGCCACGTCGCGCGCCGAATAGCGCAGGCCCTCGTTCTGCTTGAACGAGGCGTCGTGCTCTTCGTCGACCACGATCAGCCCCAGCCGCGGCAGCGGCGCGAACACCGCCAGACGCGTGCCGAGCACGAGGTCGCAGGACGTTGCGGCAAGCCAGTTCTCCGTCCGGTCGGCGGCGGTGAGCCCGCTGTGCAGGGTGACGATGCGACGGCCGGGAAAACGCGCGCGGAAGTGGTCTTCGAGCTGGGGGGTGAGGGCGATCTCGGGGATCAGCACCAGGGCCTGCCGGGCCCGCGCGAGCGTCGCCTCGATGAGGCGCAGGTAGACCTCGGTCTTGCCGCTGCCCGTGACGCCGTGCAGCAGGTGGACGGCAAAGTGGTCGAGCTGCGGCAGGAGCGTGTCGAGCGCTGCCTGCTGCTCGAGCGTCGGCGCGGCCGCGGCGCCTGCTGCGGGGACGGCCGCCGCGACCGGTGGCGCGTGACTTTCCCAGCGCGCCCAGCCGGCTTCGACCAGTGCCTGCGCGTGCCGGCCGTGGCGCGCCGCGCGCACGGCGTCGCGGTGCAGCGCGCCGGCGAGCCTGAGCGCATCGAGCAGGCTGCGCTGCCCATGTGCGCGGCGCGCCGGCTGGGCCGTGCTGCCCGCTGCGGTCAGCGTGAGCCAGGGCGTGGCAGCGCGAAACGGGCGCGCTTCGCGCAGTCGCGGCGGCAGCGTGGCCAGCACGATCGGCCCCAGCGGGTAGTGGTAGTAGTCGGCGCAGAAGCGCGCGAGCGCGAGTGTTTCCCGGTCGACGGGCGGTCGGTCGTCGAGCCGGCGCAGCACCGTTTTGAGCTTGTCCGGCGCGAGCGGCGATTCGCCGCCGGTCTCGATCACCACGCCCACCTGGCAGCCGCGGCCGAAAGGCACTTCGACGAGGTCGCCGGCGCCGAGCCGCAGCGCCGCCGGCACGCGGTAGTCGAACAGGCGGTCGAGCGGCGTATCGAGGGCGATACGGGCGATATGCGGCATCGCTTAGCAGGGGTTCTTGCCGGCGGTTTTGCAAACCATGCCTAAGCCGATGGACGAAAAGGGAAAATGCCAGCTATCCCCGAAACATGTGGATAATTTTGTGAATATCCTTTTGCCGAGGGC
>Ga0272446_1001536_pt1 | contig 33446 bp, 32 predicted proteins | sample YNPCB0061_FD_194587 | JGI IMG/M metagenome (GOLD analysis project Ga0272446, IMG submission 194587) | Hot spring microbial mat communities from Yellowstone National Park, WY, United States - YNP-CB-006-1 | ecosystem: Environmental > Aquatic > Thermal springs > Hot (42-90C) > Sediment | place...
ATTGGAAAGGGCTACCCTCGAGTGTGAAATATCACCTATGATAGCCACTTTCTTTCCTCTGATTTCGCCCAATTTTTCACGCATGGAAAAAGCATCTAATAAGGCTTGCGTTGGGTGTTCGTGTGTACCGTCCCCTGCATTGATGATGTTGGCTTGAATGTGCCTGGCTAAAAAATGAGGTGCGCCCGGACTGGCATGCCGCATGACTATCATATCTACTTTCATTGCCAAAATATTATTGACCGTATCCAAAAGTGTTTCTCCCTTTTTTACTGAACTGCTCGAAGCAGAAAAATTGATAACATCAGCAGACAGTCGCTTTTCGGCTAACTCAAAAGAAAGTCGGGTACGAGTAGAATTTTCAAAGAAAACATTGGCAATAGTCATATCGCGTAGCGAAGGAACTTTTTTGATAGGACGATTGATGACCTCCTTGAAAGTGCTTGCTGTTTCCAAAATAAGTTCTATATCCTTTAGAGTAAGGTCTTTGATTCCAAGTAAGTGATTTACAGAAAGCATAATTGATAAGAATTTTTTTGATAAATCACCTGCAAAGGTAGGATAAAAATAAAAAATTGTAATTTATCTGATTGAAATTTAAAGACAAATCGTTATAATAGCAGGCGTAAAAGTTCAAATTTACTTATGTAGCTGTACAAAATTGAATCTCCTATGAGCAGTATTGCCAAAAAAAAAGAATTAAATCATGTAAAAAAATATCAATTAATTGTCTTTAAATTAGAGGGACAGGAATATGCTTTATTCATAGACCAGATTAAGGAAGTAGTCGTTACTCCTCCACTTACGCCTGTACCCCTCACCCCCTCTTACATCAGAGGAGTAGCTAATGTGAGAGGAGAAATTTTGGCGATGATAGACTTGGGAGAACGATTTGGGTTAAAAAAGCAAGACCAAGAATCAACCCTTAAAAAGTGGAGCTTTACCTTGGTTATTGCAGATGAGGAGAAAAAAATGGGGCTACTCGTAGAGGAACTGCCTCAGACGCTTAACGTATTGGAAACGGACATGATACAGCCCTCGCTTATCTATCAGACCGAAGAGGAGAAAAATTATATCCAATCTATTGTAAGGCTACAAACAAAGGAAAATACGCAAAGACTAATCATCGTTATAGATTTAAACAAGATTATTTTGAAAGAGGAAGTAAACACTACAATCAATAGTTTGTGAAATCTAATAAATTTATAAAATCTAAACAAAACCATTCAATATGAGCAAAAAAGTCCTAATAGTAGATGATTCTTTGTATATGCGTACTATTATCAAAGATGCTTTAAGCGAGGCGGGTTACGAAATTATTGGGCAGGCGGCTAACGGAGAATCAGCGATAGATATGGCTTTAGAACTCCAACCTGACATCATTACCTTAGACAATATTTTGCCTGATATGCTGGGGTTAGATATTCTAAGAACTTTGAAAGGTGAAGGTTTAGCCTCTAAAATACTGATGATTAGTGCTGTCGGACAGCAATCTGTCATAGAAGAAGGATTAAAACTCGGCGCGGAGAATTACATAGTCAAGCCGTTTTCCTCAGAACAACTCTTGGAGGCAGTCAAAAAGCTATCCTAAAATCTATGGTAGCCAAAGGTTCTAAACTGATTCGGGTACTGGTGGTGGACGACTCAAGCTTTATGCGTCTGATAATCAGTGATATTTTACAGCAAGATAGTCAAATTATAGTAGTAGAAACGGCAAAAGATGGGCAGGAAGCCTATCAGAAAACTTTGGCTCTTAAACCTGATGTGGTTGTGCTGGATATAGTCATGCAAGACTATGATGGCTTATATGCTATTAAAAAAATCATGCAAGAAATTCCTACGCCTATTATCATCCTAAGTGCCGAAGGAAATGTACACCCAGAAGTAGTAGTAGAAGCCTTAAATGCAGGAGCGGTAAGTTTTGTAAACAAACCCAGAGGTATATTACAGTCCAAAATTAGAGAAATAGAGCATTTACTCATAGAAAAAGTCAAAATCGCTGCCCAAATACCTTCTAACAAACTTACCCGTTACCCAAGAGGTACGAATAACTATCCTCATACTTTTGATAATCAGTCCATTTATGAAATAGTAGTCATAGGCGCCTCTACCGGCGGTACAGGAGCGGTAGAGCATATCTTGCTTAATCTTCCCAGTAATTTTCCTTTACCAATACTAATCGCTCAGCATATTCCAGAAAAGTTTGTTCATTCTTTTGCCCAAAGATTAGATAAGTTGGTAGCTCTTCATGTAAGAGTAGCTAATGAAAACGAATATTTGAAAGAGGGTAATGTATATATCGCTCCTTGCTATACCAATACAGAAATCAAAAAACACCTCCCTGCCCATAAACTTAGTCTTACCTTTACTACCCAACAATTTCCCCAACACAACAATCCCTCCATAGATTGTTTAATGCTGTCAGTTGCCAAAGTTTGTCAAAATAAAGCAATTGGCATTCTGCTAACAGGTATGGGCAGGGACGGGGCAAAAGGTTTAGCCGCTATGCACCAAGCGGGTGCTTTCACTATTGCCCAAGACGAAAAGACAAGCATTGTTTTTGGTATGCCCAAAGCCGCCATAGAAGAAGGAGGGGTAAATCAAGTATTACCTTTGAATGAGATAGCACAGTTTGTGGTAGGTTGCTTGTAAGGGGCTGATAATTAAGATTTTTCAAAGCATTAAAATCTCTGCTCATTAAGTATTTCTGCACTTCCATCTATGGTAATTTTACCTGTGCTTGTATCTATAATTTGAGTGAGTAGAATACCTCTATGCTTCTGATAATCAATTTCTTTGACCGTAATTATAGCTTCGTAAGCAGTATCTACAAACATAGGTCTTAGAAACTTCATCTCTTGGCGAAGGTAGATAGAACCTGTACCGGGAAACATAGTGCCTAAGATTTTAGAAAAAATACTTCCTCCTAAGAAGCCATGAATTATCGGCTTCTTGAATATAGTATTAGCTGCAAAGTCCCTGTCCCAATGCAAGGGATTACTGTCCCCAGAAACTTGTATGAAAAGATTGACCTGTTCTTGGGAAAAAGAAAAATTATGCTTGAAGATTTCTCCTACTTGGATAGTAAGTGTTGTGAGCATGTGAGATAGCGTATTTTTATAAAAATTGAATTATCTTTGAGTCAAAATTACTAAAATTCAATAAAGAACTATAAACAAAATCATGAAGATTTACACAAAAACAGGCGATAAAGGAGAAACTTCTTTGGTATATGGGACGAGAGTACGCAAAAATGATATGCGGATAGATAGCTATGGAACGGTAGATGAGCTAAATGCCTACATAGGTCTGCTGCGCGACCAAGCAGTCAATGAGAGGAGAAAAGACATTTTAAAAGAGGTGCAAGACCGACTGTTTACTATTGGGGCTTCTTTGGCTACCGAACCCAACAAAGACCGTAAAAAAATCCCTGATTTATATGAGTCTGATGTAGAACTGTTAGAAAAGGAAATGGACAAGATGGATGCAGAATTACCTGAACTGCGCCATTTTGTTTTACCGGGAGGGCATGAGTCCGTATCTTTCTGTCATGTAGCGCGTACCGTATGCCGTAGGGCAGAGCGGCTTTGTGTGGCACTAAGCCGTGAGGTAGAAGTTGATGACTTAATTATCAAATATTTGAATCGTCTTTCTGATTATTTATTTGTTTTATCGCGTAAAATGGCTCAAGAACTTCATGTAGAGGAGATAAAATGGATTCCAAGGGTGCATCAATAGCTATTTTTATTTTGACTGATTACAAATTATTATTTCTATGAACAATTTAAAAGTTTTCTTTGTATAAATATGAGATTGGTTGAAAGTCTAACTGTTCTTTAGCCAACTTTGATTTTTGTTTAGACTAAAAAATTTCAAATACAAATGGAAACCATCATTACTAAAAAAACCTCACTTTTGAGTGAAACCGAAAGCAAACTAAATAAGCAAGTCCGCATGGAAGGGCTGTCTGCTTTTTACTATCTCTCTATGGCTTCTTGGTGTGAAACCAGAGGTTATCTTGGCTCTGCTAAGTTTCTCTATGACCACTTTGAGGAGGAGAAAAAACACATGATGAAATTAATCAAGTATATTAATGAGGCAGGCGGACATGCTCTCGCCCCAGAGATTACCAATCTGAAATATGAATATAATTCTTTGAGAGACCTTTTTGAGCATGTGCTTGAGCATGAGATTGCTGTAAGCAGGGCTATTAATAACCTCACTGACTATTGTTTTAGCGTAAAAGACTTTGCTACTTTTACTTTCTTGCAGTGGTATGTAAGTGAGCAAAGAGAAGAAGAAAATGTGGCTCGCAGGATTTTAGAACTTTTTGATATTATTACCGAGCAGGGACAGGGAATTTGGGAAATAGACAAGCAAATAGGGAAATTAGCAGAAAAGATTGCCAAAGATTCTTACTGATTTGAGCAATTATTAAACCTATAAGGTCTTAGAAAACCTTATAGGTTATTATAAAATATAATGGTAAAATACACTATTTGTTAGCAAATTTTACTTTTTCACTTTTTTTCACTTCCTCCACAAAAGACTTAGAAGGTTTGAAAGCAGGAATGAAGTGTTCGGCTATTTCAATTCGCTGATTCTTAGATATATTCCTACCCACTTTCTTAGCACGCTTTTTATTGATGAAGCTGCCGAAGCCCCTAACATAGATGTTTTCACCTTCTACCATGTTGCTTTTCACTACCTTGAAGAACGCCTCAACTGTTGTTGAAACATCTTCTTTGCTGATGCCTGTTTTTTCAGCTATCTGAGCGATAATATCTGCCTTTGTCACGTTCTTAATAATTTAAGTTAAAAAAAATGGTTAATACTCTATAAATCAATCCATTTAATAATATTGCAAAGTTAAAACTGTATTTTTTATATACAAAAGTTTTAGCAGATATTTTTTTATAAATTTCAGAAAATCACGTAGGTAGCTTATAAGGTAAGTATTTCTCCACATTTTGTCCGTATCGGTGAATATCTCTTACTATGGTAGAGCTAATGTAAGCAAGTTCGGGCGAGGTAATAAGCAAAATCGTTTCTAATTCGGGGTATATGTTTTTGTTTATCTGGGCAATACTGTTCTCATACTCAAAATCTGTGGTATTGCGAAGACCACGAAGCAAATATTTTGCTCCTATTTTCTCAGCAAAACCTGCTGTCAGCCCTACAAAACTTTCTACTCTTACATTATCATATTCTTTGAAAGCCTCTTTGATGCAATGTATCATCGTTTCTATAGGAAAGTATCTTTGTTTTTGGCTATTATGCCCTATACCTATGACTACCTCATCGACAATCTGTCTGCCTCTTAGCACGATATCTTCGTGACCTTTGGTAAATGGGTCAAATGAGCCGGGAAATAACGCAATTTTTTTCATTTTGTTTTTTTATATTTACTATACCGTTAGCTAAGCCAAGCACCTGCACTAAGTAGGTCAAAAATAGAATGTATAGGCACTTCATCAAACTTGAATCCTATTGGTATATGTTTAGGCGGTTTACCAAAATTTACTTGTTTGACGTACTTGCGAATCTCTTGGGGGATAGTGTCTTTGTCTGACACGTCCCCATACAGCACGAGGGAGATGTCAGAAGGGAGTAGGGCTAATTTTTCAATAACAAGCAGAGAATAATAAATAAAATCCTTAGTAGAAAACATAGGAAAAGTGTTTAGAAAATGTAAATACCCCTGCTTAAATGATAGCAAAGTAAGTTTTTTCTCACTTATAAATGCGTATAAGTTTCTTGCTTCCAACTCATTAGATTCGGCAAGTACCCCCTGCAAGAAAGCACTGTTTTCATGTATGCAACTTACTTCTTGATAGGGATATTTACTTTTTACCCATCTCCAAATCTTCTGTTCAACAGCAAAAATACTTACTATTCTTTGCGAAGCATGAGAGAGATAATGAGCTTCTAATTGGTTAGTATTAAAGTTTGCATTGAGGCGCAGAAAATCTATGGCATTTTCTTTACTAAAAAATTCTTCGGGAACATAACAAAAAATAGGCAAGGTACTGACAAGAATTAATTTTTTCCAATACCCTGCGGCGATAAAAGCATGGTCTTTGTATATCTGTTCTAAAACCTGTATCAGTTCCACATTTTCACTTATTTCATATTGCTCATAGACCAAACATCGATGAGTAGAGGCATCAAAAACAGAAATGATAAACTGCTTAGCTGAAACTTTGAAACAAATCGCATACTTGTAAATTTCATCTATGCTAAATTTATCATCTTTGATAGACTTAATAACTTGATAATGTGTGCTTATTATTTCCAATCAATCAATTTGCGGTTATGAGTTTATCGTCTGTAGTTTATTGCTTTGGCAAACAACAAACTACAAACTTTTTTAAAATTACAAGATATTAGTCTTCCCAGTTGCCTGTGGTAGTAACTTCTTCTCTCGAGCCAAATCGCAGGAACTTGCGCTTTCTGTTTGCATTGCTTTCTTTTCTTGCAATATCTACTGGACAAGGGTCTATTACTTCTATAACATCTACTAATACATTTCCTTTCTTCAGCTTACCTGCATACAAGAGGAACTGACAGTCTTTGCAAGAGGCAGGTTTCTCAAAATCTTCTAAGTCGCAGGTAGGTACTCTGGAAATGTTATCAGGATTAAAACTTGGGTATTTATCTGGGGGGAAGAGGTATTTCTGAACATTCTCCCTACCAAGTGTATCATAAGTTACTCTTACGCTATCGCCCAAGTGCGACTGGTTGGCTGGTCTTTGAATGATTGTTTCTTTCTTTTCCACAATATAGATAGTCCCGTTTTTGATAAAATTAGTAAGGCTATCCCAATTACCGCAGTATCTTCCATTGCTTAGGAGAAACCACTTTTGTACTTCTCTAATTTCTTTTAAGCGCTCTATTACTTTTGCCTCTGTCTTTTTGATATTTTCTGTTGTGTCTATATTATCTTTGATACCTGCATAGAGCAAATATCCTAAAACAACGATGACAGGAACTAACGCCCATGTAATTATTGTAGTCTTTCTCATATTTTAACTTTTTTAAAGGTGCAATGATAAAAATTTTTAGTCCAAATACTATCAATGATTTAGTTTTTCTTGCCAATATTACAGTAGAAATATTGTTTTTGCAAACATAATGTAAAAACGATAACAAAAGATACAAATTAATACTTTTCCTTTGATTAAATTTTTGCTAATTCTGCTTTTAAAAAGTCTATGACATCAATTTGGTAAGGGTCGACGTTATTTTTGAGTGCCATATAATAGGAAACCCAGTCTGTAAGATGAATAAAGTAAAAGGTTTGTTCTACTAATGAGTTGCCCTCCAAATCTATTTCCAAAATGGTATCCGTCAGTTTTGCAAAAATTTCCTTACAAATTTTCATGCGTAAGTTCACACGAGGATTATTAAAAGTAGAATTGACCAGTACAACAGAGGAGTTTTGTAAAATCTTTTGAGGGTGTACCCAACCTACCAATTCATTGTGGTTCATTTCAGGGAACACATTGACATGACAAAACTGCTTAGCATTTTCGTTTATCTGTTGTTGGAAACGGATAGCAAGTGGATTCAAGTTATTATCTGTATAAATAATGGGAAGTCTGTTATGCAGTTGTTCTGCAATGTCTTCTGCCATTTGTTTGATGCTTTCCTTTTGCTGATGGATAAGGGTATAAGCGGCTTTGAGTTGGTGCCTGTAATTATTGCTGATAAGTTGATAGTGAATAAGCAAGTAAAGTTGTTGTATCAAAGAATAGCCCAAATATGCTCTTGGACAAGGTTCTTCTTGGGGCATTTTAGCAATATCGTATCCCTTAGAAAGAGCAATGCTATATAGTCTGCCTCCTGTGGTTACGCAAGCTACCTTAGCTCCTCTTACACCAGCCAAGGCTACCGCTGCCAAGGTTTCCTCTGTATTTCCTGAGTATGAAGAAGCAATCAGCAAGGTATGCTTATCTACGTATTTGGGAATTTCATAACTTTTTACTACTTCAATAGGAATTTCCAAGTCGTTGAAAACAAGTGATTTGGTAATGCTACCGCCAATCCCTGAACCTCCCAGACCAGAAATAACAATATTTCTAATCTCCTCCGCAGGGCGAGATACTTTGATATTTTCGCCAATTTGGATAGCGTTGTGTAGTTGTTGGTCAAATTCTGTGATAAGTTTCTCAATAAGGCTCATATTGGGCGGCGCAGGGTTTAAAAATTTTCACAATTCATGCTCTGACCTCAAATTTAATTTAAAAAAATATTTAAAAGCAAATCATAAAGGCAATTTTCTTTTGATAAAGAGGAAGGCTAAGATAAAAATTTGGTGGATTTTTATCAATTTATATCTTTTAGCATAATTTTGTGAGTATCCTCATAAGATATGATACTGTATTGCACTTATTCTGTTTATATTTGAGGCAAACAAATACCTTAATTACTACCCTGCTTATATTGCTAATTTCATAAATGATAAACCTCATTTTGTGGAAGTGATTCTTTAATTTAATAATAAAAATAAATGAAAAAAGTAGCTATCTTCTACCGTTTTTTACCTCAATATCGAGTCGATTTCTACAATAAACTACGAGAAAGCCTTGCTGAGGAGGGAATAGAGCTTTCTTTGATTTATGGAAAATCCATAGATGGCAATGCAGCAAAGAAAGATGAAGTGGATTTACCATGGGCTACTTATGTACAGCATAAAATTATAAAAATCGCAGGAGTGGACTTTATTTGGCAACCTTATTTGAAATACGTTAAAGGTAAAGATTTAGTTATTGTGGAACAGGCAAATAAACTCATTATTAACTATATACTTATTTTTTATCGCTACTTTGTTAAGTTTAAATTGGCACTGTGGGGGCATGGACGCAACATGCAAATTGATGAGCAAAGCTTAGCCAATAGATTTAAAAATAAGCTTATTACTGCTTGCGACTGGTGGTTTCCCTATACCGAAGGTGTGAAGCGGTACATAGTGAGTAAAGGTTTTGATGAAAGCAAAATTACAGTAGTACAAAATGCTATTGATACTGTAACTCTAAGTAAAGAGTATGATGCCTTGCCTCAAAGCCAAGTAGAAGAACTAAAAAGACAGTTAGGTATTGATTCTGAAAATATTGGCATTTATTGTGGAGGTATCTATGAGGAAAAGAGAATAGATTTTTTGATAGAAGCGTGTGACAAAATAAAAAAACAAATACCTGATTTTCATTTGATTGTTTTGGGTTCTGGGAAAGATGCGTTTAAAGTAAAAAATGCTCAGGCTACTCGTCCTTGGCTGCACTATTTGGGTGCTAAATTTGGAACGGAGCGAATCCCTTACTTTAAAATGTCCTCTGTATTTTTGATGCCAGGTTTGGTTGGTTTGGCTATTTTAGATTGCTTTGCTACTAAAACCCCTATGTTTACTACTACTTATCCTTACCACAGCCCTGAAATAGAATATTTGATGAATAATGAGAATGGTATTATTACCGAAAATAACATAGAGGCATACGTAAGCGGAGTAGTAAATGTATTGCAAGATAAAGCTAAATTAGCCAAATTAGTGCGGGGGTGTGAGCAAGCACGTACTGTTTATAATAATGAAAACATGGTAAATAATTTTAAGCATGGAATCTTGAAGTGTATAAATCAAAAATAAGACTTTTCTTCTAATTTTGATTATTCTTCTTCTGCACCTGATACTTATTCAAGTAGTGTAGCAAGATAGGATAAGAAAATACGGAAAGCAATAACATCAATGTCCCTGCAATAAAACCATTGGTCATAGTCTTGCCGTCTTCGGTAAGCATTAGAGCAAAAATAATCCCATAGACGGGAGTTAAGTTATTTACCAAAGAAACGGTAAAAGCGCTTATTGTTTTAATGATTTCTATAAAAACACTATAGGCATAAATAGAAAAAACAAACGCTAAGCCTAAAATCAATCCTACATCGCTCCAAGAGGGCTTCAACTGCCATTTTTCTATATGAATAAAATTAGCATAAATCAGCAAAAAAACCGTCATGCCTATCCAGCCTCCCAGCATTTGATAAAAAGTAACCACCATAGGTTTGTACTTTTTGCTGAGTTGGGAGGAGATAATAGTAAGTAAGGCACTGAAAAAAGAGCCAATAATGCCAAACAAAAGCCCGCGACTGTATTCAAAATCCGATTGGAAAATGACATAGACAGCTATAATAGCGTTAATACCTATAAGGCTTTGGAAAGGTTTAGTTTTGGTATTGAAAAAAGCGGGTTCTATAAAACTTATCCACAGCGAGCTTGTAGCCATACCTACCAAAGCTACTGAAACATTGCCTACTTTGACCGAAAGAAGCAAAAAACTCCAATACGCAGCGACCAACAAGCCACTCAAAAGCAATACAATAACCTCTTTGGTAGGCTGTATTACTTTTTCTTTCCTGATATATAAATATGTGCCTAAAATCAGAAATGCGGCAAACATTCTGTAAAAAACAATAATTTCATATTCTAATTTAATCTTATCTAAAATTAGAGGTAAGAAACTATTGAGCATAACAATAAAATGAAGTTTTAAATGGTCTTTGTGTATTTGCATTTTTTTTTTCTAACTTCACCTTGCAAAATAAATTTAATATAATGGGATTTCTATATTTTAAACTAAAAAAATTACTATTTTTTCTTGTTTTTAGTCTATTCCCTTTCTTACCTTGTGTAGCGCGTCATACACCTGTGGTTATTTCTGATGACTTTGAGCGGGAAAGAGTCGGCAAATATATGACCTATTATATAGAAAAAGAAGGAGAAAACCTATCTATTGAGGAAATTACTAAAAAACAATTTGATACCTTAGCATGTAAAAGCGCAATTCTAAATTTTACTTTTACCAATTCCCCACTATTTACCTCGCTAAAATCCATTTGGCTTAGGTTAGATGTACGCACACAATACCCGGATTCTACTAAAAAATTTCTTTTAGAAATCAAATCGCCCTTATTAGACCAGATTGAGTTTTATTATTTCCAAGATGGACAGTGGAAAGGGCAGGTTACAGGAGGTCATTATCCTGTACGCAAGCGAATGTTTGAGCATCGTACTTTCTTATTTGATATTCAGAATGGTAGCAACACACAACATACTTATTACCTCAAAATCACTACTTCTGACTTAATGATAGTGTACCCTATACTTTATGAAAGTAATATTTTCATCAAATATGCCATGAACGAGCAGGTAGCCTTTGGTATATTTTATGGCTTGCTTATTGCTTTATTGGGGTTCAACTTTATAGAATGGTGGTACATCCAGAGAGATTTCCTGTATCTACTTTTTCTCTGCCTGATACTCATAGGTTCTTTAATGCTAATCCGCATGAATGGATTTAGCTATGTTTATTTTTGGGTAGGAAATCATTGGTGGGAGGATAGGGCTTTACCCATTGCTATTAACTTATTCAATATTGTCATGGCGGCCTTTGGTCGGTATTTTTTTAGCATTAGACAGCAAAAGATAGTTTCAATAATTCTAATAACTAATTTACTATTAGGTGTTTTATTCTTAATTATGACTATCCTGTTTCCTACTTTTGAGGTCAGTACACTAAGTATTGCCTTAGCGATATTGTGCGTATGCGAAATCTTTGTTATTGGAATTTGTGAAACCCTTAAAGGAGAGCGGGAAAATAAGTTTTTTGTAACAGGAGCATATCTATTTTTTATTGGTGTGGTGCTTTCCTTTTTCAGACTATTTGATGTTATTGAAACAGGGTCTTTATTAGGTAGTTATGGAATTGAGATAGGTTTTTTGGCTTTTGTCATACTTACCACTGTTTCCTTGAAATTGCGAAAAAATTACCAAAACGTTCAGTAATCTTGTGCATATTTTATCTTTGTTAAAAAAATAATCTCACATCTTTACGTATGAAAATAGGCATCTTCTTTGGCGGGCAGCCGCGCGAACGCGAAATCTCTTTTGCAGGTGGAAAAACTGTGTTTGAAAATATTGATAAATCGCTTTTTACTCCCGTGCCTATCTTTGTGGATAGTCTGGGAAACTTTATTCTGATAGACAAACAGTATCTTTATAAAAACGAAATTCGTGAATTTTTCCCTCCACCTGCCCTGGTACAGGACAGGACTTACAGTGTGTATGTAGAGTCTGCTATCGCCACAGAAGATATAGACATTAACGAGATGATTAGTGCCATAGGCAAGAAAATAGAGCCACAGGAGTTTAAAAATTATTTTGATATAGCCTTTATCGCTATGCACGGTCCTCAGTTGGAGGACGGAGCCTTCCAAGGCTTATTAGAATGGTACGGTATCCCCTACACCAACTCTGGGCTAATGGGTTCTGCAATTGGTATAGATAAAATCGCTCAAAATCAATTCATTGAATTGGTCTTACGACAAGGCAAAAAAAGCTATACCCTTACTCGACTGCATTGGCAAAAAGTAGATAAATTGGCTCTTTTTCAAAAATTGATAGGTGAAATAGGGCTTCCCTTAGTAATTAAAGCACCTCATCAGGGTTCTTCTATTGGAGTAAGCATTGTTAAAGAAAACGATTTTCATGCCTTTGTGAAAGCGGTGAACCAATGTCTTTTTATTCAATCTATTAGTAAAAAAGAGTGGCTCAAATTAGATGAAAAAAGCAAAGTCCAATATTTGCAAAAACTTACTAACGTCAATGAAGGAATAGGTATGCCTGTGATTTTGGCACTGAGCGAAAGCATAGAAGATGAACTCAATGGGCATCTTTGCTATCACCCCCAAGAGGTCAGAGAACGTTTAGATTTTCATTTTAGATTTGGAGATGAGGATATGTACATGATTTCTGCGGAAAGCGAAACCCAAGTGTTGATAGAGAACTATATCAAAGGTAAGGAGTTTTCGTGTGGCGTTATCCAAGACGAAGAAGGCAATCCTATCGCCTTGCCCCCCACGGAAATTATCGTCGGAGAAACCTTTGACTTCAACTCTAAGTACCAAGCAGGAGGAAGTCGGAAGCGATTGCCAATGGAGGCAAGTTTAGACGAGCTTTTGCAAGTTCAGGCTAAATGCAGTGAAGTTTTCAAACAACTCCAATTCAAAGTCTGTACGCGCATAGACGGTTTCTTATCAGAGGATAGCCAAATCTTTTTGCATGACCCTAATACCATTCCCGGAATGTCTCCTACTTCTTTGGTATTCAAACAGTTTGCAGAAATCGGCTTGAACCCTACCCAAACGATTACCTACCTAATTCGTGCTTCTTTACAAGCGCGCTTAGAAACAGGAAAAAATACGCATCATTTTTGGAAATTATTTGTTGAATTAGATAAAAATATCGACAAACAGCACGCCGAGCGGGAGAAGTTGCCTAAAATAGCATTACTTTTTGGTGGATTTAGCAACCCGCAAGCAAGTCTGCTCAAAGTGCGCAAGGAATATGCTAAGATAGCCTCCTCAGCGAAGGCTGTCCCTATTTTACTCTACTTAACAGGAACTCCTGAAATATCAGCGCATTATCTTTTCCCATTCAATTTGCTTTTCAAAGAAGATATTGTAGAAATCAATCAGGCGCTTTTAGCAGACAAGCATCCGCTCATTGTAGAAACCATGAGAAATGCAAAATCAATCACCAAAAAATATGCAGGAGAAATATTGCCCAAAGCAGAACTTATTAATTATCATGCGTTTATTAAAACGGTTGATGAAGTGATAGATTTAACAATTTAAACCCGCATAACGTTATGTTTTTATGGTAAAAAAAGCATTGCAATATATTCTTTGGACAATCGCTTTACTCTTATTAGTTATTACGGGATTTGCTATATGGCATTGGCATAGCGATATTCCTAAGGCTGTATTAAGAGAAAAGTATGCTCCGTTCCCTTCACGCTTCATTGATGTCAAAGGCATGGAGGTACATTTTAGAGATGAAGTAGGCAGTTGTGATTCACTTCCCTTAGTATTACTGCATGGCACTGGAGCAAGCCTGCACACTTGGGACGGCTGGGTAAAAAGCATCGGTAAAAAGCATCGTATTATTCGTCTGGATTTGCCTGCTTACGGGCTGACGGGGGCTAATCCAGAGGGAGATTATTCTATGGATTTCTATGTAGATTTTTTGCATGAGTTTTTAAAAAAGATGTATGTAGAAAAGTGCGTTTTAGCGGGCAACTCCTTTGGTGGTGCGATTGCTTGGAATTACGCACTCCAACACCCTGACATAGTAAAAAAGCTAATACTAATAGATGCGGCTGGTTTTCCTTCTAAAAATAGCGAAAAACCCTTAGCATTTGCTTTGGCTAATTTGCCTATTATTAGCCAATTATTTAAATTTGTTACGCCGCGTATAATTGTAGAAAAGAGTTTGCTCAATGTGTATGGAGATAAAACCAAAGTGTCAGATAGCTTGGTAGATAGGTATTTTGAGTTAAGTCTGCACGAGGGCAATAGAAAGGCATTTTTTGACAGAATGAACGCTAAACCTTCTCCTTCTCGTATCCAATCATTAAATACTCTGCAAATACCTGTGCTTATTATGTGGGGAGAGGTAGATAAACTTATTCCCTTAGAAAATGCCTATAAGTTTCAAGAAGCATTGGCTAATGATACTTTGGTGATATTCAAGGGCATAGGACACGTTCCTATGGAAGAGGAACCTGTCAGTACGGCAAGAGTAGCTGAGGTTTTTTTAGAAAATTATTGATTGGCTGAATAATAAATGGAAAATGAAAAAATTACTCCTGTATCTTGGTCTTTTTATTGTTTTACTAACAAACATTTTTTTGTTTTTTCGCAAAGAGATTGCAAGCGAAAACTTACTTCCCGATGAGAATAGATTTTCTAAGGTCATCTTGGCAGATAGCCTTGCCGAGCCTATGGAATTGGCAGTTATGCGAAGTGGGAAAGTAATTTTTTTAGAACGAAAGGGCAAGGTCAAACTCTACGACCCTCAAACGGATAAAGTAAAAACTATTGCAGAGTTCAACGTTTTTTCTCGCTTCAACGATGGAATGTTAGGTATTGCCCTTGACCCGCAGTTTGAAAGAAACGGCTGGGTATATATTTATTACTCTCCTAACGATACTATCCCTCGCAATCGTTTGTCGCGATTTCTCATGATAGAGCAAGACAGCCTACTTATGAGTTCGGAAAAAGTCATTTTAGAAGTTCCCGTGCAGCGTCAGTCATGCTGTCATGCAGCAGGTTCAATTGCTTTTGACAAAAACGGCTTGCTCTATCTTTCCACAGGAGATAATACAAGTTCCTTTGAGTCAGAGGGGTATAGCCCTACTGATGAAAGACCGAACCGCAGTCCTTATGATGCGCAGGGTTCTTCTGCCAATACCAACGACCTAAGAGGCAAAATACTGAGAATCAGACCTATGCCCGATGGGACATATACCATTCCCGAAGGAAATTTATTTCCCCAAGGAAGCAAAAAAGGCAGACCTGAAATTTACGTCATGGGTTGCCGTAACCCTTTCAGATTTGCCATAGACAATAAAAACGGCTTCCTTTATTGGGGCGACATAGGACCCGATGCAGGCAAAGATGGCTTGCAAGGACCGCAAGGATACGATGAGATAAACCGAACAGACAAAGCAGGCTTTTTTGGCTGGCCCTATTTCATAGGAGATAACAAGGCATATAAAAAGTATAATTTTGAAAATCAAAAAATTGGAGCAAGCTATAATCCTGCTCGCCCTGTTAATTATTCTCCCAATAATACAGGGGACACACTTCTCCCGCCCGCCCAGCCTGCTTGGATTTGGTATCCTTACGGAGAATCCAAAGAGTTCCCTTTTGTAGGGAAAGGAGGACGCAATGCTATGGCAGGACTTGTGTACTATGCTGATGAATACGAGAACTCGCCTCGCAAACTGCCCAAATACTACCACGGCAAGGTGTTTATCTACGAATGGATGCGCGATTGGATTATGGCTCTGACCTTAGATGAAAACAAACAAATTCAAAAAGCAGAACCTTTCTTGCCTAATACCAAATTTGACCATATAATAGATATGGAAATGGGCAAAGACGGCACAATGTATCTCTTAGAGTATGGACAGACTTGGTATTCTAATAATCCTGATGCCCGATTGGTACGCATAGAATATGCTCATGGAAATCGCCGCCCTGTGGCAAAAGCAGAAGCAAATAAGACCATAGGCAATGTGCCGCTGACAGTACAGTTTTCAGGGAAAAACTCCATAGATTACGACAAAAATGATGTGCTTACTTACGAATGGTGGGTAGGCGAGGAGCGTTTCGCACAGACCGAACAGGCAACTTATACCTTCAAAGAAGAAGGAATTTATCAGGTCAAGTTAAAAGTTACGGATAAAGAAGGCAAAATCCATGAGCAGAATATAGAAATTATTGCAGGGAACTCGCCTCCACAAATTACTGTGAGTTTGAAAGGCAACCAAAGTTTTTATTTGGGCAAGGAAGAAATTCCCTATCAAGTCCAAGTTACTGATGCAGAAGATAAGGAAATTACAGCAGAAAATTTGAAAATTAACTTTACCTACCAAGCAATTAACGCCTTGCAAGGACATATTCAAGATGGGTGGAGTTTAATAGAAAAAAATACTTGCAAGTCCTGCCATGTAATAGACAAAAAATCCGTAGGACCTGCTTTTATAGACATTGCTAAGCGATACGATAACGACGAGAAAACAACACAAATGCTTATTAGCAAAATTCGAAAAGGAGGAAATGGGAATTGGGGGGAGCAGAATATGTCTGCCTTCCCTGATTTACCCGAAAACGAACTTCGTATGATGGTCAGGTATATCTTGGATTTAGACAAAAATCAGGAAAATCTACCCAAAGAAGGCATTTTGAATTTTCATCAACATCAACCCGACGAGCAGGGAAAATACACCCTATCCATCGCTTATACGGATAAAGGCACGGCTAAAACTAAAAGACTTACTTCGCAACAAATTTGGGTTTGGCAATTTCCAAAGTTAGAAGCAGAACTTTATGACCAAGCCAATAGGGTACAAAAACAAAACGTACATGCGCCCAGCTACCAATTTGTTCACCAACTCAAAGATGGTTCATGGCTTATGTTTAAAAATATTGATTTGCAAGGAATTAAAAAGGCAACTCTAAGGGTAGCAAGCACAGGAGCGGGCTACACTTTGCAAATCAGACAAGGCAAACCTGATGGGCAAATAGTAGGGGAGATGCAAGTACCCAATAAGGAAAAAAGGGATAATTGGGAAGAGTTTACCTTACCTATTGCCAATGCAAGCAGTGGCAAGCAAGATTTGTATATAACTTTTTCCCACACAGACAAGGAGGCAAAGCACTATTGCTCAATGGACTGGATAGCATTTTCAAATTAAAAGCGAATTTCACTCGTTTTAAAACAAACTTTGGTTATTTTTGGCTAAGATAAATTGATTCCAAGAATTACCCTAAGAAAAAATTATGTCTTCAGAAACTACATTGACATATACTCAACTCAGTATCCATTGTAAAAAAATAGCAGAGAGTAGATTTTTTAAGCATTGTATTCTCTTGCTAATCATTTTAGCAAGTGTATTAGTAGGGTTAGAAACGTATGAAGGTATCGCCCAACAATACAACTGGGCATTTATTTTTACTGATGAAATCGTACTTTTCTTTTTTTCTGTTGAAATCATTATTAAAATAGTGGCAGAAGGAAAAAAACCTTTGCGTTATTTTGCTGATGCTTGGAATGTATTTGATTTTCTGATTGTTATTATATGTTTTATTCCCTTTGCTTCTAATTTTGCAGCGATTTTCCGATTAGTACGAATTTTGAGAGTATTGCGTCTTATCAGTGCCTTGCCCAAGTTACAACTTTTAGTAACAGCCTTGCTCAGAAGTATTCCTTCTATGATATACGTAGTGTTTATGATGGCAATTTTGTTTTACATTTATGCTATCATGGGGACTGTCTTGTTTAAGAAAAATGACCCTCTGCATTTTGGCTCTTTGGAGCAGACAGCACTTTCCTTGTTTACGGCTATTACCTTAGAAAATTGGCCGGACCTTATGTACACACAAATTTACGGAAGCGATAAGTTTGGCTATAATGAACCTGATGTTATGCAAGTAGTAGAAAAAAACAACATTCAGATTGAGCCACAGGCAAGCCCTATCGCAGGTGTTTTGTATTTTACTTCTTTTATTCTGGTCGGAGCGATGGTAGTAATCAATATGTTTGTAGGGGTAATTCTTAATGGAATAGAGGAGGTCAAAATAGACTTGGAGAAAAAAGAAAGACTGCGGCAAATGGCAAAAAATTCTACCTCTCTCTATGATGAGATTGCAGTTTTAGCAATTAAAATGGAAGACCTTAAAAATCAAATGGACTATATCAAAGACAGATTACAAGCCGAAGAGCATCAAAAGAAACAAAAGCTATCTTAGTGTTGCGGCTTGAAACGCAATCTTTGATAAAGTTTCTGTACTTTGGCTTGGTTTGCCTTACTGCTTCTATACCAAAGGTAAGCGATTGTAGCCATGATGAGATAGGGCATAGCAAGCAAATACAAAATTCCTTTGTTGATGCCTGCCGCAAAGTTAGTATTCCCTTGACTTACACTACTTTCCAAAGAGCCTCTGCACATAGCGCATTGTGCCTCGACCTCAGCAGGGAAAAACAAAAAAACAAATCCTAATAAAATAAGCATTGCTATTATTTTAACTTTCATAGTCCACAAATTGATTTAAATAGTTAGAATAACTAAAACTTGCACCCCACTTGTATAACTCTACTGATAATAAGGGCTAATCATCAAATAAACCACTACTCCCGTAACTGCTACATACAACCAAATAGGATACGTCCACTTTACCATCTTTTTGTGCTTAGCAATTTGGTTGCTCAAAGCAAAGTAGAAAGCAAACAAAACCAAAGGCACAACTCCTGCCGCCAGTAAGATGTGAGTCAATAAAATAAACAAATACACATAGCGAACCGTTCCCACAGCCAATTTTTCTGCTTCATCTACTACCCTATCGTGGTTTACATCGCCGAATTTGACAGAGGCATCAGGAGAAAAATGATAAATCACATAAGAAACCAAGAAAATAGAAGATAGTACAAAAGCAGTAATCATTACTTTTCTGTGCATTTTGACATTTTTCTTCTTGATAAAAAAAAGACCAAATAGCAAAAGCAGAGAGGTCATCGTGTTAAGAATTGCGTTAAAATGAGGCAGTAGCTTAGTATTCACACTCTGAGGACGCAAATGCTCTGGCAAATACAACAAAATAGCTACTACTATGGGAATTAGGATAGAAACTACACTAATTATCCAAACATACTTTTTCTCATTTTTTTCCGAAATCAAAGCAGAAGTTTCCATAATTTTAGACTAAAATTGTTTTCAATATAAACATTGCTTGTAATAAAAATGTTTGCAGCGGCAAAGATAAGTAAGAGTTAAGGATTAATTTTCTTTATAAAAAATATATTGAAAAAGTACGATGACAAAAGAAGTAAAAGCAATGCTTAAAAAGGCTTTCAATAGAGTAAAAAAAAGTAAATTCATGCTCCATGCTTCTAAAAGAAATAAAGAAAGGTGATGAACAGTTGTTAGCAAGACTGTATAGGTCAAAAACCAACGAAACCCCATAAAACTCAAATAGGGTTTCATATTGGCTTCATAACCTCCACTTGGCTTGATAAGATTAGCAACGTAAGGTCGTAAGTAGGTTAATAATACACAAGAAAAAGCATGAACTCCTAAGGTATCATAAAATAAATCAACGGTAATACCTGTTACAAATCCTATGAACATCATCAAAAAAAGGTTCGTAGAAAAAGGGAGAAATAGCAAAAAAGAAATATAGATAAAGCAAAAAGCTACATCAAATAATGCCCAATGACGTATGAACACCACTTGCAAGACCAAATAGATAAAAAAACTGATGACTTGTGATAAATTGTTCATTTCAAGCTATTTGTCTTCTTTAATTCCTTTTTCTAATTTATCTATCTCGCTTTGTTTTTTATTTTTGATGACATATACATAACTTAAAGAAGCAAAATCTGCCATAAGGCGTATCTTTACTTCTAAGAAAGAGTTAGATTTAGGATAATTAATCGTTTTTACCACACCGATAGGATAATTTTCAGGATAGACCTCACTAAACCCAGAGGCAACTATTGTATCGCCTATACTTAGGTTTACATGTCTTCCTATTTCCAATACATTTGCCTCCCGGTAGTCCAGCAAGTCCCACTTGGTAGTACAGATAATATTATTTTTTTTGATACGAGAGGCTACTTGTATGTTTTCATGTAACAGAGAAATCACTGTAGCATAATTATCTGTAGTGGCTTTAACCTTGCCGATTATTCCATTACTACTTACTACCCCCATACCTTCTTCTACTCCATCTTTTCTTCCTTTGTTGATAGTCAAATAGTTTTTAGTTCTAAGCAGGGAATTATTGATGACCTTAGCAGGAATATACTCGTAATTGGCAAGGAAATCAGCATGTTGTTTTATTTTATTCATCTCCAACACCTCAATTTCTTTTTTCAGTAGGGCAATTTGCTCATATAATCTCTTGTTTTCCTGCGCCAACTCATCGTTTACTCTTGGCAAAGCTATATAGGAGGTAAAATAACTCCTAATGTCATAGATATAAGCCACAAGTTGATTAGAGGAGGTAAATGCCGCAGAACTTTGATAGTCGTTGTTCCTGATAATCAACCAAGTGCAGACAAATTCCCACGCAAGAAATGTAAAGAAGAATCTGTATCTATACAGAAATAAAAAAAGTTGGCGCATACTTATTCCTTTACAATTTTTAGCTTTTTTAGAAAGCTAAATCATCACTGCCTATGTCATTAAAATACCCTTGTAATGCTGGAGTTTAGCTAAGGCAAGTCCCGTCCCCCTTACTACTGCCCGTAGAGGGTCTTCTGCCACATGAATTTTGAGTTTAGTCTTGATATTCAGTCTTTTATCTAATCCTCTTAATAAAGCTCCGCCACCAGTAAGGTGAATTCCGTTGTCATAAATATCAGCTGCCAACTCTGGTGGAGAGATTTCTAAGGCTTTCAATACTGCTTCCTCAATTTTAGATACGGACTTATCTATGGCAAAAGCAATTTCATGGTAAGATACTTTGACGACTTTGGGAATCCCTGTCATCAAATCTCTCCCCCTTACCTCAAAGTCATCTGGGGGATTTTCTAACTCTGCCATAGCTGAGCCAACTTCTATTTTTACTTTCTCGGCTGTTCTTTCCCCTACAAGAAGGTTATGTTGTCTTCTTAGGTAATCCAATATATCTCTGTTAAACACATCGCCTGCTGTTCTCACAGATTGGTCGCAAACAATACCCGAAAGGGCAATGACAGCAATTTCTGTTGTTCCCCCTCCAATATCAACAATCATCGTTCCCATAGGCTTTTCTATATCAATCCCTATCCCTATCGCTGCTGCAATGGGTTCGTGAATCATATATACTTCTTTGGCGCCTGCGTGTTCTGCTGAGTCGCGTACTGCTCTTTTTTCTACCTCTGTGATGCCGGAGGGAATACAAATCACCATACGGTGTGAAGGAGAAAAAAATCTACGACCTCCATTGTCTATCATTTTTATCATTCCGCGAATCATGTGTTCTGCGGCATGAAAGTCTGCTATTACTCCATCTCGCAAAGGACGAATGGTCTTGATATTTTCATGCGTTTTTTCATGCATCATCATAGCCTCCCGCCCAATAGCAATGACTTTCCCGTTAGACCTATCTAAAGCAATAATAGAAGGCTCATCAACAACAATTTTATTTTTGTGTAAAATAAGGGTATTCGCAGTTCCTAAATCAATAGCAAGGTCACTCGAAAAAAAATCCATAAAGCTCATATTAGTTCTGCTATAATAATTTTATCTATTTTTTTATCGTAAGTTATCAGTTCTCTCTACAAAGTTAAGTGTTAAATATCTTCTTTTAAACGAAAATTAAGATTAATTCATATTTCTAAGGTAAACTAAAGATATTTCTTTGGGTAAAACAAAAAAGATGTAAGCATATTACATCTTTTAAAATCGGTTTTTAATAAAGTTTTATCCAAACAACTTGCAATTTAGTAAAATAAATCATAGAGCAAGCGTAAGAAGAAGTATTTTAACGAATATTAAAAAATACTTGACAGTAATGTTAGCATTAATTTCTTTAATCTCTATCTCTTCTTTTGAAGTCTCCACGTTTAATAGATTTTATCAGTTCTATCCATGCAAAAGGATTGAGTAAAGGAATAGTAGTAGCAAAATTGCGATTGCCCATCTGGGAGGCTTGTTGGTTGAGATAAAATTTATAATTTAAGCTACCGTCCATAGGCATTGCCATTGCCATATTGGTAAGCTGGCGGGGACTCAGGTTCTTTTCTATGTGTTCAATCTCTCTGGAAGGGAGTTGTAAGGCGATAAAGGCTTCCTTGAACTGTTCCTCATTAGAGAAAGGCAATACTTCTACCCCTGCTAACATCGTAGTTGATTCTTTTAGGTTCACTACTACGTGATAAGACATATCTATTACTCTGGGTATAATGACTGTTTGCTTTTGAAAGCCTATGGCACTAATGGTAACTGTATCGCCTTCTAAAGTAGGCATAGAAAAAAAACCTCGGTAATCTGTGGAAGTACCACGACCTGCCTTCAACACATAAACGTTGGCGCCCGGTACCCCATAAGCACTATCTCCTTGTACAACAAGTCCAGAGAAAGTAATTACCTTCCTTTGTCCCTGTGCCTGAAGCGAGGTGTAAGAGGTAAAGATGAATAATATCAATAAACAAACTAAACAATATATATTCCTATACATAGAGCAATTAAAATGAGGTTAATTCTTCGTATATAGTGCTATTACAAATTAACTAAATTTCTTTTACAATTTACTTGTAAATAAGTTTTTTTAACATAGCATTCAACTTGCTGTTTTTAGAAAAAAAGAGAGAGAAACTCAATTTTTGAATTTCTCTCTCTTAGAAAATATCTCTAAAAATTTACATCAATTGGGTAAACTAAAATTTAACCAAGTTTGAATATGATAGGTATAACCATTCTTTGGCGTACGGGACGACCTCTTTGCTTACCGGGTTTCCATTTCTTTGCTTCTCTTACTACCCTTTCTGCTTCCTCATCGCAACCTGCCCCAATTCCTTTCACAATTTTTATATCAGTCAAACTGCCGTCTTTCTCCACCACAAACTGAACATATACCTTACCTTCTACTCCCATACGTCTTGCTTGGGCGGGGTATTTTAAGGCTTTGTTAAGGTACTTGTAGAATGCGTCCATTCCTCCTTCGGGTTCTGCGTTCTGCTCCACTACTGTAAAGATTTCTTCTACCACTTCCTCCTCAACAACCTCTTGCTTTTTAGGAACTACCACCGGAGCGGTTACTGTAGTTTGCTGATTTACCTCTACGTTCAAATCTACCTCAATATCTTGGTCTATTTCCTCTTCATCAGGTACTTCCACGATTTCAGGTTGTACTAATTTGGGAGGTGGAGGTGGCTTCTGCTCAGTCGGAGGAATTTCTATTACTTCCTCTTCTTTGACTTCCAAAGTACCAAGACTGGCTAATTGCTGGTCATCATAAGTTTTCCATTCAAAAGCCATCAAAGCAATGCCAAGACTAACAATGAGTCCGACATTTAATAGTAATGCACTGTACTTATTCAAATCCACATCTGGATATTTTTTCAATAAGCCAAGTTCGCGACCTTCCTTTGCGCCTGACTCCATGATTTTTTTTCCGCTATCGTTGATGATGAATTTGAATAATTGCACTAAGCCTATTATCAATAGGACAAATAGTACAACAAATCCAAGTAATACTGCCATAGATGCCGTAGGGTTTAAATCATTGATTAAAATTTTATTTACTCAAAAGTAAGCATTTTTTATATAATTCCAAAGCCACTTTTTAGATATGATACAAAACTGATAAAATTTTCATAAAGTATAACAAATTTTAAGAAAATAATTTCCCCTTTTCTTAGACGTTGAATCGGAAGTGCATAATATCACCGTCTTGAACTACGTACTCTTTGCCTTCAATGGCTAACTTCCCAGCCTCCCTACAAGCAGATTCTGTTTTGTATTTGACATAATCAGGGAGTTTAATGACCTCTGCCTTGATAAATCCACGCTCAAAGTCTGAGTGAATGACCCCTGCTGCCTGAGGAGCTTTCCAGCCTTTTTTGATAGTCCATGCGCGAACCTCAGTAGGACCTGCGGTAAAATAGGTAATCAGATTGAGCAAGGAATAGGCTTCTCTTATAAGTTGGTTAAGTCCTGCTTCTTTTAAACCATACTCTGCCAAAAATAGTTGCTTTTCTTCTTTATCAGTAATTTCTGCGATTTGAGCTTCTAAAGCAGCACAGATGCGCAAAACTTCTGCATTCTCTCCTGCTACCGCTTCTCTGAGTGCCTTTACGTAGTGGTTGTCTTCGTGCAAGTATTTTTCATCTACATTGGCTACATAGAGCATGGGCTTCATAGTAAGTAAGAACAGGTCAGCTACTGCTTTTTTCTCCTCCTCAGAGGCTTTCACGCTTCTTGCATTTTTCCCTTGATTGAGTGCATTTTTATACTCAAGCAAGATGTTTAACTCTTCTTTCATCTTGGCGTCTCCAGACTTTGCTGCCCTTTCTACTTTAGCTATTTTCTTTTCTACTGAATCTAAGTCTTTGAGTTGTAACTCCATTTCTATCACTTCTTTGTCAGAAACAGGATTGACCGCACCGATAGAACGCACTACATTGGGGTCGTCAAAACAGCGTACTACGTGAATGGTAGCATCTACTTCCCTAATATTAGTCAAAAAACCATTCCCTCTGCCTTCTCCCTTGCTTGCGCCTTTGACCAAACCTGCAATATCTACAAAATCTACTGTGGTAGGCACAATGCGCTGAGGGTTTACTATCTCTGCTAAGATTTGTAAACGTTCATCAGGGACATCTACTATGCCTATGTTAGGGTCTATAGTAGCAAATTCATAGTTTGCGGCAACGTTCTGAATATTTGTCAAAGCTGAAAACAAAGTAGATTTACCAACATTGGGCAAACCTACAATTCCACACTTTAAGCCCATTATTTTTGAAATTTAAAAGAAAATAAAAATTATTTTTTTACAAAAGAAAATGGATTGTAACCTTGTCTTACAATCCATTTCTATATTTTGTGGGCCAGCATGGGCTCGAACCATGGACCCCCTGATTATGAGTCAGGTGCTCTAACCTGCTGAGCTACAAGCCCCTATGTAAAGCCAACTGGGTTGTTTTACATTTCGCTTGCAAAGTTAAGAAAAGATTATCAAATGTCCAAACAAAAAATCAAGGTCTTAAAACATATTTTACATGTTGACCAACCCGTAGGAGGGCATAATAAAGTTTTAAACATATTGAGAACTTGTGTTGGAAAATTGATAAATTAGCCTCAAAATATCAATTATTTTTACTTAATTAGTTGATAAGCAGTTACTTAATTACTTAATAATTCAAATACTGTGAACCTATTGAATCTCCAAAAGCAAGTCATTGCTGTTGCCCAAGAGGTAGGTGATTTTATTCGCAAAGAAGCGCTTTCTTTCAGTAAAACACACCATACAGAATTTAAAGGGAAAAATAATTTAGTTTCTTATGTTGATAAAGAAGCAGAAAAAATATTGGTGGAGCAGCTTAGCAAATTGCTTCCTGAGGCAGGGTTTATTGCTGAGGAGGGAACGGGCGAACGAAAAATAGACGGACTGAACTGGGTAATAGACCCCTTGGACGGGACTACTAATTTTATACACGGCTTGCCCATTTATTCTATTAGCATTGCTTTAATAGATGAGCAAGAGGATATTTTGTTAGGAATAGTTCACGAAGTTAATCATAAAGAATGTTTCTATGCGCTCAAAGGCGGAGGTGCGTGGCTCGACGGAGAAAGAATTTTTGTTTCAGAAACCTCCATGCTAAGCGAAAGCTTAATAGCTACTGGCTTTCCTTACTATCACGAAGATTTGAAGGGCTATCTCCATTTATTGTATGAGTTTCTTACCAAATCGCATGGATTCAGAAGAATAGGCTCTGCAGCCGTGGACTTAGCCTATGTAGCTTGTGGAAGATTTGAAGCATTTTATGAGCAAAACCTCAATCCTTGGGACGTAGCGGCAGGTGCGCTTTTGGTTACAGAAGCAGGTGGGAAAGTAAGTGATTTTAAAAATGGAAGTAATTTTATCTTTGGTAAGCAAATATTAGCCACAGGTAGGATTCATAAGGAGATGCTGGAGGTGATTAGCGACTATCACAAACAAAAATGAACTATACCCAATAAAAAGTAGTTTTTGATAAATAAAAGAGTAAATCATTGATAATCAATTTATTAACTCTGTAAGGTTTTAAAAACCTCATAGGATTGAGTATAAGTTCATGATTATTAGTATTTTAATCAATATGCCTTTACTCATAGAGCCTCATTACTTCCCGTGTATTAGCTATTTTGCTTCTTTGGTACAAACCGACCAACTTTTATTAGAGGTAAATGAATTTTATATTAAACAAACATACAGAAATCGATGTTATATCAGAGCGGCAAATCAAATAGATAGGCTGAGTGTGCCTGTGTCGAATGCTCATAAAGGAGCAAGGCTCAAAGATATAAGAGTAGATTACAGTCAGCGTTGGCAGCAAGTACATTGGGGGGCTATTTTCTCAGCGTATGGCAATTCGCCTTTCTATGAACATTTGAAAGACGAAATTCATGCAATTATCTTTAGAAAGTATGATTTTTTGATAGATTTGAGCATAGAAACACTGACATTGTGTCTGAAATTTTTGAAAGTAAATATACCTATTGACATAACGTCAGTTTACCAAAAAAGCTATGGAAACGAGGTACAAGACCTTAGAAACGCATTTACACCCAATAACCAATCCCCAACGCATGTATATCCTACTTACCAACAAATCTTTGGCAGTGAGTTTGTACCCAATCTTAGTATTCTTGATTTGTTGTTTTGCATGGGTAACTATTCTATGCCTTACCTCCAAGAGGTAACAAAGTTAAAAGTGTTAAATTTTTGATTTTAAATAAAATTCATTATATTTACAAAATATAAAATAAAGAAAAAAATAAGGAGTGCAGTGCCATGTCAATGGAAGCAAAATTCTCAAACAGAGTAAAAGAAGTAATCGCAATGAGCAGGGAGGAAGCCCTGCGTCTTGGGCATGATTACATAGGGACAGAACATTTGTTGCTTGGAATGATTCGTGAAGGAGAAGGAGTTGCTGTGATTTTGTTGAAAAAATTAGGTATTTCTCTTACCGAACTCAAAGAAATCATTGAGAGAAATACTAAAAGTACGGCTACTTACAACATCAAAAATCTCAACAACATACCTCTTACCCGCCAAGCGGAAAAAGTATTGAAAATCACTTATTTAGAGGCTAAAATCTTCAAAGCACCTATTATAGGCACTGAACATTTATTGCTTTCTATCTTACGTGATGAAGACAATTTAGCCACACAAATATTGTATAAATTTGACGTAAACTACGAAGTCGTGAAAAATTTATTAGAATACCACTTACAGAACCCTGTATCAGGACCCGATACAGATGACCCAGATGAGGACTCAGGAAAGATGTTTGGCAGTGGTAGCGGGAGTTCCAGCAGTAGAGAGGGCAATAATCCTCGCTCTAACGAAAAATCTCGCACTCCTGTCTTAGACAACTTCGGCAGAGACCTCACCAGACTTGCCGAAGACGACAAGTTAGACCCAATCATAGGTCGCGAAAAAGAAATAGAACGCGTCGCACAAATTCTTAGCCGCCGTAAGAAAAATAATCCTATTCTTATTGGCGAACCGGGTGTAGGTAAAACCGCTATTGCAGAAGGTTTGGCGTTGCGAATCGTACAAAAGAAAGTTTCCCGTGTACTTTTTGGTAAAAGAGTAGTAACCCTTGACTTGGCTTCTTTGGTCGCAGGGACAAAATACAGAGGGCAGTTCGAAGAGCGCATGAAAGCCGTAATGAACGAATTAGAAAAAGCCCCCGAAGTCATCTTATTCATTGACGAGTTGCATACCATTGTAGGGGCAGGCGGAGCTTCTGGTTCCTTAGACGCCTCCAATATGTTCAAGCCCGCTTTAGCCAGAGGCGATATCCAATGCATAGGAGCAACTACTCTGGACGAGTATAGGCAGTATATAGAAAAAGATGGTGCGCTGGCTCGCCGTTTCCAAATGGTAATGATAGACCCTCCTTCGCCTGAGGAAACTATCGAGATTCTTAACAACATCAAAAGTAAATATGAGGAACACCACCACGTAAAATACGACCCTGATGCAATAGAGGCTTGCGTCAAACTCTCTGACCGCTACATTACCGATAAGTTCTTACCCGATAAGGCGATAGACGTAATGGACGAAGCAGGAGCGAGAGTTCACCTGAGCAATATTCACGTTCCAGAGGATATTGTTAAGTTAGAAGAGCAGATAGAAAATATTAAGAAACTTAAAAATCAAGTAGTTAAAAGCCAAAAATACGAAGAAGCTGCACAACTACGCGATAGAGAAAAACGCCTGATAGAGCAGTTAGAAAATGCCAAAGCCCGATGGGAAAATGATACCCGCAAGACCATTTACCCCGTTAAGGAAGATAATGTAGCAGAAGTAGTAGCCATGATGACAGGTATCCCAGTGAGAAAAGTAGGGCAAAACGAAGGGCAAAAACTTTTGGGCATGTATCAAGAACTCAGTGGTAAAATTATAGGGCAAGAGGAGGCACTGAAAAAACTAACCAAAGCCATCCAACGCACACGTGCAGGTCTTAAAGACCCTAAAAAGCCTATTGGCTCATTCTTGTTTTTAGGACCTACGGGAGTAGGTAAAACCGAAATGGCAAAGGCATTAGCGACTTATCTTTTTGATAAAGAGGATTCGCTGATAAGAATAGACATGAGCGAATATATGGAAAAATTTTCTGTTTCTCGCTTAGTTGGTGCGCCTCCGGGTTACGTAGGCTACGAAGAAGGCGGTCAATTGACAGAGAAAGTTCGCAGAAAGCCGTATAGTGTAGTCCTATTAGATGAAATAGAAAAAGCGCACCCTGATGTCTATAATATTCTCTTACAAGTACTTGACGACGGCATCCTTACGGATAGCTTAGGTCGCCGAGTAGATTTTAGAAATACTATTATCATTATGACCTCTAACATCGGAGTAAGGGATTTGAAAGACTTTGGCACGGGCATAGGCTTCAACACGCAAACAAAGCGTAATAGTATAGATGAAATTACCAAAAATACTATTCAAAATGCTTTGAAAAAGACTTTTTCACCTGAGTTTTTGAATCGCTTAGATGATGTAATTGTATTTAACTCTCTTACCAGAGAACATATACATCAAATCATCGACCTTTCTTTGGGTAAGTTATTCAGCAGGATTCATGCCTTAGGCTTCAATATTCAACTCACTGAGTCTGCTAAAGACTTCTTGTCTGACAAAGGTTATGACTCGCAGTATGGAGCAAGACCGCTTAATAGAGCCATTCAAAAATATTTGGAAGACCCTCTTGCTGAGGAGCTTATCAGAGGAGAATTGCAGAGCGGAGATACTATCTTAGCAGACTATGACAAAGAAGCCAACGAAGAGGGACTGAAAATAAAGGTCTTGAAAAAGGCAGAAGTAGAAAATCAAAGCGTTTGATGATTGCTTTGCTTATCCAATAAAAAACCTCATCTTAAAAATATAGATGAGGTTTTTTTATTATATCTTGTTTGCCTCCCTAATGTATAACTCAATAGCCCCCGTCATAGAGGGAGCATTAGGCTGTGGGGCTTGGATATCTAATATTAAGTTGTGTTCTAAGACGGCTTTGGCAGTCGTAGGACCGAAGGCGGCAATTCGCATATCTCCTTGCTGAAAATCAGGGAAATTGGTAAACAAGGAATGTACGCCAGAGGGGCTAAAAAAGCCTATCATATCATATTCTTTTAAGTTTACATCTGCTAAATTGCTGGCTACTGTCCTATAAATAATTGCTTCAGAATACTTTATTCCATTTTTTTCCATGTAAAGTGGAATCTCATCGCGTCTAATCTCAGAGCATGGGTACAAAAACCTCTCTGTTTTATGTTTTTTAATTACTTCTATTAGGTCTGCGGCTGTACGGACACCATGAAAAATCTTGCGCTTGCGAATAACAATATACTTTTGCAAATAATTGGATTGCTGTTCGGTAATACAAAAGTATTTCATTTCTGGAGGCATCTCTATTTTCATCTCCTCGCAGAGTTTGAAAAAGAAATCTATCGCATTTTTGCTTGTGAAAATGATAGCGGTATGCTCCAAGATATTGATTTTTTGCTTTCGAAAATCTTTGGCAGGGAGAGGCTCTACTTGTATAAAAGGTCGAAAATCTACCTTGATACCATATTTTGTTGCCAACTCGCTGTAGGGAGATTTTTCATTGTTATCAGGTTTAGGCTGAGAAATCAAAATCGATTTTACCACTTTTAACCTATCTTTGTTCAAATTTGCATCTGCCATATCTTAAGTCCAAAGGTGTCTATTATTAATAAAATCCTAATTTAGCTACTAAAAAATTTTGCAGATAAAATCAAAGGGAAGTATTCTGAGGCGCAAAGATACGAAAATAAATATACTTTTTTATAATTTGTTGCATTATTTATTCGGTATGTTAATAATATAGCCTGTAAAAATAAGAGAAATACAAAAACATATACCAGCCAGTTTAAACTTTTTACCAAAATATCATGCTGTATAGAATTAAAGAGCAATGTAATGCAAAGCATGATGACGCAAAAAATTTGGGAAATATTCATATATTCTTGCGTATGTAAGTTCACGATTTGTCTATCATTATACAAAATTCCCAAACTCCAAATAATCACAAATTTCACACATACTATCGCCATCACAAAGACACTTAATATACCCCAATACTCTAATTTGCCTAATAAATCTTCATTATTCTCGTTTAGTAAAACAGGGTTATCAATTTTATTGGTATAAGTAGCAAAAAAAATGATAATATAGGAGAGAGAAAAGCCATAGAAAAATAGAAAAAGTAGAAAATTAGGTGCAGAGAGCCTCCTAATTTGGTTTTTCCCTTTGATAAAATCTTTTAAGGTGTTTGTTAGAAAATGCAAATTGAAAATAGGTTGATTGACTTGAGAAAAAAATGCTACGATAGATAATATCCCTAAAACGGCGAGCATTAAAAAGTTTTTGTTTACTTTATCTTCTGTTCTTATATTGGGCATATTCGGATTAAAGCTATTCTTATTAGCTATGGTGATGGTATCCATGCCTGCATTGGTTTTTTTTAGCGTTATCAAGGAAAGAGGAAGTTCTTTGAAGGTTTTTTGAGAAAAATAAGTAATAAGTAAAGGTTGCTCCGCTCCGCTAATTTTTTGCAGGCTATCTATCCTAAAATGTTGCCAAGAAGCAGTAGTAAAATGAGCAGATAGAGTGTTGTTGAAGAAAAAGTAAGTATTTTGTTCTACAAACATACTCAAATAAAAATCCTTATATTTTTTAGTGTCTAAGACTAAGTAAAGTTGTGTTTTGCCTAAGTGCAAGGAAGGCAAAAAGGGAAGGTAAGTTTTGGTCTGATTGTCATAGATATTCCATTGATTGTGTAAAGAAAATACTGGGACATACTCCGCTGTGGACAATGATTGGGCAAATACTGACAAAGAGGCAGTAAAAAAAGCAAAGAGAGAAAAAAGTATATTTTTAAGGTAAGAAGTCAATATATCAAACATTTTTTGCAAATTTACAATAATATTTTAAATTAGTAATGTGTGTGGCATGCTCAGCATCATATTGCTTAGATTATTTCTCTATGAGCAAGGAAACACTGGTAAAATAATTGTTGGAACATAGTTTTTTTATTAATTTTCAAAAATAAATAGATAAAAATATATGCAAAATAACTTTCAAGATGTTGGTGAAGATGGGAACGAAGATGTAGCACGCTTCGAAGAAATGTTAAAAAAGAAAACGAATGCCTTTTTTGATTTAGATGTATATGAAAATATTATTCTTCATTACATAGAAAAAAACGAACTCAGCAAGGCTTTCCAAGCCTCAGAATTTGCCCAAGAGCAATACCCTTATTCAGGACTTCCGCTTTTCCTGAAAGCACAAATCTTAGTGTATAGTGGGAGTGTAAAAGAGGCTTTCAAATACATAGAACGTGCAGAAAGTTTCCTCCCCAACGACCCCGAAGTAGTAGTAACTAAGGCGAATATTTATGCGATGATGGGCAAGCACAAGGCTGCTATTGCCTGTGCAGAGCAGGTACTCGCCTTAGGGACAGAAACCCAAAGTATTCATTGTTTCATTGCACAGAATTATCTGAAAATGAATCAGTATGAAAAATCTTTGTATCACTATCAGCAAGCAATGACCTTAAGTCCTGAGAATGAGGATATTTTTGATGAGTTCATGGACTTTGTGGAAATCACTGCTTTTCATAAGCAAGGCATCGCATTTTTTGAAAAACAAATAGACGACTCTCCATACTCTTACACTGCTTGGTATAGGTTAGGCATACTTGCCAATAGCAAGGGCGAATATGCCAAAGCGCTACATGCCTTGGATTATGCTACTTTAATAAAAGAGGATTTTGCAGATGCTTGGGCGGAGATTGGGTGTGTGTACATGAACCAAAAACATTATGCAGAAGCACAAAAAACCTTTGAAAAAGTACTCGCCTTAGAAAAGCCAAGCGCAGAGATTTATTGCCACTTAGCCGCAAGCATAGAAAAACAAAAAGACTATGAGCAAGCCTTTCGCATCTATCGCAAAGCCATAGAAATCAAAGAAAATCATCACGAGGCTTGGTATGGCGCAGGAATTTGCCTCACTTTTTTAGGAAAGCATTATGAGGCTATCCATTTCTTGAAGCGAGCTTTAAAGCACCAAAAGCACGACGGAGAGTATTGGTTTGCCTTAGCTGAATGTGAGTTTCAAGTAGGAAATATAGTTTCCTGCTTAGATGCCTACAAACAAGCAAGCTACTACGCTCCTTATAATCCACAAATTTGGCTTAATTGGTCTTTTGTTTTTTATGAGCAAGGCAATACCGAAGAAGCCATAGAGCTATTGATGCAAGGCATAGATGACCTCCCTGATAATGCTGATTTACTGTATAGGCTGGCGGCTTACCTCATTAGCGCAGGCAAGTACAAGCAGGCTTTCAAGTACTTAGAAAGTGCCTTGATGCTCAATTTTGGCAAGCATACGGTACTTTTCGACTTTTTTGAAAGCAAGGAAATTAAAACTGCCTTGTTAAAAATTATCAATCAATTTAGGGATAGAGAAAACCAATAATTTTTGTTGGCTTTGTTGCAACGTATATTTATGACTTCGTTTTCACCACATCTAATTTTTGAAAATTTTGGTAGTTTTAGGCATACCCATATTGGTAAAAACGTTTAAAATCTTACATTTTATTTTTGCTTCTG